>ERZ1066122.747-NODE-747-length-31988-cov-9.509191_pt1 | contig 31988 bp, 21 predicted proteins | sample MGYA00382769_ERZ1066122 | MGnify/ENA primary metagenome ERZ1066122 (study PRJEB33369, sample SAMEA5778352) | biofilm metagenome | biome: Industrial cooling water; feature: Water cooling tower basin; material: Biofilm | place: United Arab Emirates | collected... | reverse complement strand
CCCACCAGCGAACGGAAAGCAAAGCCGGGTTGCAGGCCCTGGAACGCAAACACCTGACCGTACGCACCCGCATCAAGCGCCTGACCCGCAAGACCATCTGCTGCTCCAAAAAGCTCTTCTTTCACGAAGGCGTCAGCGCCCTCTTCATCCATCATTTCTTCTTCCTGGCGCCTCAATATTACTGAGACACGACCGCGTCCTGTAAAATATCAGGGTAGAACTCGCCAGAAGCGAGAGTGATCCAGTTAGCCGCGTCCGGCTTGTAGGCCGCGAATGACGAAGGTGGAGGGGGCGATGTCATATTAGACATTTGGGCAGCAGAGAGAGCAACTACAAAGCTACGTAGCACGGGGCGCGGCCACACAGTAGTTTTGCTCTCCTCTTTCACCTTCTTCACCTCAACCCGGTGTTTCCTGATTTTTCGCGCCGCGCTTCTCCGTTTCTGAGAGGCGCGGCGCTTGTCGTACTGGCCGTTGCGGCCGGGGTGGTGCGCGCCCAAGCCCCGCTCCGCACCTTCGCCTCGCAGCGCCACCTGTGGCTGACGGTCAACGCCGAACCGCGCTTTTCGGAGCGGTGGGGCACCCGCGCCGAGCTGATTCTGCGGCGGGCCGAGGAGGGCCGCACGTGGCAGCAGGTGCAGTTTCGGGTGGCGCCAGTCTGGAATCCGCGCCGCGATCTGCAGGTATCCGTCGGGTATCTGTTCAGCCGCACGTTTCCGTACGGGCGCTTCCCGGTGCGGCGCGTGTTCAACGAACACCGGCTGTACCAGCAGCTGGTGTTGCGGTCGGCGCTCGGGCGCTTCGCCGTGGCGCACCGTTACCGGGTGGAGCAACGCTGGAGCCGCCCCGCGTCGGCCACGGAACCGGGACGCTACACGTCGGTTTTCACCAATCGGGCGCGGTATCAGGCGCGTGCGATGCTGCCGCTGGCGGGGCAGGTGGCGGCCACGCCCGGCCCCTACACGGCCGTCTCGACGGAGGTCTTCGTCAGCTTCGGCGCGCAGGTCGGGCGCAACGTGTTCGACCAGTTTCGGGCGTATGGCGGGTGTGGGTGGCAGCTCACGAAGGCGGCAGGCATTGAACTAGGCTACCTGCAGCAAATCAACCAGCAGAGCAACGGCACCAACTTCGAGCGCAACCACACGGCGCAGCTCACCTTCAACATCAACCCCAATTTCGCCTCACCCGATACGCCCCGGCCCGACACGAACGACAGCGGCGACTGACCAGCGAGGGCGGTTTTTCGCTCCTACCTATCGGCCAGTGGCGCGGGCGCTGGCGGTGCGCTCATTGCCGGAGCCGCCAGCAGGTGCGCCACGCGACGCGCCAAATCGTGGCTCTGCATCTGAGCGCCCACGTGGTTGAGGTGGTGCGAGTCTTTCCAGAGCGACGGGCGACCCTGAACCGCCGCGAGCGGATGGCTCACGTAATCGATGTACGGTACGCCTTCGGCGCGCAAAAACTGCCCGAAAGCCCGACACGCGGCGGCCTCGTGCGGCGGAGCCGCGTAGAGCGGCGAAGTGAAACCGATGACCCGAATCCGCCGGTCGCGGCACACGCGCAGAAACTGCCGTAGAAAACGCAGCCGCTCCGGGTGAAAGCGGGCCGTGGGGTCGGCTGTGTCGCGCCGGGCGGTGTAAATCGTGGTGAGCGAATCGCGGTCGGAAGGCAAAATGGCTTCGTAGCCATTGCCCAGGCTCGCGTAGGGCGTTCGGGCCGATTGCGCCGCGTTTTTCACCAGATTGATCACGCGCCCATTGTATCGGTACGTCCCGAAAAGGTACTTGGGGCGCTCGGCCGAGAACGCCGCCGTGGCAGAATCGACGAGCGGCGCCAGCCACGCGAACGGCTGCACGATGCCCAACTGGTTGGTCAGGCGGGTTACGGTGGTGTCGCGGCCGTAGTAGTGTTTGAGGTTCTGAACGTCGGTAAGCTGCTCGGCGGGGTTGGTGTACTCCGGCGGGTCGAGGTGGAGCAGGATGGTGGTCGGCAGCCGGTCGGCCGTGGAAATGACGTTCAGGAGCGCCGTCTGAAATACCTGGCTCATCCCGGCGTGACACAGGTTGTACGTCGGCACGGCGAAAGAATCGGGAATGACCTGATAGTAGGCGCGGGAGTTACCCATCACGACCAGCGCCGGCTGGGTCGGCAGGCTGAGATACTGGTTGATTTTTCCGCCCGTCTGCCCAATCATCGTTCGGCGGTACAGCGCGTCGTACACCAGCGCCAGCGCCCGGTCGGCCACAAACACCACGGCCAGCACGAGCACCAGATACAGTAAAAAGCGTTTCATTAACTGATTGATGTAGGCAGGCATCAGGTATAACCGACCGCGTGGCGCGACGCGCCCGGTCGCCGTGCGACCCCTTGCGTGGTGCGGCCGTTAAAACTGGAAATAAATAAACTGGTCGCCTTCCGATACGCCGAATTGCACGATCAGCAGGAGCAGGGCCGTGGAAAACAGCACCGGCCGCAACCACCCGCGCGCCGGGGTGATGTCTTCGATGTTGTGGCGACGCAGGTAAAAAAACTCGATCAGCAGCATCGTCGTCACACCGAAAATCATCGCGGCGAACACGCCCGTGTCCTGAATCCGCAGGTTCAGCCAGTGCGTGGGCGTACACATTCCGGCGATGATGCTGGTGGCTTGATGAAAAGTGGTGGCCCGGAAAAACACCCACGCCAGCGTGGCCAATACGAACGTGCAGGCCACGTTTACCGCCTTGTCGGGCCAGGAGCCTTCGCGCAGCCCCACGGCGTCGGAGAGGCGCCGCCGCCACGATTTCGTCCACACGCCCACAATCAGGTAGCACCCGTGGATGGCGCCCCAGATGACGAAGTTCCAACTGGCGCCGTGCCAGAAGCCCGACACCAGAAACGTGAACCACAGATTGAAGTAGCGCCGCCCGGTGCTCACTCGGTTGCCGCCGAGCGAAATGTAGAGGTAATCGCGGAACCACGTGCTCAGCGAGATGTGCCACCGCTTCCAGAATTCAGAGATGGATTTCGAGAAATACGGCAGCTTGAAATTTTCCATCAGCTCGTAGCCCATCACGCGGGCCGTGCCGAGCGCGATGTCGGAATAGCCCGAGAAATCGCAGTAAATCTGAATGGCAAACATTGCCGACGCAAACACCAGCGTCAAGCCCGTGTTGACTTCGTAGTTGTTGTAGATCGAGTTGACATACGTGGCGCAGACATCGCTCACGACCACCTTCTTGAACAACCCCCACAGGATGCGTTGCAGGCCCGTGACCACGCGCGCAAAGTCAAACTCGTGGCGCTCGTGAAACTGATGCAGCACGTTCTGGGGCCGCTCGATAGGCCCCGCCACCAGTTGCGGGTAGAACATCACGTACAGCGAGTAGATGCCGAAATGGCGCTCGGCTCGCTGGTGCCCCCGGTACACCTCGATGGTGTACGACATTGCCTGGAAGGTGTGAAACGAGAGGCCGATGGGCAGAATGATGCCCAAATGCGCCAGACCTGCCGCTTGCCCGCCGCCGAGGCCGTGGATGAGCAGGTTTACGTTGTCGATGAAAAAGTTGTAATACTTAAAAACCGCCAGTACGCCGACGTTGGCCACCAGCGACATCACCAGATACCATTTTCGGCGCCGACCGTGCGCGTTCTCGATCAGAATCCCCGCCGCATAGTCGATGACGATGGTAAAGAACAGAATGAGAATGTAGATCGGAATAAAATACGCATAAAACACGCAGCTCGCGATGAGCAGGTGCAGCCACCGCCACCGGTGCGGCAGGGCGAAATAGATCGTCGTGACGACGACGAAGAAAATCAAGAACTGTATCGAGTTGAAGAGCATCGGGGCGCGATGGACGGCGGGCGGTCGGGGTGCGGCAGGGCAAGCCGATGGCCGGCGAAGAAGGGCAGCGCCGACGGCCACACGACGTGGAAACCGGCCCCGCAAAGATAGGGAAGGGGGGAAGGGGTGGATTTCGGCCGATGGGCCGGAACGGTACCGACCTACCGCCAGCCGTCCACGTCGTCGATATCGGCCGCTACCTGGCGCCATTCCACCTTGCCGGGGCCGGTTACGCGGTACTGCATAAAGGCCGTGGCGTCTGTATCAGGCGCGTCGAAGGCGACGAGGGCGGCGTGGGTGGAAAGGATGCGGACGTCGGTCACGGTACCGCCCAGGAGCGTAGCGGCGTTCTTCTGGAGGTCGGCGCGCAGGAAGGCTTCCGGGTCGGCGGGCAGGCCGGCTTTCATCAACTCCGAAAGCTGCTCGCCGGTGAGCGAACCCAGCTCGTCGGCGAAGACGGCGGCGGCCGGCGGCTCCACCTTCACGGTATCGGCGCCGGGTGCCGGCGTGGTCGTGGTAGCAGCGGCGCGCTCGTGGGCGGCCGACTGGCGGAAAATGACCCGGTCGCGCGCAAGCACCTGTTGGCGGGCCAGTTCGAGCGCCGACCGGGTTTTGCCGAGCTGCACCCCGAAGTAGAGGGTCAGGCCGCCCATCAGCAGGGTCAGGCTGGCGAAAACGAGCGCGAGGCGGTTGGAGGACGACGGAATCATTGGTTGGTAAACGTAGGGGCGGGTCTCGCGCCCGCCCGCACGGGCGCATTGCAGGTTGCAGTGCCGCCGCGCGGGCGGGCGCAAGCCCCGCCCCTGCAATGAATCGATCAAATGGCCGTGTTTACGTCGAACTGCTCGAGGTAATCGGCCACGCGCCGCACGAACATTCCGCCGAGGGCGCCATCCACGACGCGGTGGTCGTAGGAGTGCGAGAGGAACATAAACTGGCGCACCCCGATGAGGTCGCCTTGCGGCGTCTCGATCACCGCCGGTTTCTTGCGAATGGCGCCGAGGGCCAGAATGGCTACTTGCGGCTGCATAATGATGGGCGTACCCATCACGTTGCCGAACGAGCCGACGTTGGAGGTGGTGTAGGTGCCGCCTTCGAGGTCTTGTGGGGTGAGCTTGTTGTGGCGGGCGCGGTTGGCCAGGTCGTTCACCTTTTTGGTGAGGCCGTGGAGGTTGAGCTGGTCGGCGTTGTGGATGACCGGCACGATGAGGTTGCCGGTGGGCAGCGCCACGGCCATCCCGACGTTGATGTCTTTCTTCTTGATGATGTAGTCGCCATCGACGGAGACGTTGATCATCGGGAAATCCTGAATGGCGCGCACCACCGCCTGTAGCAGCAGCGGCGTGAAGGTGAGGGCTTCGCCGTGGCGCTTCTTGTAGGCGTCTTTGTTGGCTTCGCGCCACTTCACCAACTCCGTCACGTCGGCCTCCACGAACGAGGTGACGTGCGGCGAGATGCGCTTCGAATCGACCATCCGCTGGGCGATCATCTTCCGCATCCGGTCCATCTCGATCAGCTCCTGATTGCCCGAGACCGACGGAGCAGCTTTCGGGGCTGCCGGGGCCGGGGTGGCGGCCGGAGCGGCCGGTTGGGCAGCGGATGGGGCGGCGGGCTTAACGGCGCCGTTGGCGCTGGGCTGGGCGGCGGGTTGCGGCGCGGCGGCCGGTGCCGTGGCGCGCTGTTGCACGTAAGCCAGAATGTCCTTCTTCGTCACGCGACCCTCCTGGCCGGTGCCGGGTACGGCCTCCAGCTCGGCCATCGCGATGCCTTCCTGGCGGGCGATGTTGAGCACGAGCGGCGAATAGAACCGCGCACCGTTGGCGGAGGCAGCGGGCGCGGCCGTGCCGGTCGGGACGTGCGGTACCTGCGCGGCAATCTGCACTTCCTCGGCCACGGTGGCGGCTATGGCGGCAGCCGGGCCACCGGCGGCGGGCCGGGTGGCGGGCGCCTCGGCTTCGGCTCCCGTGCTGATGATGGCGATGGCGGCGCCCACGGCCACCACGTCGCCTTCCTGGGCCAGAATCTCGGTGAGAGTGCCCGCGTGGATGGACGGCACTTCGGTGTCCACCTTATCGGTGGCAACTTCGAGCACCGACTCGTCGGCCTCGATCCGGTCGCCGACCTTCTTGAGCCATTTGAGCACGGTACCTTCCATAATGCTCTCGCCCATCTTGGGCATTACCATCTCGACGCGGGCCATACGCTGCGGATTGGGGGTTGACTGGGGGGGTGAATGTCCAGTACAAAGGTAGCCCGCGACGGCGGGCGTAGTAAGTTTGGGTGCTACCATCCTTTCCGTCCGTGCCGACTGTTCTGCTCGTGTTTGGCTTCCGGTTTTTCTTTTTCAGCAATGAAGGAAACGAACCGTCGCAACTTCACATTGAAAAGGGCGACTCTGTTGCCAAAACATCGCCTTTAGCCGGAACGAGTCCTTGTTCCGGTTCGCTCACATTTTGCTCTGCTGATGCGTTTTCTACCCTTCCTGCTGGTCGTCCTCCTTACCACCTTCTCCGCTGCCGCCACCTCGCTCACCTTCCGGGTCGATATGCGCGGGCGCGCTATCTCGCCGGCCGGCGTCCACGTAGCGGGCAATTTTCAGGCGGCGGCCGGGTTTGGCGGCGACTGGAACCCCGCCACCACCGCCCTTACCGACGCCGACGCCGATTCGGTGTTTGAGTTGACCGTACAGGTGCCCGCCGGGACGTACGCCTACAAGTACGTCAACGGCACGACGTGGCCGGAGTCGGAAATCGTGCCCGGCCTGTGCGGCTACGCCGACGGCGGCGGCAACGTGAACCGGCAAGTGGGCGTGGCCAATGGCGGTGTGCAAGTGCTGCCGGCCTACCGCTTCGGCGAGTGCGTGGCGCGCGGTGGCTACGCGGCGGGCGGCGCCACGGCGCCCGCGTGGTGGCACGACGCGGTGTTTTATGAAGTGTTCGTGCGCTCGTTCTACGACCAGTCGGGCGATGGGCGGGGCGATTTCGACGGCCTCACTGCCAAGCTCGACTACCTCAACGACGGCGACCCCGCCACCACCACCGACCTCGGCGTGACCGCCCTGTGGCTGATGCCGATGATGGAGTCGCCGAGCTACCACGGCTACGACGTAACCAACTACAAAGCCACTGAACCGGATTACGGCTCGATGGTGCAGTTCGAGACCTTTCTGGCGGCGGCTCATCAGCGCGGCATCAAGGTGATTATCGATCTGGTGCTCAATCACTCGTCGAATCAGCATCCGTGGTTTGTGGGGTCGGCGTCGTCCACTGCGCATCCGTACCGCGACTGGTACCGCTGGTCGGCTACCAACCCCGGCCAGCCGGGGCCGTGGGGGCAAACGGTATGGCACCCGCGCGGCGGGCAGTTCTACTACGGCGTGTTCTACGACGGAATGCCCGACCTCAACTGGGATTCGCCCGGCCTGCGGGCGGCGATGTGGAGCGCCACCCGCTTCTGGCTCAACAAGGGCGTGGACGGCTACCGCCTCGACGCCGTGAAATACCTCGACGAAGACGGCGCCGTGACCGAAAACACGCCCGGCACCCTCAACCTGCTCGCCGAGCTGCGCGACTCGGTGCGCGCCGTCAACCCCAGCGCTTTTCTGGTGGGCGAGGCGTGGAGCGCCACCAACGCCGTGCAGCCCTACGTGGCGGAGGAGCGGCTCGATGCGTGTTTCGAGTTCGATGTGTCGTCGGCTATCCTCACCACCCTCAACTCCACCAACCCCGAGCCGCTGCGCGTGCAGCTGGCCGAGGCGGCGGCCACGTACCCATTCGGCACGATGGCGACCTTCCTCACCAACCACGACCAGAACCGCGTGTTCGACCAGCTCGGCCAGTCGATGCCGAAGATGAAGCAGGCCGCCGACCTGCTGCTGACCTTGCCGGGCGTCCCGTTTCTGTATTACGGCGAGGAAGTAGGAATGAGCGGCACCGGTCCCGACCCCGACAAGCGCCGCCCGATGCAATGGACGGCCGGGCCGCGCGCGGGCTTCACGACGGGCAACCCGTGGTCGGGCCTCAATCCGAACTACGCCACCTACAACGTGGCTACGATGGCGGCCGACCCCGCGTCGCTCCTCAACCACTACCGCCGCCTGATTGGCGTCCGCAACGGCAGCGTGGCGCTGCGGCAGGGATATTATCTGCCGCTCACGCCGGGCACCCTCAGTGTGCCGCCCGCCGCGCCGAAGCTGGTGGCGTTCGGCCGCGCCGTGGGGCAGGAGTTGGTACTGGTGGTGGCCAACGTGGGCACCACGGCTGTGGCCGCGCCCACGGTGGCGCTGGCCACCTCGGAACTGGCAGCGGGCGACTACGCCGTGACGAACCTGCTGACCGGCCAGGCGGCGGGCACCGTGTCGGTTGACAGCGTGGGCGGGTTCGGGGCGTGGCATCCGGGCGCACTTGGTGCGCTGGCGGCTAACCAGACGTGGGTGCTGCGGCTGGTGCCGCAGTCGGTCGGGCTGGCCGAGGGCGCGCGCCCCGGCGGGCCGTCGCTCGCGCTGTACCCCAATCCGGCGGTGGGGCGGGTGCGCTTGATGCTGGCCGGCGTTGGCGAGTCCGCCACGGCTACGGCCCGCGTGTATGACCTGACGGGCCGACTACTGCTGACGCAGCCACTGGCGGGCGCCGCCAGTGAGTTGGATGTGACGGGGCTGGCGGCTGGGGCCTACGTCGTGCGCGTCGCGGGCGAGGGTGTTTCGGTAGCGCGGCGGCTGGTGGTGGGGCGGTAGGGGCCTTTAAGCGGGCGCCCAGAAGTTTTGCGGTTTTTGATGTTTTAAAAACATCTGCAATTCAGAAAGTTAGCTTGCATCTTACCGCTTGTAACTTGTGGCTGACCGCTTAGTCGCGGCCGGGAAGTTTGACATCTCCGCGCTGTTCGCGCTGCCATTCCACTGGGTCGCGAATGCTTTTTCCATCGCCGCCCCGCCGATTAATAGCTTCAGCCAGCGCACGTTGTTGTGGCGTGAGCTGTGGCCTAACGGCATCGCGCTCGGCGTTGGCACGGCGCTCGGCCTGCGTGAGTTGACGAAGCACAATCACCGGCTCCAACTCGTGTTCTTCCAGAATCCGCCGGATGGTGTCTTCGTCGGTTGCTTCTTTCAGTTCAATGAGGTAGCTGGCCATACAGGGGGGAGTTTGCGAGTGAAATACGAGCAAAGATGCTGAAAAAGGCAACGCCCCGCTGCCGTGGGTCGGTTCATTCTGTTAGCGTTGTGGCTTTCCCACTATGTTGGGGCCGGCGACTATAACCTGACGGGCCGCCTGTTCCTGACGCAAACAATGGCAACCGCCCGCGCTGAGGCAGAAGCTCAACGCGGGCGGTAGTAGGAAATCAACAGTCGTTGCCTCAGACGAATGATGGGCCATTGGCTTTTCGTAGGGCGGTGCAGATGCGTTGCTGTAGCACTTCGGCGCCTTTGGGGCCGACAACACCAATTTTATGGATGGGCTTGTCAAAATCATCGACTTCGATAGTGACGTGCGAACTGTTAGCGACGCGCTCCCAACGGATGCCTTTGACTTTGTCCACGCTGTAAGTTCGCTTGCCTATCGTAATCGTGCGGTCTGCGAATACTACTCGCACTCCGTTTTGCTTGAATTCTTGGTCGTTGGCCACGTAACTGTTGGTTCTAATGTAGTACCAGATGATGAAGACGACCATCGCTCCGATAGCGACAAATGCGAGTACACCAGAGTCCATTGTCTTGGAAATAAATGTGTTAAACCCTTGAGCCCCCTGCTTTTCTGGATTTGAGAAGAGCAAGTTGCCGGCAAACATATGGGGGGGGTATATTATGCAAGCTGTAAGTGAAATATTTTTTCCTTAGACCAACCATTTACAGTCGGTTCAACGTCGTTGTAGGGCGCAGAGACGCGTATTCGTGGCTTCAGCAGTTGGGCTAGGTGCGCGGGTCTCCTGCCCGCTTCGGCGGTGGCTCTGCCCAAGCTATGCGCCGAGCTGCCGCAGTAAAACCTAATAAATGATTGGCCGACCAAGCCGCAACGGCTTCCCCCAAAGTCAAAAAGGCGCTCCAACTCTTCCAAGCCCCTTCCTGAGTTTAGGGGAAAGTGCTTTAACGCCGTCGGACGACTTCGAGAATTTAGTGGCTGATTGCGGTAGCGCCCGGCGGTTGGGTTGGACCGCGAACCTCCGGTTCGCTCGCGGTTAGGCCCGGCGGCTATGTAGCGCCGGGCACTCGTTGCCGATGCCGTGGAGGCGAACCGGAGGTTCGCGGTCCATTGCCGAACACAAGTAACTCACAAGGAGAGGAAAAACGGCCTGAAAAAGCCGTTATCCTTCTCCTAAATTCACCGCACCACCTGCACCCACCCCTTAAACGGCCCCGGCGCGAAGCTCAGCCGCAACTCGTAGAAATACGTCCCGGCCGCCAGCCCTTCGGCTTGCCAATCGTTGGCGTAGGCGTTCTCGCCGGAATCGTACACCACCCGCCCCCAGCGGTTGAACACTCGCAGCGTGGCCGTGCCCGGCTCGAAGCACGGGAGCTGGAGGGCATCGTTGCGGCCGTCGAGCGCGCCGGGCGTGATGACGTCGGGTACGGTGAGGGTTTCGGCGCGGAAAAGCTGGCGGGTTTCAATCCGGCAGCCGTCGGCGTCGAGGCCGCGCAAGGTCACGGCAAATTCCTGCGCGCCGGGCGGCAGCGCGTAGGTGTGCGTGGCGGTGGCGCCCGTCAGGGGCGCGGTGGTGCCGTCGCCAAAGTCCCACGTACCCGAGGCGGGCACCGGGCCGCTCAGCCGGAAGGTGGCGGTGGTGCCGCCCGGCAGGCATCGCTGGTCCGTGGTGAAGGCGGGTGGCTGCGGGGTGCGAAGACCCACGGCTACGCTCAGCGTCAGACGGCGCGGCTGGGCCAGCGCGGTGCCGACGGCCTGGTACGTGGTGGCTGCCGCAGGCGCGGCCCACGGCGTGGGCGCGGCCGGGTCGGAGAGGCCCGCCTCGGGCGCCCACCGGAACGTGCCCGGCACCAGTCCCGCGCCGGGCAGGCGTACCGAGTCGCCGGGGCAGATGGTCAGCGCCACGGCGGCGCTCGAATCGGCCAGCGTCACGCTGATGGTCAGGCTCGTGGAGTCGGCGGGCGTACAGGTGGTTGGGTTGAGGGCCGCGAGCCAAACCGTGTAGCTGCCCGCCCGCTGGTAGGTATGCTGCGGGGCGCGGCTGGTGTCGGGCGCCGAGCCGTCGCCAAAACGCCACTGCCAGTGGGTGCCGGGCCGCGCGGGCGTGGCGTTGACGAGCTGCACCGTGGCCGGGGCGGTTTGGCCGGAAGCCGGCCCGCCGCTCAGGGCCGTGGCCGTGGCGGCGGCGCGCAGGTGCTCGCGCACGGCTACGGTAACACTCGCGCGCAGCCGGCGGCCGGTAGTGGCTTCGGTGCCGGTGGCGAAGTAGGTGGTGGTGGAATCGGGCGCGGCCCACGGCGCCACGGCCGCCGAATCGGACAGCCCGGCGCCCGGCGTCCAACTCACCGTGCCGGGCACCAGCGCGTATCCCGCGAGCTGCACCGAATCGCCCCGGCAGATGCTCACGAGTTGCGGCGCGGCGATGGAATCGGGCTGATTGAGGGCGAGCACGAACTGAATGAAATCGGCGCCGTTGCAGCTTTCGGGGTCGGTGGCGAGCAGTCGGATGCTGTAGGTGCCGCCGCGCTGATAGGTGTGGCGCGGCGCGCGGGTAGTATCGGGCGCGGAGCCGTCGCCGAAATCCCACTGCCAGCGTGGGCCGCCCGCCGACGCGCCGCCCGTGGTGGTGTTGACAAGCTGCACCGTGGCGGGCGCCGTGAGGCCGGTGGCCGGGCCGCCGCCCAGGGCCGTCACGGCGCCGGCTGCCCGTAGGCTGTCGAGTACTCGCACCGTGGTGAGCCACCGCACCCGCTGCGTGGGCACGGCGCCGGTGGCGAGGATGCCGGTGGCTTGGTAGGTGGTGGTGGTGTCGGGCGCGGCCAGCGGCGCGAGGGCGGTGGAGTCGGAGAGGGTCGCGCCCGGCGACCACGTAAACGAGCCGGGTTCGAGGAGCGCGCCCGTCAGGCGCACCGAATCGCCCCGGCACACGGCGAAGCTGCCGGTCAGCGTGGTGTCGGGCCGGTGGACGGTCAGCTCGAACCGCGTAGTGTCGGCGCCGGCGCACGACCCCGCGTCGCGCGCGATGAGCGTCACCCCGAACACGCCCGCGCGGGTGTAGGTGTGCTGCGGCGCCGTTTGGGTGCTCGGCGCCGAGCCGTCGCCGAACCGCCACTCGTAGGTGGTGCCCGCGAAGGTGGTGCTGCGGTTGACGAACTGCACCGTGGCGGGCACCGTGAGGTAGGCGGGGGCGCCGCCGCCCGCGTCCACGGCCGTGCCCACGGCCTGCACGAGGCGGCGCTCGAAATCGAGCTTCACGGCCACCACATCGTACTGAAAATTCAGCACCTGATTCGTCGTGCTCCACGCCCCGGCCGTGGTGGGGAAGTTGGCCGAGTTGGTGCAGATGGATTGGTAGATGCGCCCCTGCGGGTCGAAGCGACTGGTGCCGCCATCGACGTGCTCTTCGGCGAAGGCGTTGGCCGACTGGCCGCCGAGGTATGTGGCGTATTCCAGCGCCGTGGCGTCGGGCGTGAGCACGAGCATATACAGATCCTGCCCGTCGGTGGTGCGCTGAATGGCGTTGGTGGTGGTGGGCAGCCCCGTGGTGTTGCCCCACGCCGACACGTAGAGTGCGCCGCAGCGGTCAACCAGAAACGCCGTGGGCGAGAGGTTGTCGGTGGTCACGCCGGTGGTGCCCGCCGTCGTTACGGGGTGGCCCAGAGTGGTGGCCCAGCGGCGCTGCATCAGGTCGGCGCTCAGGCGTTGAATCACGAGGCCGCCGCCGGCCTGCCCCCACCGCCCGGCGCTGATGGCGTACGGCCCCGTCGAGGAGCCGAGTACGGCCACGTCGGAGCTGCCGGGGATGCCCTGCACGAAGAACGTTTGCGAGGCGGGCTGCCGCGTCCGGCTCGCCCGCAGGTACGTGGCGGCGCGGATGCTGTCGCCGTCGGGGCTGAGCTGCGCGATGAACCCATCGCGCTGCCGCGCCGCCGTGCCGCGCGTGGAGTCCGGCGCGAGGGTACCGGGCGTAGTCGCCAGGCCGGTGGAGTGGGTCGCGCCCACCACGTACGGCGCCCCCGATGGCGGCAGATACAGACTGTACGCCGACGCCACCTGCCCTAGCCCGGCGGCCCAATCCAGGGCGCGTAAATCGGCCGAGAAGCGCGCCACTACGGCCGCCTCGCGGTAGCCCGCCGGCGGGCGCACGGCCCCCGCCGTGAACGGAAAACCTGCCGACACGGTGGTCGTGGCCACGTACACGCGGTCGAGCGTATCGACGGCCAGATCGCCCCGGAAACCGTCGCCGTAGAAAAACGGCAGGCCCGTCTGCGTATAGCCGTCGTCGGCTTCCGCGCCGAGGTAGGTGCTGCCCACCAGCCGGGCACCCGTAGAGTCGAGCCGCGCCACGAACACGTCGAACCCCTGCCCGAAGGTGGTGTCGTACGCCGCCGCCGTAGTGGGGAAGTCGGCCGATTGCGTGGTGCCGAGCACGAGCAGATCGCCGCGCCGGTTCACCAGCAGCGAGTGCGGGTAGTCGGGCGCGGTGCCGCCGAGGTAGGTGGCGTAGCGCAACGTACTGCCGTCCGGGGCGTAGCGGCTGATGGCGACGTCGGGGTTGGCGTAGCCGCCCGAAACCGTGTCGTTGGAGTGCGTCAGGTCGAAGGCGCCGAGCGTGGCGGGGTAGCCGGGGTCGTAGCACGGCCCGGCGGCGTAGAGGTGGCCGAAGTGGTCGTAGGTGGCCGTATGCCCAAACACCGGCGCGGTAGAGCCGGAATGCGTGGCGAACACGAGCACCGGGTCGATGGTAAGGGGCCGGGTGCGGTCGTAGCCGCGCGGCAACTCGAACGACACCCGCGTCGTGGGTTCCCGGCCGCGCGTCGCTTCGGTGGCTACCACGAAGCGCACCGGCACGGCCCGGCGCCCGCCCGTGCCGTCGGGTTGCCACGCGATGGGCGCCGCCTCGGTCAGTTCGCCGAGCGCGGTGCGAAGGTGCAGGTGGCCGGTGGCGGCATCGAGGCGGACGTCGGTCAACCCTCGATACCGAAAGACTGCGCGGCCGGGGTCGGCGCCGGGGCGTACTTCCAGGTCGTACTCGAACTCGCCGCGTGGCGAGGCGTGTAAGCGGAGGTCGATGCCGGGCCAGAGGGCGGCGTAGCGGGCGGCGGCGGTGGCGCGCACCCCGGTGGCCCACCGGCGGGCATCGGCGCCCAGCAGAAAGTTGCGGACCGGCCCCACGGTCGCCCCTTCGGGCCGGGCTACGGCGCCCGGCGCGGCGCCCACGAACTCCACGGCCCAGGCGTGCGCGCCGACGTGGCCCGTAGGCGCGGCGCGGGGATTCCCGACGGCGTGGTGCGCCCACTCGGCCCACGCAGCGGCGTCGTAACGGAGCCACACCAACCGGTCGGCCTCGGCAAACAAGCGCAAACCCGGCGCGATGTCGGCGCGGAGCTGCGCGGCAACCGGCCACTGCCCGTGGTTGGGCAAGTACTCGGGCGCGGCGGCCGAAGCAGGCGCCGCCTGCCCGGCCGCCGCATAAGCAGAGAGCCGGAGCAAAACGAGCAACAGGAAAACGAAGTAGCGGTGCGTCATCGCAACTAAGTTAACCCAGGTTGCGGATTAGGGCGCGAATGGCCTGCGCCTACAGCGGTTTTCGGGTCTGGTTACGTCCTCGTAGAGACGCCTCTTTGCGGCTGCGGCGGTTATGCCAGGCAGCGGCGCCGGGCAGCGCAGACGCTCTACCATTTCAGGTAGTCGCGCACCGACACAGCGGCGCCGGGCGGCGGAGACGCAAGGATGCGTCTCTACCCCGGCCACTGCCCCTCAAGCCGCTCCAATAACCCGCAACTTGGGTTAAGTTAACACTCCGGCCAGCCCAGCAAAAGACCCCCCCCCCGGAAACTGCGGGCTTCCGCCCATTAGCGGGGCCGTGAACGTGGCGAGCGCCGACGCGGCGCCGCGTTAGGAATTGCACAATGGGCTATGACGCGGCGCCGAGGCGGCGCCCGCCACGTTTCTGTTACCCCAACACCCGCCGCCGCACCAGTTCCAGCACCTGCACGGCCGTGTACTGAATGTTGATTTCGCGCCCCCGGTCAAACTGAAACCGCCGACTCACGGTACCGGCCGCGTCGGCCACGGCGATGCAGATGGTGCCGACGGGCTTGTCGGGAGTACCGCCGCCCGGCCCCGCGATGCCGCTGGTGGCCAAGGCCACGTCGGCGCCGAGGGCGCGGCGGGCGCCTTCGGCCATTTCGCGCGCGGTTTCTTCGCTCACGGCGCCGTGGGCGGCCAGCGTCTCCGGGCGTACGCCGAGCACGGCTTGTTTCACGGCGTTGTCGTACGCCACCACGCCGCCGCGCACGTAGCCCGACGAGCCGGGAACACTCGTGAGGCGGTGCGCTACGTAGCCACCCGTGCAGCTTTCGGTCGTGGCAAGCGTCATATTTTTGTCGATAAATATCTGTTGAATAACCTCTTCAAGCGTAGTTTCTCCTTCGGCAAAAATGTGCTCACCGATAAGCGGATAAAGCGCCGCCACGCGCTCGCTCATTTCCGCGTCGAGCTGCTCGGCGGTAAGGTGATCGGGCTGGATGCCGGTGAGGCGCAACCGGAGCTGCCACATATTCGGCAGGTACGCCAGTTTCAGGTACGGCGGCAGCGCGTCTTCCCAGGCACTGATTCGCTCGGCCAGAAAGCTCTCGCCCAGCCCGATGGTTTGCACCACGCGGTGGCGGAGCACAGCCGGCCGGAACCGCTCCGCCAGCCGGGGCAGCACGGTGTCGGTCATCATCCGCTTCATCTCGAACGGTACGCCCGGCATCGAGACCAGCACCACGCCATCGGCCTCAAACCACATCCCCGGCGCCGTGCCCAGCGGATTGGGCACCACTTCGCACACGGCCGGCACCAGCGCCTGCGCGCGGTTCACGTCGAGCATCGGGCGGTTGAAACGGCGGAAAATCTCTTCTACGTGTCGGAGCGTCGGCTCGTGCAGCACCAGTTCGGAGCCGAAGTAGCGGGCCAATACGTGTTTGGTGAGGTCGTCTTTGGTGGGGCCGAGGCCGCCCGTAATCAGCACGGCGGTGGCGCGGGTGCGCGCCGCATCCAGCGCCGCCACGATGGCGGCGGCTTCGTCGGAAACGGAGGTGATTTGCACCACCCGAATGCCGCGCGCGCCCAGCTCGGCGCCCATCCACGCGGCGTTGGTGTTGACGACCTGGCCGTAGAGTAGCTCGTCGCCGATGGTCAGTAGTTCAGCGGTGATGGTCATTTGGAGGGTAAAAGGGTAGAAGGGTAAAAAGGTGGAAGGGGAAAAGGATAGGCGGCTTTCGCTTGCGGGCACGTAACGCCAAGCTCCCGCTTGGCCTCCACCGCTTGCGCGCACGTACCGCCAAGCTCCGGCTTGGCCCACGCGCGCACTGCCGCATCGGGCTTGCGTAATGCCAAGCGGGAGCTTGGCGGTACGTGCCGTAGTGTGCCGCTCCGGGCCGCGCGGGGAGACCTGCCAAAGGGAAAGAGGGGAAAACAGGTATTGGCCGGAGTGCGGAAGGAAAAAAACGTCGAAAAGCCCACCGGCCGCGCTTTGGTACGATGTTTCGGAAGCCGCCGCCGTAAACGTACCGCCGTCCGGCGCTACGTTTACAGCCATCAATCCGTGATATGAACCACAACACCGTGTTGAGCGCGGCCCTGCTGGCCGCCGTAATCTCGTTCCAGAGCTGCACCACCGCCCAGATCAATCAGGGCGTCGGGATGGTGCTCGGCGGCACCACCCCGAATCAGCCCGTGACCGAAGCCGAAGTCGGCTCCGGCCTGCGCGAGGCGTTGCAGGTGGGCATCGGCAAAGGTGCCGCCCAGGCCGGCCAGGCCGACGGCTACTTCAAAAACCCGCTCATCAAGCTACTGTTTCCGCCGGAGGCGCAAAAACTGGAGTCGCGTCTGCGTCAAATCGGCCTGGGCGCCGAGTGCGATAAATTCATCCTCGCCCTCAACCGGGGCGCCGAAAATGCGGCCGTCGAAGCCAAACCCATCTTCGTGCAGGCCATCAAAGACCTCACCTTCAAGGATGTGTGGGGCATCCTGACGGGCGAGAAAAACGCCGCCACCAACTACCTGCGCCGCACCACCACCAACCAGCTCGTCGGCAAATTCAAGCCGCACCTGACGGCTTCCATCCAAAAAACCAACGCCACCCGTCTCTACGGCGAGCTGGTGACGCGCTACAATCAGATTCCGCTGGTACAGAAGGTCAACCCCGACCTCGCCGACTACGCCACCAACAAGGCCGTAGAGGGCCTTTTCACCCTCGTCGAGCAGGAGGAGGCGAACATCCGTGCCAACCCCGTGGCCCGCACCACCGACCTGCTGCGGCGCGTGTTCGCCAGGCAGGACCGGTAGGAAACTGGAGCCCCGCGCTCCAGCACAGCAAAAACGCCCGGCCAACGAAAGTTGGCCGGGCGTTTTTGCACTGTATTCGCCGCGCTAGTAGTCGTCATCATCGAAGCCGCCGCCGCGCCGGCTGGCGCCGCGCGTGTACGAATCGCCTTCATCGTCGTCGTCGTCATCGTCGGAGCTGAAGCCGAGGTCGTCGTCATCGCTCTCGAAGGCATCGCGCGAGCCGGCGCTTTGCGACTTGTACTCCGCATCCGACATCCCCGCCAGATCGAGCGCCTCGTCGTGCGAGGAGCCGGTGTCGCGGTACATCAGGTAGTCGGCGTACTTGTCTTCGGCCGAGGCGCCTTTGCCTTTGCCGCTGCGTTTGGCCGGTTTCGCCTCGTCGTCTTCGTCGCTCAAATCGTCTTCGTCGAAGCCGCCGACGGGCAGGTCGTCGTCATCGTCGTCGAGATCGGAATCGAGGCCGAAATCATCGTCGTCATCGTCATCGGCCGGGCGGCCTTTACGGCCTTTCGGCAGGTCGAGGTCGTCGTCCTCGTCGTGGCTGGGGCGCTTCATCGTCAGGAAAAGCTGGGGGGTGAGAAGTAGCTATTGTGGGGGTGTGCCCGGCGTCCGGGCCTGCAAATAAAGAACGGCCCGCAAAAAGAGGCAAATCGGTGGTCTTTCGCGGGGGTGGTTGGCGGCGCCGCCGCGCCGGTCAGCGGGCGCGCGCCGGGGCGTAATCGGGCAGGTGCAAGGCCCGCGAGCAGAAGGCGTACTCTTCGGCTACGTTGGAGCCGACGAGCACCAGCCGTTCGGGGGTGCAGGTGCGGGCAACCAGGTCGAGGTACCACGCGACGCCGTCGCGGTCGAGGTTGGCGGTTGGCTCGTCGAGCAGCACGAGACGCGCGTTGGAGAGCAGTGCCAGCGCCAACCGCAGCCGCTGCCGCATTCCGCTCGACAAATCGCGGACGCGCCGCTGGGCCAGGGCGCCATCGAGGCGGGCTTGCGCCACCACGTCGGCCGCCCCCGTCACACCCGCGCGCCAGGGTTTCAGGCGCGCCTGAAAAGCGGCGGCTTCGGCCACGGTCAGGTCGTCGGGGAGGTCGAGATAGGGCGCGGCCAGCGCGGTAAATTTGTAGAGATGTTCAGGTTCTGTTTTCTGGCTGTCAATTTCTTGCGAAACAAAACCTTCGGTTGGCGGCACCCACCCGGCCAGTACGCTCAACAGCGTCGATTTGCCTGCACCGTTGGGGCCGAGGATGGCCGTCGGCTCGCCGGCGCGGAACGTGAAGTCAAGTCCCCGAAACACCCACTGCCGGCCGTAGCGGCGGCCGAGGCTGTGGGCTGTCAACGAAAATGAATGAGAACCGACAGTCATAGTGGAGGCCACAGGGTCGTAACGCGGAGCTCCTGCTCCGGCGTACCAACAAGTCCGGGAGAACGTCCGAGCAGGAGCTCCGCGCTACAGCCCAACCGCCCACCGGGGCTACATTAATCCACTTCATCGGAGCCGCCCGTAGCGCGCGGCGTCCGAATGACGCCGCGCCCGCTGGAGCGCACGAAATGCAGCACTTCATCGCGCTCGGGCGAGGGCGCCAGCTCCAGCTCGATGCGGTTGAGCGCGGCCGACGTGTTCAGCCCGCTCAGATACATCAGGCGGTACACTTGCTGAATCTCGTTGATTTTTTCGTTCGAAAACCCCCGGCGTCGCAGCCCGATGGAGTTGATGCCCGCGTAAGCCAGTGGCTCGCGCCCGGCCTTGATGAAGGGCGGCACATCTTTGCGGACGAGCGAGCCGCCCGACACCATCGCGTGTGGCCCGATATGGACGAACTGATGAATGGCCGTAGTGCCGCCGACGATGGCGTAATCGCCCATCTCGACGTGCCCGCCCATCTGCACCGAGTTGGCCACGATGCAGTAGTCGCCGATCAGGCAATCGTGCGCTACGTGCGAGTAGGCCATAATCAGGCAGTTCTTGCCGATGACAGTGCGTTGCCGGTCGGCGGTGCCGCGATTTACGGTCACGCACTCGCGGATGACGGTATTGTCGCCGATGTGAACGGTGGTCTGCTCGCCGCCGAACTTCAGATCCTGCGGCACCGCCGCGATGACGGCGCCGGGGAAAATCTTGACGTTCTTGCCGATGCGCGCGCCTTCCATAATCGTCACGTTCGGCCCGATCCAGGTGCCTTCGCCGATTTCGACGTTCTTGTAAATCGTCGTGAACGGCTCCACTACGACGTTCTGGGCAATTTTCGCTTCCGGGTGGACGTAGGCGAGGGGCTGGTTCATATATGACTTTAGAGGGAGGGAGGGAGGGAGGGAGGGAGTGATTTTGCAATCGCCAGTAGACAATCACTCACTCACTCAATCACTCAATCACACATTGTCCTTTCGCACGATGCTGGCGCTCATCTCCGCTTCCATCACCAGATTGCCGTTCACGAACGCCTGGCCCTGCATTTTGGCGATGCCGCGTTTGATGGGGGCCTGCAGCTCGCAGCGGTAGATGATGGTGTCGCCGGGGAGCACTTTGCGGCGGAAGCGGCACTTGTCGATGCCCAGAAAATACTGCCAGTAGTTTTCGGGGTCGGGCACGGTGTTCATCACCAGAATGCCGCCCGTCTGGGCCATTCCTTCCACCTGTAGTACGCCGGGAAAAACCGGGTTGCCGGGGAAGTGGCCCTGGAAAAACTCCTCGTTCATCGTGATGTTTTTCACGGCCGTCACCATCTGGTCGTCGAGTTGAATAACCTTATCGATCATCAGGAACGGGTAGCGGTGCGGCAGAAACTGCATCACTTTGTTGACGTCCATCACCGGCTCGCGCTTGGGGTCGTAGGCGGGCACGTTGCGGGTGGCGGCCTCCTTCATCTTGCGCTTGATTTTGCGCGCCAGCGCCACGTTGGCGGCGTGGCCGGGCCGGGCCGCCAAAATCTGGCCTTTGAGCGGGCGGCCCACCAGCGCCAGGTCGCCGATCAGGTCGAGGAGCTTGTGGCGGGCGGGCTCGTTTTTGAAGCGCAGCTCGGTGTTGTTGAGGATGCCTTCCTGCTGCACCTTCACTACGGGCTTGCCGAGCAGGTCGGCGAGGTGCTGGAGCTCGTCGTCCTGCACCACGCGGTCCACCACCACGATGGCGTTGTCGAGGTCGCCGCCCTTGATGAGGTTCTGCCGGAAGAGCGTCTCGAGCTCGTGCAGAAAGCAGAACGTGCGCGACGAGGCGATGTCGCGCGGGAACTGCCCCAGGTCGGTGATGGAGGCGTGTTGCGAGCCGAGGATGGGCGAGTTGTAGTCAACCATCACCGTCAGGCGGTAATCGTTGAGCGGCAGGGCGGCCATCTCCACTTCGCGGCCGGGGTCGGCGTAATGGATGCCTTCGGGAATCTCGAAGTATTGGCGCAGCGCGTTCTGCTCTTCGATGCCGGCAGCGGTGAGGGCGTTGACGAAATCGACGCTCGAACCATCCATAATCGGCGGCTCGGGACCGTCGAGTTGAATGAGCACGTTGTCGAGCTGCATCCCGACGAGGGCGGCCAGCGTGTGCTCGACGGTGTGGACGCGCGCGCCGTTCTGTTCGATGGTGGTGCCGCGCGAGAGGTCCACGACGTTATCGACGTCGGCATCCACGATGGGCTGGCCGGGCAAATCGATTCGCTGAAACTTGAAGCCGTGGTTGGGCGGCGCGGGCTGGAAGGTCATCGTGGCCACCACGCCCGTGTGCAGGCCTACCCCGGAAACGGTAGCGGGCGCGGCGATGGTGTGCTGTTTCTCGGTCATCTGGGGGAGAGCTACAAGCTTTTAGCTGCAAGCTGCAAGCCTTTGGAATACGAATGGGGGGTAGGAGGAAACAAGCTTGCAGCTTGGAGCTTACGGCTTACAGCTTATTCTTGCGGCTTGCGGCTGGGGGCTTGTTGCTTCAACTCATCGAGTTGCCGCTGCATCTCGGGCAGGCGCCGGAACACGGCGTGGGCGCGCAGATTTTGTTTGTAATCGAAGGCCGGCGAGCCTTGAATGAACGTGCCCGGCTCCTTCACCGACTTGCTCACGCCGCTTTGCGCGCCGATGATGGTGCGCGGGGCGATGGTGATGTGGCCCACCAGCCCCACCTGCCCGGCCAACGTGCAATATTCGCCGACTTTGGTGGAACCCGACACGCCCGACTGCGCCGCGATGACCGTGTGCGCGCCCACCTCGACGTTGTGGGCGATCATCACCAGATTGTCGATCTTGGCGCCCTGCCGGATGATGGTCGAGGAGAGCGTCGCGCAATCGATGGTGGTGTTGGCGCCGATGCTCACGTCGTCTTCCAGCACCACGTTGCCGGTCTGCGGAATGGGGCGGTACGAGCCGTCGGGTTGCGGCGCGAAGCCGAAACCGTCGGAGCCCACGACGCACCCCGCGTGCAGCACACACCGCGCGCCGACGACCGTGTTGGCATAGACCTTCGCGCCGGCGTAGAGGATGGTATCGTCGCCGATGACGCAGTTGTCGCCCACCGAGGCGTGCGGATGAAGCTGCACGTTGCGCCCGATGCGGCAGTTGCGCCCGATGTAGCTGAACGCCGCCCGGTAGTGCCCCTCGCCGACGGTGGAACCGGCGCCGAGGTAGCTCGGCTCTTCCACGCCCACCAGCGCCGCGCGCGTCAGGCGCTCGTACTGTTCGAGCAACTCGGTGAAGCCCGAGTAGGGGTCGGCCACGCGGATGAGCGTCGCCGAAGTCGGTTCGCGCACCACCAGGCTATCGGCCACGATGACGGCCGCCGCGCGGGTGGTGTACAGAAACTGCTCGTATTTGAGATTGGCCAGAAACGCCAGCTCGCCGGGCCCGGCGTCCTCGATCTTGGCCAGCCGCTGTACGCGGACGCTGCCGTCGCCTTCCACGCGGCCGCGCAACAGCTCCGCAATCTGATCGGCCGTAAATTCCATTGCCGCAAAACTACGGCGGCACGGGCGAAGTGTGTATGGGCGGGCCTTGTGCCCGCTCGCGCGTTGTACGCCGGTCTAAACGCATCGTAGGGGCGGGCCTAGTGCCCGCCCGCACGGCGCCATTGCGCGCTGCACGGGCGGGCACAAGGCCCGCCCCTACGTATAGCGTACCCGAGCTACAGCAAAATCTCCTTCGGATAGCACACAAACCACTTCTGCACTTTCTGGCTTAGTGCCTGAATGTTGGGCAGGTCGCTGGCTTCCATCACGTCCTGCACGTGGCCGCTTTTGGTGAGCACCTCGATGGGGCCGGCACCGGAGGCGTCGTAGGCGTTGTTGCCGACGCGGCCGGCGATGACGAGGTGCGCGGCGTCTTCCTCGCTCAGGCCGAAGGTGGCGGCCGTCAGTTCGCGGACGCCGGGCAGCAGGTCTTCGTCGAAGGGGTGGCTGCTGAGGGTGATTTTGAACAGGCGCCGGTCGAGGATGCCCCCGGCGAGCAGGCGCAGCACGGGGTCGGGGTGGGAGCGCCAGCTTTTGATGGCGGCCCAGATGTCCACGTCGTCGAGGGCGGTGAAGTGGGGGAGGGCCGCCGGGTCGGCAATGAAATCGGGGAAGGTCAGCTCGCGGCTCAGGAAGTAGTGCAGGTCGGCGGAGGCGGGCACGGCGATGCCGCCGGCCAGCAGCGCCCGCGCCCGCTGCACCAGCCGCAGCACCATATGCTCGGCGCTGAGCACGGCGTGGTGCAGATACACCTGCCAGTACATCAGGCGCCGACTCACCAGAAAGCTCTCGATGCTCAGGATGGCTTTTTCTTCCATCACGAGGCGGTCGTTCACGACGGTCATCATCTTCAGGAGGCGGTCGGCGCCGATCTGGCCTTCGCTCACGCCGGTGTAGAACGAGTCGCGCCGCAGGTAGTCGAGGCGGTCAACGTCGAGCTGCGAGGAGATGAGCTGGTGGAAGAACGGCCGCCCGTACGTGCCCCGAAACATCTGGATGGCCAGCTCGAGGCGCCCGCCCAGCTCCTGATTCAGCATTTCCATCAAATGCAGGCTCACCTGTTCGTGGCGCACCTGGTGGAAGATGACCGTTTCGAGGGCGTGCGAGAACGGGCCGTGGCCGACGTCGTGGAGCAGGATGGCTACCTGGGCGGCTTCGCACTCGGCATCGGTTACGCGGGTGCCTTTGGCTTGCAGCGTGGCCAGCGCGAGCTGCATCAGGTGCATCGCGCCGAGGGCGTGGTGAAAGCGCGTGTGCAGCGCCCCTGGGTACACAAACTCGGTGAGGCCGAGCTGCTTGATGCGCCGCAGCCGCTGAAATACGGGGTGCTCGATGAGGTCGAAGAGCAGCGCCCCCGGCACCGAGATGAACCCATAGACCGGGTCGTTGAGGATTTTCTTTTTATTGACCGGCTTATAGGTGCTGTTCACGGCGCAAAGCAACGACGGGCCGCACATTTGCCGTGCCCAGCGCCGATTCAACGGCATCAGCAGGCTGACTTTCTATGCAACTCGGAATTGACTCGTTCGCCGCCGCGCCGCCCACCGACGGCAGCGCCGGCCCGTCGTCGGCCCAAACAGGCATTCAGCAGCTCCTCGAGCGCATCCGGCGGGCCGACGAGGTAGGGCTGGATGTGTTCGGCATCGGCGAGCACCACCGGCCCGAGTTTCTCGACTCGGCGCCGACCATCCTGCTGGCCGCCGCCGCTGCCCAAACGCGCCGGATCAGGCTCACGAGTGCCGTCACGGTGCTGTCGGCGGCCGACCCGGTGCGCGTGTTTCAGCAGTTCGCCACGCTCGATCTGGTGTCGGGCGGGCGGGCCGAGCTGGTGGTCGGGCGCGGCTCGTTCACGGAGGCGTTTCCGCTGTTTGGGCTGAATCTGCGAGATTATGATGCGTTGTTCACCGAAAAACTCGACCTCTTGTTGAAGATTCGGGAATCACCCGAAGTCCACTGGTCGGGCCGGTTTCGGCCGGCGCTCACGGGGCAGGGCATTTATCCGCGCCCGGTGCAGGCGCGGCTGCCGGTGTGGCTGGGCGTGGGCGGTACGCCCGAGTCGTTTGCGCGGGCCGGGGTGCTGGGCTTGCCGCTGATGGTGGCCGTCATCGGCGGCGAGACGCACCGCTTCCGGCCGCTCGTCGATTTGTACCGCGAGGCCGGGCGGCAGGCCGGGCACCCGCCCGAGCAGTTGCAGGTGGGCCTGCACTCGCTCGGCTACGTGGCACCCACCACCGAGGAGGCCGTCGCCGACTATTTCCCCGGCTACGCGCGCACGTTCACGCGCATCGGGCGCGAGCGGGGCTGGCCGCCCGTCACGCGCCCGCACTTCGACGCGGTGGCCGGGCCGCGCGGCGCCCTGCTGGTGGGCGGGCCGGAAGAAGTGGCCGCCAAGATTTTGCGTCATTCCGAAGCGTTGGGCGGCCTGAGCCGCGTCACGTTCCAGCTCGACAGCGCCGAGCTGCCGCACGACAAACATTTGCGCGCCATCGAGCTGCTGGGCGAACGGGTGAAGCCGCTGTTGGTGGCGAGTTGATTTGGGTGGTGAGTTGGTTGCGATAGCTGGAATGGACCGCGAACCTCCGGTTCGCCCCCACGGCATCGGCAACGACTATCTGGGTGTTCCCAACCGCTTTGCCCAACCGCGAGCGAACCGGAGTCGCGGTCCATTCTCAGCCGCCTTGCCGGTTTACGGCGGCGCCGGGCCGCATCACGCCGGCAGTCAGAACGGCCGTGGTGGTAGCCAACGATACGGCCAACCTCGGCGAAACTATCGCTTGGCCCGGCTCGGGCGCCACGGGCGGCACCGGCTCGTGCCGCCTCGACGGCAATGCGTACTCGCCCTCCGAGCTGCGCGGCTCCCTGACGGCGGGCCTGCTGTCGGTCAGCCTCGTGAATCTCTACAGTTCTTCCGTATCCATCGTGCTCGACGGCGTGACCGGCCCCGGCACTTTCGCGCTCGGCTCGGGCGCCAACGAAGGTGATTATTACGTCAATACGCCGAATTGGCTCTGGAGCACCGCCCACGGCGGCAGCGGTACCGCCACCATCACCCGGTTCGACGCCTCGGCTCGCTTGGTTTCCGGCACATTCAGCTTTACGGCCAACGCCCGGCCGGGGCATAGCGGCAGCACTACGCCGGTTGTCGTCACGAACGGCACGTTTACCGATGTGCCTTTTTGAGTAGTGGGGTGGGTGTTAGGTGTTGGGTGTTGGGTGATAAGGCAGTAACGCCCCTGGCGCGAGTCTTCCGCGAAGCGGACGACTCGTGCCCACCGATGCTGCGAATCTCCAGACTCGCCCCCGCGCTCAGTGCGGTTGGTGGCGGATTCTGGCGGCGGAGTCTGGAGACTCCGCGCATCAGTAGGCACGAGTGACCAACCTTCGGCTGAACACTCGCGCCAGACGCGCCCTACTCCACCACTTCACCATCTCTCCTCAACAGCGATTACGATGAAGCCGCCGCCGACCATTAGGAAGATGGTCGGCGGCGGCTTCACCACTTCTTGAAAATGACGAACACGGCCGCCACAATCAGCCCGAACCCCACGACGTGGTTCCACGCCAGCCGCTCGGTACGGAAACCGTACACCGTAATCAGCGAAAACACCACGAGCGAGACGGCCTCCTGAATCGTTTTCAGCTCGAACAAGGAGAACGGCCCGCCGTGGTCGCGGTGGCCGAGGCGGTTGGCGGGCACCTGAAAGATGTACTCGAAAAACGCCAGCCCCCAGCTCAGCAGAATGACGCCGATGAGCGGCAGCGAGCGCAGCGACGGCCATTGCCGCAGTTGTAAGTGGCCGTACCACGCCAGCGTCATAAACACGTTGGAGAGAACGAGGAGCGAGATGGTACCGATGATTTTCACGCCCGCAAGGTCGGGTGCGGCAAGCCAACGGGCAGCCCGGCAGTCGCCCGGCCGGCCGGCACCGAGGCGCCCGACGCACAGAGTGGCGTAGCGGCGGCAGCTCGTTCGTTGAGGGGCCAAAGCGCGCGGTTGACGGCTGATGTCGAGCACTTTAGTGGCCGAAATAGGCGGGTCGGTCAAAAAATACAGTATCTTCCGGCCGAGCGCTGCCGAGGGTGCGCCCCGGTGGCCGGTACTGTACTCCATTTCCGCCAATGGTTGCCTTCCTGACCACTTTCCTGGCCCGCGCCGCGCGCGGGCTGGCGCTGGGCGCGTTGCCCGTCGCGTGTGTATGGAGCGGAAGCGGCCCGGCCGCCGCTCAGGTTCGTTCGCAAGTCGAGTTGCCTCCGGCGCCCCGCCCGGTGGTGGGGCGGCCGTTTGTGTGGCGCCTGCCGACAGGCGGTCCGGCTGCCGGAACCACCGCCGCCCGCGCTGCCGGGCCGGCGGCAATCTTAGCCCTCGCCCGCCAGCAGTTCGGCCTGACCTCGGCCGACTCGCTTCGCTTCGAGCGCGAGGAGGTGGACGCGCGCGGCGAGCGCCACCAGCGCTATCAGCAGTGGCACCACGGCATCCCCGTCGAGCACGGCCAACTGACGACGCACTACCAAGGCATCCGCCTCGCGGGGCTGAGCGGCGAGCTGAAGGCACCCCCACAGGGCGTTACGCCCCGCCTGACGGAGGCCGTGGCTCGCCAACAGGCGCTGGCTGCCGTGGGCGCCACGCGCTATATGTGGCAAGACCCCGCCGACGAAGCCGCCCTGCGCCTGCTCCTGCACGACCCGACCGCGAGCTACTTCCCGACCGGCTCGCTCACGTGGGTCGAGGATTGGCTCTCGCCGATCAGGCGCGGCGTGGTGTTGGCGTGGCGCTTCGACATCTACGCCGCCGAGCCGTTGAGCCGCGAGTGGGTCTATGTCGATGCCGCTACCGGCGAGGTAGTGCTCCGCGATAAGCTGCTCTGTACGGCGCACTCGCCCACCGCCGCCCGCCGCACCCTCGGGCCGCCGGCCGCCGCCGGGCCGGCCGCCGCCACGGGCACGTTCGCCACGCGCTACTCAGGCTCGCGCACGGGGCTGACGTCGGTGGGCGCCAACGGGCGGTATGTGCTGCGCGACTCCACGCGCGGCGGCGGCGTGTTTACGTACGACTCGCGCCGGGCCGGCTCGTTCGCTACGTGGTTCGATTTCAGCGACAACGACAACAACTGGACGGCCGCCGAACACAACAACGCCCGTAAAGACAACGCCGCGCTCGACGCGCATTGGGGCACCCAGATGGTGTACGACTACTGGAAGACCGTTCACGGCCGCAACTCGTTCGATGGCGTCGGGACGCCGCTCACCTCGTTCGTGCACTTCGGGAGCGGCTTCGAGAACGCCTTTTGGAACGGACGATGGATGGCGTACGGCGACGGCAACCGCATCTTCACGCCGCTCACGTCGCTCGACATCGTTGGCCACGAAATCGGCCACGGCGTGTGTCAGTTTACGGCGCACCTGGTGAGTGAGGGCCGAATGCGCCACCCGGCCGCGATGAACGAAGGCTTCTCCGACATCTGGGGCGCCTGCGTCGAGCATTTCGCCGATTCCACCAAAGACATCTGGGAAGCCGGCAACGAAGTGACGGTCGGCGGGTGGTCGATGCGGTCGTTGCGCGACCCGAAATCGTCGTTCCAGCCCGACACGTACCGGGGGCAGTACTGGGTCGAGCACATCTACGCCGCGCCGCAACACATCAGCACCATCCTGAGCCATTGGTTTTACTTGCTGAGTGAGGGCGGCACGGGCACCAACGATGTCGGCAGCACCTACACCGTGGCGGGGCTGGGCATTCGGCGGGCCGCGCGCATCGCGTGGCATACCGAGTCGCTGTATCTCACGCCCACGTCCAACTACCCCGACTGCTACCGCGCTGCCCTCGCCGCCGCCACCGACCTCTACGGCGACGACTCGCCCGAAGTGCGCGCCTCCGCCGCCGCGTGGTACGCGGTGGGCGTCGGCGACGCGCCGCCGCAACTGTTGACCGTGGCGCCTGCCCAGGGGGCGGTAGGGGCCACGGTGCTGCTGACGGGCCGCTACTTTTCGCCGGTGCGGCGCGTCCTCTTCAACGGCGTACACGCGCCCGACTTCACCGTGCTTGACTCGGTGCGGCTCGTGGTGCGGGTGCCCGTTGGCGCCACTACTGGCCGGGTGCAGGTGGTGGCGCCGATGGGTACGGCCACCTCAGCAGCCGATTTCGTCGTGACGTCGCAGGGGCCACCGCCGGTCATTACCAGCTTCTCGCCCGCCGCCGGGCAGCGCGTGGGCGCCACCCTCACCATCACGGGCCAGGAGTTGAGCGGCACCAGCAGTGTCCGGATTGGCGGCGCACCGGCAACCGGCGTAACGGTGCAATCGGCCACCCGCGTGACGGCGGTAGTGCCGCCGTTGGCCGTAACCGGCCCGCTCACGCTCGAAACGCCGGGCGGCATCGCCACGGCGCCCGACGTGTGCCGGGTGCTGCCGACGGTGAGCGGATTCAGCCCGATCAGCGGGCCGGTGGGCACCCGCGTAGTCGTAACGGGCACGGGCCTGACCGGCGCCACCGCCGCGTGGGTTCACGATTCCACGGCGGCGCTGTTGCCCGGCGGCACCGCCGCCGCCCTGACGCTGGTGGTGCCCCCAGCTGCCACCAGCGGCCCGCTACGAGTGCAGACGGCCGGAGGCGTAGCCTCGTCGATGGGCGTATTTACCGTCACGGCCAGTGTCGCGCCGGTCATCACGGGGTTCAGCCCAGCCACCGGCGGCCCGAATACCACCGTTACGATTCGGGGCACCAACCTGCTGGGCACCGACGAAGTGCGGTTCGGGGGCCGAATCGTGGCAGCCGGATTTACGGTGCTCAACGACACGACGCTGACGGCCGTCGTGCCGCTGCTGGCCCGCACCGGGCCGATTACCCTCACGACACCCGGTGGGTTGGCTACGTCGGCCACGTCCTTCACGGTAACGGCCACCAGTTGCCGCCTGACGGCCGCCATCGAGACCGACGGCCCGGCCTGCGTACCGGTCGGCGGCAATCTGCGGTTGCGCGCCACAACGCAGGGCGGCGCCTTGACGCCAACCTACTCGGTGGCGCCGCTGGCCTTCGCCCCCCAGCCCGAACCGGATTCGGTGGCGCCCATTTTCAGCTGGGGAATGGGCGCCACGGGGCTGCCGATCGGTTTCTCGTTTCAGTTTTTCGGCCGAACCGTCACCACGTTCAACCTCAGCGCCAGCGGCAATATGCAGTTCGGCGGGCGCGAGTGGGCGGCGGGCAACTACGCCGAAGTACCCTTTCCGCTGGCGCCCAACAACTTCATCTCGCTGGCCTGGAGCGGCTGGAACCCGCAGGCAGGCGGGCGCATCCGCTACGGCGTACAAGGGGCGGCGCCCAGCCGGCAGCTCGTGGTCAGCTACTACCGGGTACCGCACCTGCTGAGCCTCTACGACTCGCTCACGGCCCAGCTCGTGCTGCACGAAACTTCCAACGAGATAGATTTCATCTACACCTCCACCGGCCAACACCCGATGTATATGACGGTGGGGGCCGAAAACAACACCGGCACCGTCGGCGCCCAAATTCCGGGGCGCTCCGGCCAGGTGCTGTGGCGCGCCGACAGTATCGCTTGGCGCCTCACGCCCGCGTCGGTGGCGGCGCCGCTCACCTATCAGTGGAGCCCCACCACGGGCCTCACCGACACCACCAGCGCCACGTTGCTGGTAGCGCCCACCGTGCCCACGACGTACACCGTCACCATCCGCGACGGCGTGTGCATCCGCGCGGCGTCGGTGCTGGTCACGCCCGCGCCCGCCGCGCCGCCCGCCGCTGCGCCGCGCGCCCGCTGCGGCGCGGGCACGGTGACGCTCACGGCCACAGGGGCGCCCGCAGGCGGCGGCTACGAGTGGTTTGCCGACCCGGTCAGCGGCGCGGTGCTGGGCACGGGCGCCGGCTTCACTACGCCCAACCTCACGGCCACCACCACCTACTACGTAGGCACCGTGAGTGCCGGCGGCTGCACGTCGGCCACGCGTACGCCCCGCACCGCGCTGATTGCGGCCCCCGCGACGGTGCCCACGGCCGTTGCCGCGCCTGCGGCGCTCACGCTTGGGCAAAGCACTGAGTTGCGGGTCGAGTTTCCGCAGCCCGGCGCAGCCTATACGTGGCGTGGGCCGGGGCTGGCGGCGGCCGGGGCCGTGGGCGCCCGCGTGGTGGCCGTGCCGCCAACTGCCGGCGCCGCCACTTACACGGTCACGGCGGTAGCCGCCGCTATGTGCGGTGCCGCCGCGCCGGCGGCGGTGGTCGTGACCGTCGGCACCCCGCCGGTCGTGCCCGTGCTGACGGGTTTCGCGCCCACCAGCGGGCCGGTGGGCCACGTAGTGGTGCTGAACGGAGCAGGCTTTGCGGCCGTCACGAGCGTAGGCTTCACGGGGCCGGGCGGCGCGACGATACCAGCCCCGATTCGTGCCCGCACCGCCACCACGCTCACCGTAGCCGTACCGGTAGGGGCGTTGCCGGGGGCGCTCCGCCTGACGTACGCGGGCGGCACGGTGGTATCGGCTGACCCGTTTTGCGTGGAGCTGCGGGCGCTGGGCGGCACGGGGCGCCGTTGCGGTCCGGGGCCGGTGGTGATTACGGCCAACGGTGCGCCGGCGGGCGGCTCGTACCGCTGGTACGATGTGCCCGTGGGCGGCACCCCGCTCGGCGTCACCACTACGGGCAGCTTCACGACGCCCGCCATCAGCGCCACGCGGCAGTTTTACGTGGCCGTAGTGGCCGGGTCGGGGGCGGGTGCCTGTGAGGGGCTGCGTGCCACGGTGCTCGCCACGATTATGCCGGTGCCCGTGCCGACCATCGGCGCCGCCTCTTCCACCACGTTTTGCGAGGGCACGGGACTGTGGCTCTACTCGGCGGGCTGCACGGAAGTCGTCTGGAACACCGGCGAAACCACGTGGTCGATCTTCGTCGATTCAAGCGGTACCTATTCGTTTACGGGGACGATGTACGGAATGTGCCCTGTGGCGTCGGACCCCGTCGAAATCGTCGTCACGCCGCACCCGGTTGCCACGTTTGCCTACGCCGACTCGCTGGCCTGCCAGGGCGAGCCGGACCCCGCGCCCGTGGTGAGTGGTACGCCGGGTGGCCGTTTTGCGGCTACCCCGGCCGGGCTTTCACTCGATTCGCTCACCGGCGCCGTTGCCACTGCGGCCTCGGTGCCCGGCACGTACCGCATCACCTACACCGCCACGACGGCGTGCGTCGATACGGCGCGGCTCACCCGAGGCTTCACGGTATTGGCGCGGCCGGCCGCACCGGCTATCTCGCAAGCGCCCGGCCCCACCGGCGGCATTCTGCTCACCAGCTCGGCCGCGGTGGGCAACCAGTGGCTCTTCAACGGAGTGCCCATCAGCGGAGCCACCGGCCCGACGTATCTGGTAGCCACCTCCGCCGGCAACGGGCAGTACACGGTACTCGTGACCGATTCGGCCGGGTGCGTCTCGGCAGTGTCGGCACCGGCGACGGTCATCATCACCGGCCTGGCTGACGCGGCGGCCGTGCCCACCCTCACGCTGGCGCCCAACCCGGTAGCGCTCGGCCACCCCGCCCGGCTGACGGTGGTCGGCGCAGGCGCAGGCCGCGCGGTGTTGGTGCGCGATGTGCTCGGCCGCCTCGTAAGCCGCGCGGCACTGCCCGCGCCCGCTGCCGGCGCGAGTGTAGTTGAGGTGCCCACGCGCGGCCTGACGCCGGGCGTGTACACACTAAGCGTTGGCGAGCGCACCTGCCGATTGGTTGTGGAATAGGGTAGTTGTATAGTCCCGTCAAGTCGTGGATTGGGTCGCGGCTAAAGATAGCGGGGTTTTGGCG
>ERZ1066122.745-NODE-745-length-32051-cov-16.986342_pt1 | contig 32051 bp, 27 predicted proteins | sample MGYA00382769_ERZ1066122 | MGnify/ENA primary metagenome ERZ1066122 (study PRJEB33369, sample SAMEA5778352) | biofilm metagenome | biome: Industrial cooling water; feature: Water cooling tower basin; material: Biofilm | place: United Arab Emirates | collected... | reverse complement strand
TCGCGATGGCGCTGATCGAGAACATCCAGCGCGAAGACCTCAACCCGCTGGAAGAAGCGCAGGCGCTGAGCCGCCTGATCGACGAGTTCAGCCTCACCCACCAGCAGGCCGCCGAGGCCGTGGGCCGCTCGCGCGCCGCGGTGTCGAACCTGCTGCGCCTGCTCGAGCTGCCCGACGGCATCCGCGAGCTGCTGGAAACCAAGCAGCTGGAAATGGGCCACGCCCGTGCCCTGCTCACCCTGACCCCGCAGGCCGCGCTGGCGCTGGCGAAGGAAGCCGTGGCCGAAGGCTGGTCGGTACGCGAGGTCGAGCGCCGCGCCCAGCTGCTGGGCAAGGGCCAGATTCCCTCGAAGAAGCCGGCCAAGCCGAACGGCAAGAAGATCGACGCCGACATCGCCGCGCTCGAGCGCGAGCTGTCGGAAAAGCTCAGCGCCAAGGTGGCCGTGCAGCACGGCCGCGGCGGCCGCGGCAAGCTGGTGATCAGCTACCACGGCCTCGACACCCTCGACGGCATCCTCGAGCGCCTGCGCGGCGGCCAGTAAGCCCACGCCCGGCCTTACATAAGGGAAACTTAATGTAAGGCCGGTGATAATGCCGGCCCACTCCCCGCGGGCCCCGCGCCCAAAGTCGCCAACGTGCCCCAACCCAGCCTTTCGGTCGTCATCCCCGCCTTCAACGAAGCCGGCAACCTGCCGGGCCTCGTGGACGAGGTGATCGCGGCCCTGCGCGGCCGCGTCGATTTCGAACTGATCGTGGTCGATGACCACAGCACCGACGACACCCTGGCGGTACTGCAGGCCGCGAAGGCGCGCCACCCGGAACTGCGCGTGCTCAGCCACGCGGTGCAGAGCGGCCAGAGCACCGGCCTGCGCACCGGCATCCGCGCCGCGCGCGCGCCCTGGATCGCCACGCTCGACGGCGACGGCCAGAACGACCCCGCCGACCTGCCCAGGCTGCTGGCCGCACGCGACGCAGGCCCGGCCGACGTGAAGCTCTACGCCGGCTGGCGCGTGAACCGCCAGGACACCGGCAGCAAGCGGTGGGCCTCGAAGTGGGCCAACGGCATCCGCTCGCGCCTGCTGCGCGACGCCACCCCCGACACCGGCTGCGGCACCAAGCTGTTCGAGCGCGCCGCCTTCCTGGAGCTGCCCTGGTTCGACCACATGCACCGCTACCTGCCGGCGCTGATGCAGCGCGCCGGCTGGCGCACGGTCAGCGTGCCGGTGAACCACCGGCCGCGCGGCGCCGGGCAGTCCAAGTACACCAACCTGGGCCGCGCCCTGGTCGGCATCCGCGACCTGATGGGCGTGGCCTGGCTGATCAAGCGCAACCGACTGACCGACGCGCGGGAGCTTCCATGAGCGTGATGGACCAGGAAATCGTCTGGCTGGGCTGGAACGGCCTGCACGTCACCCCGTGGAAGCTGGTGGGCTACACCGGCGCCCTGATGTTCGGCGGCCGCTGGGTGGTGCAGTTCATCGCCTCCCGCCGCGCCGGGAAGCCGGTCATCCCCCGGGTGTTCTGGTACATGAGCCTGGCCGGGGCCCTGATGACCCTCAGCTACTTCCTGTTCTCGGCCAAGCAGGACTCGGTGGGTGTCCTCCAGAACCTCTTCCCCACCTTCACCGCCGCCTACAGCCTCTGGCTCGACATCCGCCACCGCGGCTGGCACCGCGACCGGTCGGAACACCAGAAGGGCATTCCAGACGCGGATCAACGCGGATAAGAGCGGATAAAGCATTGAATTAATTAACTTCTTTTGCTCTATCCGTGTTAATCCGCGTTGATCCGCGTCTGAACCCGCTCTTCCCGCCCCGAAGTTGTAAGTGCTTGCCGGCGAAGGCATAATGCGCGGCTCGCTCCGCACCTGCCCCACGGCCCCGGCCCCGGAAGTGCGATCCCGGCCCTTGGCGGAGCGTTCGTTCCATCCCGCATCGCATGCGCCTGCCGGTCCTTCGGACCTGCCGCGCGGGGCCGCCGCCGCCCGGGCTATGGGTGGCCAGTCCTGACCCAGGAGTTGCACCATGAGTCGAGTTTGCCAAGTGACCGGCAAGAAAGTGATGACGGGTAACAACGTCTCGCATGCCAACAACAAGACCCGCCGCCGTTTCCTTCCCAACCTGCACGAGCGCCGCTTCTGGGTCGCCTCGGAAAACCGCTGGGTGAAGCTGCGTGTTTCCGCCAATGCCCTGCGCACCATCGACAAGAACGGCATCGACGCCGTGCTCGCCGATCTCCGCGCCCGCGGCGAAAAGATCTGAGGAGGACTGAACCATGGCTTCCAAGCGCGACAAGATCCGCCTGACGTCTTCGGCCGGCACCGGTCATTTCTACACGACCGACAAGAACAAGAAGACCACCCCGGGCAAGATGGAGATCAAGAAGTACGATCCCGTCGTCCGCAAGCACGTGATGTACAAGGAAGGCAAGATCAAGTAACTGGTCGCCTCCCGCATCAAACGGAAAACCCGCCCTCGTGGCGGGTTTTTTGTTGCCCGGCCCAGGGATTCCGCCGGGTGGGCAATCCCGCCGGCGAGGCCAGCGGCAGGCCCATTCGCCTTCAGCCGCGCGACAGGGCCAGCCAGGCCAGGGCCACCAGCGTGGCGTCGCCCAGCGCCGTGTGGCGACCGAGCACGGGCAATTCCAGCCTGGCCGCCAGTGTGTCCAGCGACAGGTCGATGTCGCCCAGCGGCTGCGCCTGGCGCTGGCGCTCCAGCCAGGCCTGCGCCAGCTCCTGGCGCGGGTTGGGCAGCGGGAAGCCGGTGAGCGCGCGCACCGCCGGGTCGAGCATCGCCAGGTCGAAGGCCAGGTGGTAACCGAGCAGGCGCCGCGGCCCGAGCCAGCGCAGGAAATCGGGCAGCACCGCTCCAAGCGGCGGCGCGTCCACCACCTCGGCGGGCGTCAGGCGATGGTGGCGGATCGATTCGATGTCGAAGCCGCGGCCCGGATGCACCAGCGTCTCGAACCGCTCGCTGAGCCGCACCTGCCCGCCGCGCACCGGCACCGCGGCCAGGCTCAGCACCGCATCGCGGGACGGGTCCAGCCCCGTGGTCTCGAGGTCCAGGGAGACCCATTCGCCCGGCGGCGCCGGGTCGAACAGGAAGCCCCACTCGCCCCCGCGATGCGTCCGCGCCAGCCACCAGTGCCGCAGTCGGTTCACCGCCGCGGGTCCCGATCATCGGACGGGGGAAGCGAAGCCCGGTCCATGGCCGTCAGCCGGCGAGGTGGAAGACGTCGGCCACGTGGTCCTTGAACGCGTTGACCACGCGCAAGGCGTCGCGCAGCAGCTCGCGGTCCAGCCGGCGCAGGGCGTGCACGTCCACGCCGTTGCCGGGCGCGCGGCCGGCGTCGAGGTCGGCCAACTGCTGGCCCAGGCGCAGCCGCATCAGCACCGCCAGCGCCTGCGGCAGGTCGCGGCCAAGTTCGGCGTCGATGGCGCCGGCCTGCACCAGCGCCGCGCAGCGGTCGAAGCTGTTGCGGTGGGCCACGCCATGCTTCAGCGCGAGCGTGCGCAGCCCGTGCACGATCGGGAACACGCCGCCGCGCTTGAGGTCGGCGCGACCCTCGGCCTCGCGCACCTGGCCGCGCCAGGTCAGCGGGTTGCCCTTGCTCAGCGTGGCTTCGGCCAGGTAGCGCAGCAGGATCTGGTCCTTGCCCAGCGCGCGCAGGGCCGGCGCGACCTCGTCGAAGAGCGCGGCGTTGCCCGCCACCGGCCGGGCGTCGAGCGCGATCGCCAGGTCGAGCGCGGTTTGCCCGTCGGCCACGCGCGACCACTGCGCGATGCGCGCGCGCCAGGCCGCCTGGTGAAGGCGCCAGTGCGGATGGCTGACCATCACGCCGCCCGGGCACGGCGGGTAACCGATGCGGGCCAGCGCATGCGAGAACGCCGCCATCGCCGCCGGCAGCCCGTCCCATTCGAAGCCATCGGCGATGACCAGCGCGTTGTCCTGGTCGGTCTTGAGGATCTGCTCGCGCCGGCCCTCGCTGCCCAGCACCAGCAGGCAGAGCTTGTCGCGATGCTGCGCGGGCACCACCTGCTCGAACACGCGGGCCATGACGCGGCGGTTGAGCGCGCTCACCAGCTCCATCAGGTAACTCATCTTCGCGCCCTGCGCGTGCAGCTGGCGCACCAGGTCGGCCATGCCAGCGGCGGCGTCGGCGATCTCGTCGATCGACTGCGCGCGGGCCAGGCGCAGGCTGATCAGGTGCGAGCTGCTGGCGTAGTGCGCCAGCACTTCGGCCATGCCGAGCGTGCCCAGCGGCTGGTCGCCCTCCAGCACCACCACGCGTTCGATGTGGTGTTCGGTCATGGTGACGATGGCCTGGAACAGCACGTCGTCGGCGCGCACGGCGCGCAGCGGGCGGCTGGCGAGCGCGCCGATCGGCGCACTGGCGTCGAGGCCGCCGGTGGTCAGCGCGTCGAGCAGGTCGGTGCGGGTGACGATGCCGGGCCCGGCGGGATCGCCGGTGACCAGCAGGCAATCCACCTTGTGCTCGCGCAGCGCCAGCGCGGCCGCGCCGATGCCGGTGTGGTCGGGCACGCCGTGCACCGGCGCCAGCTGCGCGTCGCGCACGCGGGTGAGCATCAGGCGACTGAGCTCGCTGGGCTGCTGCTGGTCGGCCAGCAGCCGGCGCTTCACCGACAGCGCTTCGTGGAAGTAGGCGGCGAAGCGCGGGTTTTCCGCCAGCATCGCCCCGAACGTCGCGGCCGGCAGCAGGAAGCAGAGCGTGTCGCCGACGGCGGTGTACCGATGCCGCGCCCGGCCCGCGATCACCGCGAAGGCGCCGAACAGATCGCCGGGGCCGTAATCCGCGAACCGCGACTCCTCGCCGGCCGCGCCCGGGTCGCTGGCCTGCACGCTGCCCTTGAGGATCACGAACACGTGGGGCGAGGCCTGGCCGGCCTCGATCAGGCGCGTGCCGCCCGGATGGAAGCCCAGGTCCACCGCTGCGGCCACGCGCGCCTTCTGGCCTGCGTCGAGCAGGTCGAACGGAGGCGAATCCAGGTCCAGCCCGGGCACCGTGGCGGTCATGGCCGCCAGCCTGCCACGGGCGTGGCGGCGGCGTCAGTACGACCTTCGTGGCACCCGTGGGCTTCGTGCCCAGGGCGAGGCGGCAGGCCGCGTCAGCCGTGCGGCGAGGGCGATTCCGGACCGACGGGCCTTGGGGTCGGGGAGGAGGCCACCGGCCGCTGCGCATGCGCCCGCTCCGGCGGCCCGAACAGTTGGCCCAGGCGCGAGCGCAGCGATTGCGGGCGCGCGGCGTCGCGCAGCATGTCGCGCCACTCGTGGAAGGTGAGCGTGAGCGGGTTGTGCGTGCGCACCGGCTTGACGATGCCGTACTCGCAGGGAACCTCCGGGTCCTCTTCGACGAAGCTGCCGAACAGCTTGTCCCAGACGATCAGCACGCCGGCGTAGTTGCGGTCGATGTACTTGCCGTTGCGCGCATGGTGCACGCGGTGGTGCGAGGGCGTGTTGAACACCTTCTCCAGCCAGCCCAGCTTGCCCACCGCCTGGGTGTGCACGAAGAACTGGAAGCCGAGGTTGATCGCCACCACGACCACGATGTGCGGCGGCGAGAAGCCCAGCCACGCCAGCGGCAGCCAGAACAGCCACATGCCCGACACCGGGTAGGTCAGGCTCTGCCGGAACGCCGTGGACAGGTTCAGCCGCTCGGACGAGTGGTGCACCACGTGCGAGGCCCACATCCAGCGCACGCGGTGGTGGGCGCGGTGGAAGAAGTAGTAGAAGAAATCCTGGGCCACGAACAGCAGCGCGATCGTCCACCAGGTGGTGGGCAGGTCGAACAGCCGGTACTGGTACACCCACCAGAAGAGGCCGATCACCAGCAGCCACGCCACCGCATCGGCGGCCTGGTGCATCAGCGCCAGCGCGGCGTTGGAAAGCGTGTCGCGCAGGCTGTAGTGCGGAACGCCGCGGCGATGCCAATGCCAGGCCTCCCAGCCGATGAAGCCCAGGAACACGGGCGCCATCGCCAGCAGGAGCCACTCGCCCATCAGGGCCGGCCGGGGGCCGGGTCGGGCGTCATCAGCGCGCGCGACATGTTCTTCAGGCAGCGGTGCATCGCGCGGGCCATGAACAGCTTCAGCACCAGCGCGGCCACCGGCCACAGCCAGCGCTTCTTGAGCTCGAATTCGTAGTCCCAGCGCACGCGCGAGCCGAACTCGTGGCCGGTGATGGTCCAGTTGGCCTCGCCCTTGGTGACCAGCCAGGCGAACGGCGGACGGAAGCCGCTGAGGGTGTAGGCGTGGCGCACCGGCGGATCGTGGGCGATGACGCGCTCGCTGAGCACGGTGCCGTCGGCGTTGTGCACGCGGCGCTGGCTGCCCACCGCCAGCGGCGAGTGCAGGCGGATGCCGCGCACGGCCGGGATCGGCCCGAAGCCGGTGAAGAAGGTCGGGAAGCGGTCGGGGTCGGTGGCCATCGCGAAGGCGACTTCGGGACGGCAGGGAAGCGAGCGTTCGGCGGCACAGGTCACGGGCATGCCCCGATTTTGCCAAAGAACGGGGTCAGGTTCACTTACCCGGCGGGGACCGTCCTTGATCCCGGATCGCCGGGGTAGGGGGTAAGTGAACCTGACCCCGTTCTTTGCCTACGACCTTGGTCGAAGCAAATGAACCTGGTTCATTTGCTACTACACTCCGGGGGCGCTGTTTCGCGGGGGGGGGGAGGGTCCGTGATCCCAGGCTGGATCCTGCTGCTGGTATCGGTCGGCTACGTCGGGCTGCTGTTCGGCGTGGCGTGGCTGGGCGACCGCAAGCCGCTGTACCCGGGGCGCAGCTGGCTGCGGCCGGTGGTGTACTCGCTGGCGCTGGCGGTGTACTGCTCGTCCTGGACCTTCTACGGCGCGGTGGGCACGGCGGCCAAGTCGGGGCTGGGCTTCCTGCCGATCTACCTCGGGCCGATCCTGCTGTTCGTGTTCGCCTGGCGCATCCTCGAGCGACTGGTGCTGGTGGCGCGCGAGCAGGGCACGGTGTCGATCGCCGACTTCCTGGCGGCCCGCTACGGCCGCGCCCAGAACATCGCCGCCATCGTCACGCTGATCGCGGTGATCGCCGCCATTCCCTACATCGCGCTGCAGTTCAAGGCGGTGGCGATGAGCATCGACGTGGTGTCGGGCACGGTGGCCGACCCGGCGGTGGCGCGCCACCCGCTCACCGATCCGGCGCTGTACGTGGCGATGCTGCTGGCGCTGTTCGCGATCCTGTTCGGCACGCGCGAGATCGACGCCACCGAACACCACCACGGCATGATCCTGGCGGTGGCGCTGGAATCGCTGGTGAAGCTGGTGGCCTTCGTCGCGGTGGGCGTGTTCGCGCTGGGCCACCTGCCCGGCAGCGAGGACTTGCTGGCGCGCTTCCAGGCCGCCACCCGCGATTTCGTCGCGCCGGGCATCCCGCAGGGCTTCATGGCACAGACGCTGCTGGCCTTCGCGGCCATCGTCTGCCTGCCGCGGCAGTTCCACGTGGCGGTGGTGGAATGCGGCGACGTGGCCGACGTGCGCAGTGCGCGCTGGCTGTTCACCGGTTACCTGGCGGTGATCTGCCTGTTCGTGCTGCCGATCACCGCGGCCGGGCAGTTCGTGCTCGGCGCCGGCACCTCGCCCGATGCCTACGTGCTGGCGCTGCCGCTGGCGATGGACAACACCGCGCTGGCGCTGGCGGCCTACGTCGGCGGGTTCTCCGCGGCCACCGGCATGGTGATCGTGGCCTCGGTGGCGCTGGCCACGATGGTGAGCAACGACCTGGTGATGCCGCTGCTCTGGCGCGACAGCCTCACCGACGCCGGCCAGCGCCAGCACCTGGGGCAGCGCGTGCTGTGGGTGCGCCGCATCGCCATCGTCGCGATCGCGCTGCTCGCCTATGCGTACTACCGCAGCGCCGGGACGGGCAACAGCCTCGCCGCCTTCGGCCTGCTGGCCTTCGCGGCGGTGGCGCAGTTCGCGCCGGCGCTGATCGGCGGCCTGTACTGGCGCGGCGCCAGCCGCCGCGGCGTCATCGCCGGCCTGGTGGCCGGCTTCGCGCTGTGGACGTACACGCTGCTGCTGCCCACGCTGAGCCGCGCGGGCTGGTTCGACACCGGCTGGCTGGCCGAGGGCCCGCTGCACATCCACGGGCTGCGGCCCGAGCAGCTGTTCGGCCTGCAGGGCTGGGACGCGCTGACCCACGGCACCTTCTGGTCGCTGCTGGTGAACATCGGCGCGCTTCTGGTGGTGTCGGCGCGCTTCCGTCCGTCACTGGAGGAACGCCTGCGCGCCACGCCCTTCCTCGACCCGTATGCGCAGCGCCCGCTGGCCACGGCCGGCGGCTGGCAGGGCAACCTGAGCGCCGCCGACCTGCAGCAATTGGCCGCGCGCATCCTCGGCGACCGCCAGGCGCGTCGCGCGTTCGGCGACTACGCCGCCGCGCAGGGCCACGAGCTGGCGCCCTCGCAGCCGGCCGACCGCGCCCTGATCCAGTTCACCGAACGCCTGCTGGCGGGCGCCATCGGCGCGGCCTCGGCGCGCCTCACGCTCACGACCGCGCTGCGCGGTTCGGGCATGGAGCTTGCCGAGGTGATGAGCCTGCTCGACGAAGCCAGCCACGAGCTGCGCTTCAACCGCGAGATCCTCTCGGCCACGCTGGAGAACCTGTCGCAGGCCGTCAGCGTGGTGGACCGCGACCTGCGCCTGGTGGCCTGGAACCGTCGCTACCAGCAGCTGTTCGAATACCCGGAAGGCATGCTGTACGTCGGCCGCCCCGTGGCCGACCTGATCCGCTACAACGCCGAGCGCGGCGAGATGGGCGCGGGCGACCTGGATGAACAGGTGGCCAAGCGCGTGGCCTACCTGCGCGAAGGCACGCCCTACGTGTTCGAGCGCGTGCGCGCCAACGGGCAGGTGGTGGAAATGCGCGGCCAGCCGCTGCCCGGCGGCGGCTACGTCACCACCTACAGCGACGTGACCGACTACAAGCGCGCCGAACAGGCCCTGCGCGAAGCCAACGAAACCCTGGAGCAGCGCGTGGAGCAGCGCACCCGCGAGGCCGAGGCCGCCAACCAGTCGAAGACGCGCTTCCTGGCCGCCATCAGCCACGACGTGCTGCAGCCGATCAACGCCGCGCGCCTGTTCACCAGCGCCCTGCGCGAAGCCGACGAGGCCCCCGAGCAGCAGCGCCTGGCCGAGCGCGTGGACGTGTCGCTGCGCGACGCCGAGGAGCTGCTGGACGGCCTGCTGGACATCTCGCGCCTGGACGCCGGCTCGCTCAAGCCCGAGCCCGGCGTGTTCCGCCTGGACGACCTGCTGGCCAGCCTCAGCGCCCAGTACGCACCGCTGGCCGCCAGCCGCGGCCTCGGCTTCCGCGTGCACGCCGGCGCGCTGTCGGTGCGCAGCGACCGCCGCCTGCTGCGGCGCGCGCTGCAGAACTTCATCGCCAACGCCCTGCGCTACACCAAGGAGGGCCGCGTGGTGATCGGCGCCCGCCGCCGCGGCGACCGCGTCGAAGTGCAGGTGTGGGACACCGGCCCCGGCATCCCGCCGCACCACCTGGCCCAGGTGTTCGACGAGTTCCGCCGCTTCGACCAGCCCTCGCCCTGGGGCGAGCGCGGCCTGGGCCTGGGCCTGAGCATCTGCCAGCGCGTGTCGCGCCTCCTCGACCACCCCATCGGCGTGCGCAGCTGGCCCGGGCGCGGCAGCGTGTTCACCCTGAGCGTGCCGCTGGCCGACACCGCCGCCCCCGCGACCCCCGCCCGCGCCCCGGCCGCGCAGGGCGACCTGGGCGGGCTGAAGGTGCTGTGCCTGGACAACGACCGCGAGATCCTCGACGGCATGGAGGCGCTGCTGGCCCGCTGGGGCGTGGACGTGCGCGTGGCCGAGACCGTGGCCCTCGCCCTGGCCATCGCCCAGGCCGACCGCCCCGACGTGCTGGTGGCCGACTACCACCTGCACGATGAACTCGACGGACTGGGCGCCCTGCAGGCACTGCGCGCGGCGTGCGGCGCACACACGCCCGCGGTGCTGGTGACCGCGGACGGCAGCGACACGGTCAAGCGCGCGGCCCGCGACCTGGGCATCCCGGTGCTGACCAAGCCGGTGAAGCCGGCGAGCCTCCGGGCGTTCCTTGCGGCGCAGCCACGTTGACTCAGGGCGGGTCGCCGGGCAGGAACAGGGCCGAATGCGCCCAGGCCGAGCCGCTGGGGCCGTGCGGCCAGGCTTGGTGGTCGAGGTCGATGTAGCCCGGTCGCCGTGAACCGGCGTTGATCGAACCGTCGACCGCGAGCGTGCCCGTGGCGGGGTCGTAGGTCAGCAGGTAGACGCCTCGCTCCTTGCCCATTTCCGCGCCCAGGACGATGCGGTTCGAGCCCGGGTCCTTCGCGGCCCAGTGCGCGTTGAAATCCTCGGGCAGCATCAGTCTCGACACTTCCCGGGGAGCGGCGGGATCGGCGACGTCCAGCACGACCACCATCTGCGACCAGGCCACCGGCATGATCCAGTGGCTGCCGATCACCACCGGCACGCTGCAGCCCACCCGCAAGTGCTGCACCTCCGGGTCTCGGCCGTGGATGTCGTAGACATGCGCGATCCTGGGCGAACCGGACGCCAGGTCGGTGAGCCGGTAGAAGCCGCACATGTACGCGTTGAGCAGGACCGACCCGTCGGCCATGCGGCGCGGGCCGAACGGCATCTCGTTGGCCCAGTCCAGCGGCGAGCCGTCCGCCTTCCGACCCGCGGGCACGTCGAGCGTCTTGAGCAGGGCCAGGTCGGAATAGCGCCAGAGCTGGACCACGTTCGCGCTGTGCTCTTCCATCATGCGCGCGCTGGTGGTCAGCACGAGGTCGAGGTCCAGCATCGGCAGCACCGCGTACACCCGGACCGGGTGGGGGTAGCCAGGGACCGCGGCACTGGCCGACCGCAGCAACTCGCCCTGCGCCGTGTATTCGGCGATGCCGCCGTGGCCGTCTTCCGTGTCGCCCGCGTCGGGACCTTCGCCGTCGCTGCGGAGGAACCCGACCAGCACGTTGCCGCCCGGAAGGCGGGCGTAGTCGTGCGGGAACCGCAGCGGCGCCGGCGGCGAAAAGGACTTGGCGACCCTGACGGCGCGGGGGTTGCCCACATCGACCAGCATCGTCGCCTCGGGATGGTGCGCGTTGGCGAACAACAGGCTTCCCGCCGGCGGCAGCTCGTACTCCGTGTGGTGCGGCATCGAGTTCCGGTGGCCGATGGGCGTCGTCGCGATGACCTTTCCGGCGTCCGGACTCGATGGCTCCACGTCGACCACGGCGAAGAAATCCTCCTCGAGGCCATCCCGGTCGGCGGCGAGCAGGAGAAGGTAGGGCGAAGGGCCGGGGCCTGCAGGCGGCGAGGTCGTGGCGCAACCCGAGGCCGCCAGGGACAGGATGAGTGCGACCGTGGACTTCACTGCCCCGTCTCCATTACCCATCGTGATCATACGAACGCAGGGGATGGCCCGCGACGGTCAGCGCCGGCTCCTGGCCGGATGCCGTCCCTTTCAATAGCCGCCAAAGCTTCCGGCCGCACCGGGGAACACCACCGGGCTCTCGGTCCCATCCTTCGCCACCGCCGCGACGCCGAAGAAGTAGTTGTCGATCACCACGTTCTCGAGGGTGAAGGTCTCGACGTTCCCGGCCCAGCGGCTGTGGGTCCACTGCGGGTCCGTGGTGAGGCGCCAGTAGACCTTGTAGCCGGCCAGGTTCGGGGCCTGGGCCGCGGAAGGCCGGGTCCAGCGTAGCGTGGTGTTAGCGCTAACAGCGCCTTCGATCTTCACCTCGGCCGGCGGCGGCGGGGCCCAGGCCATCGCGGCCAGGCTGACGGCGTTCAGGGCGGTCAGCTTCGCGGCGTAGTCGAAATCCACGCCGTCGATCGTGTCGCCGTACACGCGGCCATCCTCGGTGCGCAGGTCCTGGTGCTGCCGGTCGTAGTGCTCGTTGGTTTCCATCACGCGCACGGCGGGGTAGCCGAGGTCGTTGAAGGGGCGGTGGTGGCCGCCGCGGGCGAAGCGGTCCAGGCGGTAGACCATCATCACGTCGAGGTTGGGGACGTAGCCGGCCATGCGGTCGATGTAGCGCGCCAGGTTGCGGGTGGGCGAGTCCACCTCGCCGCCGGTGAAGCGGCGCAGGCGCGCTTCCTCGGCGGTTTCGGTGGCGCGGGTGCCTTCGGCGAACACGCGCGCGGTGGTGTTGTCGACGATGCCGTTGATGCCGGCGCTGTTGCCGATCATGTCGTTGTTGAGCACGCCTTCGATGCGCCAGCCCTCGGCCCTGGCCTGTTCGGCCAGGAACTTGCCTCCGAACAGGCCCTGCTCCTCGCCCGACAGCGCGGCGTACACGATCGAGCCGGGGAACCGGTACTTGGTCAGCACGCGCGCGGCCTCCAGCGTGCCGGCCACGCCCGAGGCATTGTCGTTGGCGCCGGGGGCGTCGGACACCGCGTCCATGACGTCGGTGGCGCGCGAATCGATGTCGCCGTTCATGATCACGTAGCGGTTGGGGTCGGCGCTGCCGCGCTGGATGGCGATCACGCTGACCACGTCCACTGGACCGGGGATGCGCGGCTCGCCCTGCACGGTGCCGGTGACGTAGCGCACCTCGAGGCAGCCGCCGCAGTCGCGCGAGATGCGCTCGAACTCGGCGTGGATCCAGCGCGTGGCCGCGCCGACGCCGCGCTTGGGGTCGGTCTGGCTCGACAGCGTGTGGCGGGTGCCGTAGGACACCAGCTGGCGGATATCGGCCTCGATGCGAGCCGCCGAGGGCGCGCGGGCGATGGCGTGCAGCTCGGGCTTTTCCGCGGGCGGCGGGGCTTCGACGGCGAAGGCCGGCAGGCCCAGGGAAACGGCAAGGGCGATCAGCATCGGGCGCATGGGAACCTCCGGAAGGACGGCGGAAAATAGCCTTGCCGGAGTGTGCGGCAAATGAACTGGCGCGGCGCGGTGCGCCGCCGCGGTTCCGACGGGCAAGGGCCCGGCCCGCTCAGGGCGAGCGGCGGTGCGAGCGCTTGTCGGTGTACATCGCCTGGTCGGCGGCCTGCAGCAGCTGGGACAGGCCCGTGCCTTCGGCGGCGGTGGTGGCGATACCGAAGCTCGCCGACACCGGCAAGCCCAGCGAGGGCAGCGGGGCCGCGGCGAGCCGTTCGCGGATCGCGGCCACCACGTCCCGGGCGCGGGCCTCGTCGGCGGCCGGCAGGAAGATCGCGAACTCGTCGCCGCTCAGGCGCGCGATGAAGCCCTCCGGACCCAGGCAATCGCGGCTGCGGACCACCAGCTCGCGCAGGGCCAGGTCGCCGGCCGCGTGGCCATGGGTGTCGTTGAGGTCCTTGAGGCCGTTCAGGTCGAGCATGATGATCGCGGCGGGCTGCCGGCGCCGCGCCGCCTCGGCGAGGGCCAGCGTGGCGCGGTCCTCGAAGTGGAGGCGGCTGAGCGCACCGGTCAGGCCGTCGTGGCTCACCTGGTCGCGCAGCCGCTGGTTGGCGGCCAGCAGCGCCGGCGCGGCCAGGCTGAGGTAGGTGTTGGCGGCCAGGCTGATGGCGGCGAACTGGAGCACCAGCGCATCCTCGCCCACGTCGAACCCGGCCGCGGCGCCCACCGTCAGCAGGCTGAAGCCCAGCAGGCCGGACTGCGCGCAGGCGCGGTGCTCGGTGTGCACGATCCACAGCTGGAGCACCACCGGCAGCACCAGCACCACCAGCAGCGCCCGGCTGTTCGACAGCTCCAGGTAGGCCACCAGGATGGCCAGCGTGGCCGCGAACAGCAGGCCCAGCTTCAGCACGGCGCCGCGCCGGAAACGCCACGGGCCCCATTCGAAGGGCGGGAAGCGCCGCACGCTGCCCGCGCCACCCACCCATCGCAGCAGCAGCGCCAGCAGCGGCGCCAGGGTGACCAGGGCCGCGTAGTCGCCGATCCACCAGGCGGCGGCGAGCTCGAACAGATCGGGAGCCTCGAGCAGTGCGGTCTTGCTCAGGCCCAGCGTGCCCAGCACGGCCGCCAGCAGCGCGCCCACGGCGCCTGAAAGAAGGAACTGGCTCACCGCGCGCGGGGTCAGCTCGGGCGGCGCGGTCGCGGCGATGCGCCGCAGCACGATCGCGGGCAGGGCGTAGGCGCCGGTGTGGATCAGCGCGAACACCAGGCTCGAGACCGCGAACACGCCCAGGCGCACCTCGCCGTCGGTGTTGGCGGACTCGGTGAGCCAGGTGCCCAGCACGCAGGCGACGAAAATGGCCGGCACCGCGCGCCAGCCCAGGCAGAACAGGCCGGCGAAGGTCACCGCTGCCGGCGGGAACCACAGGCTGGCGTGCGGGGCGTGCTCGAGCGCCGCGGACAACAGGAAGCTGCCCAGCCACAGCACCAGCAGCAGCGGATGCAAAAGCCAGGAACGCCAGGTGCCGTGTTGCGCCGCTACCGTCGGTTGGTTCGCCATCCTTCCCCCTGGCCGGCATCGTAACGCAGGCGCCCGTCACCCGCGCCAAACACGGGCCGTGGCCCAATGCCGCGGTCACTTCCGCGAGCCCCGCCATGTCCGATCCCCTGCCCCCTGCCCCGCCGCGCTGGCGGCCCTGGCTGCCCTTCCTCGGCATCGCGGCGATCGCAGGCTCGCTGGCCGCGGCCCTGGCCTGGACCGCGGGCTGGCTCACGCCGGCGCGGGTGACGGCGCCGCGGCTGGTGGACACGATCGAGAACGGCAAGCCCTTCGTGGGTTTCCGGCGGGCGCATGCGCGCGGCGTGTGCGTGGCCGGCCATTTCGAGCCCACCGCCGAGGGCGCGGCCCTGTCGAAGGCACGCGTCTTCACCCAGCCCCGCACGCCGGCCCTGGGCCGGATGTCGATCGGCGGCGGCGACCCGAACGGCCCCGAGGCCATGGCGCGCGTGCGCAGCCTGGCCCTGCAGCTCGACACCGACGACGGCCAGCAGTGGCGGCTGGCGATGAACAGCTTCCCCTTCTTCGCGGTGTCCACGCCGCAGGCCTTCGCCGAACAGATCCTCGCCTCGCGGCCCGACCCGGCCACCGGCAAGCCGGATCCGGCGAAGCAGCAGGCCTTCGCCGAACGCCACCCCGAAGTGCTCAGGTTCATGGCCTGGGCGCAGTCGGCGCCGTGGTCCGACAGCTACGCCAACACGGCCTACCACGGCGTGCATGCGTTCCGCTTCACCAACGCGGCCGGCGAGTCGCGCTTCGTGCGCTGGTCCTTCGTGCCGCAGGCGCCGTTCAAGGACTTCCCGGCCGACCAGCGGCAGGCCGCCGAGGCCAGCCATCTCGCCGACGAGCTCGGCGCGCGCCTCGCCGGCGGCCCGGTGCGCTGGACGCTGGCGGTGACGCTGGCCGAGCCCGGCGATCCGGTCGAGGACCCGTCGCAGCCCTGGCCCGAAGAACGCACGCGCGTGGCGGCCGGCACCTTCGTGCTCGAACGCGCCTACCCCGAGGCCGAAGGCAACTGCCGCGACATCAACTTCGACCCGACCCTGCTGCCCTCCGGCATCGCCGCCTCGCGCGACCCGGTGCTGGCGGCGCGCGCCGCGGCCTACGCGGTCTCCTTCCACCGGCGCCAGCGCGAGCGCGCCGGCCAGGAGGCGAACTGATGGACGCGAAGACGCACTACGACCGCACCGCGCGCTGGCTGCACTGGGCCATGGCGGCGATGATCCTGGCGCTGGTCTTCATCGGCGCGGGCATGGTGGCTTCGCTGGAGGCGCGGCCCTGGCTGATCGAGCTGCATCGCCCGCTGGGGCTGCTGGTGCTGCTGCTGGCCGTGCTGCGCCTGTGGCACCGCCGCCGGCACCCGCCGCCGCCGCTGCCGGATTCGGTGCCGCCGCTGCAGGCCCGCGCCGCGCGCGCGTCGCACGCGCTGCTGTATGGGCTGATGTTCGCGATGCCGCTGCTGGGCTGGGCCATGTCATCGGCCGGCGGCTACCCCGTGGTGCTGCCCGGCGGCTGGGTGCTGCCGGCGCTGGCGCCGCAGGACGCGGCGCTCTACACCTGGCTGCGCGGTGCCCACGGCGTGCTGGGCTACGCCTTCTTCGGCGTGATCCTGCTGCATCTTTCGGGCGCGCTGTACCACGCCTGGGTTCGCCGCGACGGCGTCTTCGAGGCCATGGCCGGCCGGCGATGACGCCAGCCGCGCGTCCGGGCACGGGACCGGGGCGGTAAGCTAGCGGCTTCCCCGCCCGGTGCATCCTGAATGCGTTCCTGCCTGCTCGCCCTGTGGATTTGCCTGCTGGCGCTGCCGGCGCAGGCCGGCGCACCCCGGCCGGCGCTGGTGGTGTTCGCCGCGGCCAGCCTGAAGGAAAGCCTCGACGCGGTGGCCGCGGACTGGACGACGCGCAGCGGGCAGCCGGTGCGGGTGTCGTTCGCCTCGAGCGCGGCGCTGGCGCGACAGATCGAACAGGGTGCGCCGGCCGATATCTTCCTGTCCGCCGACGCCGGGTGGATGGACTACCTGCAGCAGCGCGCGCTGGTCGACGCCGGCACGCGGCGCGACCTGCTGGCGAACGAACTGGTGCTGGTCGCGCCCGTGGCCACCGCGCCGGAACGCATCGACCTCGAACGCCCCGGCAGCCTGCGCGAGGCGCTGGGCGCGGGCCGGCTGGCGGTGGCCGAGATCGCCAGCGTGCCGGCGGGCCGCTACGCGCGGCAGTCGCTGCAGGCGCTGGGGCACTGGGACGACGCCTCCCCGCGGCTGGCGCAGGGCGACAACGTGCGTGCCGCCCTCGCCTTCGTGGCGCGGGGCGAGGCGCCGCTGGGCATCGTGTATGCCACCGACGCCCGGGCCGAGCCGAAGGTGCGCGTGGTGGCCCGCCTGCCCGCGCCCACGCATGCGCCCATCGTGTACCCGGTGGCGCGCGTGGCCGCGGCCGAGCCTGCGCGCAGCGCCGGCTTCCTGGCCTTCCTCGGCGGCCCCGAGGCCCGGGCCCGCTTCCACGCCGCCGGCTTCTTCGAGCCCTGACGTGCTGACGCCGGAAGAGTGGTCGGCGATCACGCTCAGCCTGCAGGTCGCGCTGCTGGCGGTGGCCTGCGCCCTGCCGTTCGCGCTGGCCACGGCGTGGCTGCTGGCGCGGCGGCAGTTCCGCGGCAAGGCCCTGTTCGACGCCGTCGTGCACCTGCCGCTGCTGATGCCGCCGGTGCTGACCGGCTACGTGCTGCTGGTGCTGATGGGACGCCAGGGCGCCATCGGCCAATGGCTCGACCAGTGGTTCGGCATCAGCTTCGCCTTCCGCTGGACCGGCGCGGTGATCGCGGCGGCGATCATGGCCTTCCCCCTGTTCGTGCGGTCGATCCGGCTCTCGATCGAGGCCATCCCGGCCCAGATCGATGAAATGGCCGCCAGCCTCGGGGCGCGGCCGTGGCGGGCGTTCTGGCAGGTCACGCTGCCGCTGTCGGTGCCGGGCATCACCGCGGGCGCCACGCTGGCCTTCGCCAAGGCGCTGGGCGAGTTCGGCGCCACCATCACCTTCGTCTCGAACATCCCCGGCGAAACCCAGACCATCGCCCTGGCGATGCACACGCTGACCCAGGTGCCCGGCGGCGGTGGCGGCATCGCCCGCCTGGCCGTGGTGTCGGTACTGCTGTCGATCGGCGCGCTGCTGGCGTCGGAGTGGCTGGTGCGACGCTCGGCCTATCGGCGCCCGAGCGAATAGCGGCGCGCGCCGGTCATCCGCCGGCGTCGGCGTCCGGGGCGGCGACGCTGCCGGGGTCCACCGCCAACCGGCCGGCCATCAGCACGGCCTGGGTGCGGTTGTTGGCGCCGAGCTTGCGCATGATCGCGGTCATGTGCGCCTTGACGGTGGCCTCGGAGACGCCCAGCGCATGCGCGATCTGCTTGTTGAGCAGGCCGCTGCCCAGCATGCCCAGCACGCGGAACTGCTGCGGCGTGAGTTCGCGGATGCGGGCGGCGATGCCGGCTTCCTCCGGCGCCAGGCCCTCGCCCTGCTCGGCCTGCGGCGGCGACCAGTGGCCGCCGTCGAGCACGGCCGAGATCGCGGCGCGGATGGTGGCGGGGTCCGACGACTTGGGAATGAAGCCCGCGGCGCCGTGCTCCAGCGCGCGCCGCACCACGTTCGCCTCTTCGCGCGCCGACACCACGATGACGGGCAGCTGCGGCTGCGCCGCGCGCAGGTGCACCAGGGCGCTGAAACCGTGCGCGCCCGGCATGTTCAGGTCCATCAGCAGCAGGTCGGCGTCGGGCCAGGCCTCGGCGCTGGCGAACAGGGCGTCGGCGCTGTCGGACTCCACCAGCCGGGCCGCCGGCAGCAGCTTCGCCACCGCGCCCTTGAGTGCCTCGCGGAACAGCGGATGGTCGTCGGCCACCAGGATGATCGGGGCGGCCGCGTCCATCAGCGGGACTGGCGCTCGTTGACCAGGCTGTCCACCACGCCCGGGTCGGCCAGCGTGGAGGTGTCGCCCAGGCCGGCGCGATCGACGCCGTCCGGCCCGGCCTCGGCGATCTTGCGCAGGATGCGGCGCATGATCTTGCCGCTGCGGGTCTTGGGCAGGCCCGGCGCCCACTGCAGCCAGTCGGGGGCGGCGATCGGGCCGATGTCCTTGCGCACGTGCGCCACCAGCTCCTTGCGCAGCGCCTCGGTGGGCTCGACGCCGGCCTTCAGCGTGACGTAGGCATAGATGCCCTGGCCCTTGATGTCGTGCGGCGCGCCCACCACGGCCGCCTCGGCCACGGCGGGATGGCCGACCAGCGCGCTTTCCACCTCGGCGGTGCCCATGCGGTGGCCGGAGACGTTGATGACGTCGTCCACGCGCCCGGTGATCCAGTAGTAGCCGTCCTCGTCGCGCCGGCAGCCGTCGCCGGTGAAATAGGTGCCCGGGTAGGTCTTGAAGTAGGTGTCGATGAAGCGTTGGTGGTCGCCGTAAACGCTGCGCATCTGGCCGGGCCAGGCGTCGAGCAGCACCAGGTTGCCCTCGGCGGCGCCCTCCAATCGCCTGCCTTCCGCATCCACCAGCGCCGGCTGCACGCCGAAGAAGGGCAGCGTGGCCGAGCCCGGCTTGGTGGCCACGGCGCCGGGCAGCGGCGAGATCAGGATGCCGCCGGTCTCGGTCTGCCACCAGGTGTCGACGATCGGGCAGCGGCCGTCGCCCACCACGCGGTGGTACCACTCCCAGGCCTCGGGGTTGATGGGCTCGCCGACGGTGCCGAGCAGGCGGATCGACTGGCGCGAACTGCGCTTCACCGGCGCGTCGCCCTCGCGCATCAGCGCGCGGATGGCGGTGGGCGCGGTGTAGAAGATGGTGACCTGGTGCTTGTCCACCGCTTCCCAGAAGCGGCCGGTGTCGGGATAGCTGGGCACGCCCTCGAACATCACCGTGGTGGCGCCGTTGCACAGCGGCCCGTACACCACGTAGCTGTGCCCGGTGACCCAGCCCACGTCGGCGGTGCACCAGAAGACGTCGTCTTCCTTGAGGTCGAACACGCACTCGTGCGTGTAGCTGGCCCAGGTGAGGTAGCCGCCGGTGGTGTGCAGCACGCCCTTGGGCTTGCCGGTGCTGCCGGAGGTGTAAAGGATGAACAGCGGGTCCTCGGCGTCCATCGCCGCCGCATCGTGCGTGGCGGGCTGGCCTTCGACCACGGCGTCGTACCAGCGGTCGCGCGGCATCTGCATCGGCACGCCGCCGCCGGTGTGGCGCACCACCAGCACGGTCTCCACGCTGTTCGTGCCCGGCTTGCGCAGGGCCTCGTCCACGTTCGCCTTGAGCGGGATGGCCTTGCCGCCGCGCAGGCCCTCGTCGGCGGTGATCACCAGCTTGGTGGCGCAGTCGGCGATGCGGTTGGCGATCGAATCAGGCGAGAAGCCGCCGAACACCACCGAGTGGATTGCGCCGATGCGCGCGCAGGCCAGCATGGCGACCGCGGCCTCGGGGATCATGGGCAGGTAGAGCGTGACTCGGTCGCCCTTCACCACGCCCAGCGCGGTGAGCGCGTTGGCCAGACGGCACACCTCGGCGTGCAGCTCGCGGTAGGTGATGCGGCGCGAGGGCGTCCTCGGGTCGTCGGCTTCCCAGACGATGGCGGTCTTGTCGCCGCGCTTGGCCAGGTGGCGGTCGAGGCAGTTCACGCTGGCGTTGAGCTGGCCGTCGGCGTACCAGCGGATGTGGAAATCCTCGAGCGCGAAGCTGGTGTCCTTGGCGCGCGTGTACGGCTTGCTCCACTGCAGGCGCTGGCCCACCCGGCTCCAGAACGCCTCGGGGTCGCGCAGGGATTCGGCGTAGAGGCGGTCGTAGTCGGCGCGCTTGAGCGCAGCGGCGGCCTCGAACGCGGCGGGAACGGGATGGATGCGGTCGGACATGGGGACTCCTGCGGCCGGGGCCGCGCGTTGCCTTGGGCAAGATTACCCGCGCGGGGTGGTCCCGGTCATTCTCGGCCGCCATCCGCGGCGCCCAATTAGACCATCGTCTAAGTATCCGTTTCCTGTTCGACCAATGGGTAATGGCCCGGCGCCGCGCCCGGTCACAGACTCGGCCCGCCATCGTGGCCAACGGTCCGAATTCCGGGAGGGGAAGGATGAACCGATCCAAGCAGACGAAACGATCTGCGCTCGCGCTCGCCATCTTGCTGGCGATCGCCGCGCCGACCCACGCCCTGGCGCAGGACGCCAGCCCGCAGACGCTCGAAGCGCGCATCGCCCAGCTTGAACAGATGGTGCAGGTGCTCAAGTCCGAACTCGACGCGCAGAAGGCCGCCGACGCCGAGGCCGCCGCGACCGCAGCCGCCGCGCCGCCGCCGGCCAACCCGATCCAGGCCACCACGGTGATGCCGGCCGCGGCCCCGGGCACGAAGTTCAGCTTCGGCGGCTTCGTGAAGCTCGATGCGATGTACACCGATACCGACGGCGGCGAGATCGCCGACGGCAGCACCGGCCGCCTGTTCTACGTGCCGTCCACCATCCCGGTGGGCGCGACCGGCAGCAGCGAGGACGCCGACCTGGACATGCACGCCCAGTTCTCGCGCCTGTGGTTCGGCGCCGATTCAGAGATCGCCGGCCACAAGGTCAAGGCCTACCTCGAGATGGACCTGTTCGGCGGCGCGCTCGGCAACGAGATCTCCACCAACACTTACGGCGTCACCATCCGCCACGCCTATGTGAGCTGGGGCAACTGGCTCGCTGGCCAGACCTGGTCCAACTTCCAGGACGTGGCCGCCCTGCCCGACGCGGTCGATTTCGTCGGCCCGACCGAGGGCACCATCTTCGTGCGCGACGCCCAGCTGCGCTACACCCACGGCCCGTGGTCGGTCTCGCTGGAGAACCCGGAGACCACCGTCGCGGCCTTCGGCTCCGGCGCGCGCTTCAACAGCGACGACAACAACGTCCCCGACGTCACCCTGCGCTGGCTGCACAAGGGCGACTGGGGCCACTTCACCGTCGCCGGCCTGGCGCGGCAGCTGAAGTACGAGACCGCGCTGCTGGACGAAACCGACACCGCGTTCGCGCTCAGCGTCTCGGGCAAGTGGAACCTGGGCCCGAACGACGACATCCGCTACTTGGTCAACGGCGGCAGCGGCCTGGGCCGCTACCTGGGCCTGGGCCTGGGCCCGGACGCGATGCAGGCGGCCGACGGCTCGCTCGAGGCGCTCGACGGCACGGCGGGCTTCGTCGCGTGGCGCCACGTGTTCAGCCCGAAGTGGCGCTCGAACCTCTTCTACTCGATGGCCCGGTTCGACAACGACACCGCGCTCACCGGGCTGGGCGTCACCGAGTCGGCGCAATCCATCCACGCCAACCTGATCTACAGCCCGTTCCCGAAGCTGGACGTCGGCGCCGAGCTGATCTTCGGCGAGCGCGAGATCGAAAGCGGCGCCAAGGGCGAGCTCAACCGCCTGCACATGCACGTGAAGTACAACTTCTGACCGCGCCGGGAGGCCGAGAATGAACGCACCTGTCACCGAAGAGCGGCGCAAGGAGTACTGGCGCCGCACCCTCCGGATCACGGCGATCCTGCTGTCGATCTGGTTCGTCGTCACCTACGTGGTCATCTGGTTCGCGGTCCCGCTGAACCAGTTCACCTTCCTCGGCTTCCCGTTCGCCTTCTACATGGGCGCGCAGGGCTCGCTGATCGTCTATGTCGCGCTGATCGTCTTCTATGCCTGGTACATGAATCGGCTGGACAGCGAATTCGGCGTTTCCGAGGAGGGCTGACCGATGGCTTCCAACACCGGGTTCATCAACAACCTGCCGAAGATCTACGGCATGTACACCGGCGGCTTCGTCTTCTTCGTGGTCGCGCTGGCGATCGCCGAGCAGATGGGGCTTCCGAACGCCTGGATCGGCTACGTGTTCATGGCCGCCACCATCGGCCTGTACGCGATGATCGGAATCATGAGCCGCACCGCCGAGACCGACGAGTACTACGTCGCCGGCCGCAGCGTCCCCGCGCTCTACAACGGCATGGCGACCGGCGCCGACTGGATGTCGGCGGCCAGCTTCATCGGCATGGCCGGCACCCTGTACGCGCAAGGCTATGACGGCCTGGCCTTCGTGATGGGCTGGACCGGCGGCTACGTGCTGGTGGCGCTGTTCCTGGCGCCCTACCTGCGCAAGTTCGGGCAGTACACCATCCCGGACTTCCTGGGCGTGCGCTACGGCGGCAACCTGCCGCGCACCATCGGCATCATCTGCGCCATCACCGCCAGCTTCACCTACGTGATCGCGCAGATCTACGGCGCCGGCATCATCACCAGCCGCTTCCTCGGCATCGACCTGGCCACCGGCGTGTGGGTCGGCCTGGTCGGCGTGCTGGTGTGCTCGCTGCTGGGCGGCATGCGCGCGGTCACCTGGACCCAGGTGGCGCAGTACATCATCCTGATCATCGCCTACCTGGTGCCCGTGGTCTGGCTGTCGATCAAGGTCACCGGCAACCCGGTGCCGCAGCTCGCCTACGGCGAGGTGCTGCAGCAGATCGGCCAGCTCGAGCAGCAGCTGGGCGTCACCGCGGGGCACGCCACGCCGTTCGTGAAGAACGACATGGTGAACTTCCTGGCGCTGACTTTCTGCCTGATGGTGGGCACCGCGGCGCTGCCGCACATCCTGATGCGCTTCTTCACCACCCCGAGCGTCAAGGAAGCCCGCAAGTCGGTGGGCTGGTCGCTGTTCTTCATCTTCCTGCTGTACTTCACGGCGCCGGCGTACGCGGCGTTCGCCAAGCTCGAGGTCTATTCCAACGTCATCGGGCAGTCGATCGCCGCGCTGCCGGGCTGGGTGGCCTCGTGGACGCAGGTGGGCCTGGTGTCGGTGTGCGACGCCGTGGACGCGATGACCACGGTCAAGGGCTGCGCGGTGAACGGCAACGGCGACGGCATCCTGCAGCTGGCCGAGCTCGTGCTCAATGCCGACGCGATCGTGCTGGCCACGCCGGAGATCGCCGGCCTGCCCTACGTCATCGCCGGCCTGGTGGCCGCGGGTGGCCTGGCGGCGGCGCTGTCGACCGCCGACGGCCTGCTGCTGACGATCTCGAACGCGCTCTCGCACGACGTGTACTACAAGATGGTGAACCCGAACGCCTCGGCCAAGAAGCGGCTGACCATCGCCCGCATCCTGCTGCTGGGCGTGGCGGCGATCGCGGCCTACGCGGCCTCGAATGCACCGGCCACCATCCTGTCCATCGTCGCCTGGGCCTTCTCGATCGCGGCCGCCGCCTTTTTCCCCGCCCTGGTGCTGGGCATCTTCTGGAAGCGGGCGAACAAGGCGGGCGCGGTGGCCGGCATGCTGGTCGGCTTCGGACTCACGCTGTACTACCTGATCAACGTGAAGTTCCTCGGCATGACGCCCTGGTTCGGCATCAAGGACGTCTCGGCCGGCATCTTCGGCATCCCGCTCGGCTTCATCACGATCTGGGCCGTGAGCCTGATGACCCAGGAGCCGTCTCAGGAGACCAAGGACATGGTCGAGGACCTGCGCTACCCGAAGCTGGCCAAGGGCTGACCCTGTTCGCCGCGACCTTCCTCCCCGTTGGTCGCGGCCTCCCCGGCGCCGGTGCCCCCAGGCATCGGCGCCTTTTCCTTGGCGACTGGAACTAGAATCAGGCCATGCTGACCCTCTACTCGCTGCTGCAATACCTGCTGGCCGTGCTGATGTGGACGCTCATCGGGCGCGGCATCCTGCGGCTGATGATCCCGGGCGACCCGATGAAGAACCCGGTGTACAAGCTGTTCACCTGGGCCCTTTGGCCGGTGCTGGCGCCGCTGCGCGCGACCCTGGGCCGCGTGGTGCCGGCATCGCACCTGGGCTGGTACGCCTTCGCCCTGCTGCTGGCGCTGCGCTTCGCCCTCTACTTCCTCTTCTACGGTCAGGGCTGGCTGGTGTTGCCGGCCGCGGCTTGAGGGACGTCCGGGAAGAAAGGCTTCAAACGCGGATTTACGCGGATAAACGCGGATAGAGCAAAGTCGGAATGGGTCCCTGCCGCGCGCCAGGCCCGGCGACGATCAAACTTGGGTGCTTTTGCTCTATCCGCGTTTATCCGCGCAAATCCGCGTCAAGAAAAGCTTTACCAATCCGTAGGCCGGTAGTCCTTGAGGAACTGCCCCCACACGTGGGTGCCGGTGTTGAAGCCGTCGATGATGGGATCGACGATGCGCGCGGCGCCGTCGACGATGTCCAGCGGCGGGTGGAAGCGCTCCTCGCGGGTCTTGCGCTCGGCGATCTCCAGCGGATCCTCGTCCGTGACCCAGCCGGTGTCCACGGCGTTCATGTGGATGCCGTCGCCGTGGTAATCGGCGGCCGAGGTGCGCGTCATCATGTTCAGCGCGGCCTTGGCCATGTTGGTGTGCGGGTGCCGCGTGGTCTTGAAGTTGCGGTAGAACTGCCCCTCCATCGCCGAGACGTTGACGATGTGCTTGTCGCGCTCGGGCGTGCGCAGCATCAGCGGTTTCAGGCGGGCGTTGATCAGGAAGGGCGCGATGGCGTTCACCAGCTGCACTTCCAGCAGCTCCACCGACGGCACTTCGTGCATCTGCAGGCGCCAGGAGTTGCGGCCGCGCAGGTCGACCTGCTGCAGGTCGGCGTCGAGGCGGCCTTCCGGGAACAGGTGCTGCTGGCCCAGCAGCTCCTCGGCCAGCAGCGGCACCTGCGAGAGTTCGGCGGCGCGCACCAGGCCCGGGGCTTCGGCGCCGTGCACCAGCGCGTTGCCGTCGGGCACCAGGTCGTAGCCGCGCAGGCCCTCGTAGCTGCCCAGCAGCTTGCGCACGTGCCCGGGCATGTCGGAGTGCGCGGCGGTTTCGCCGGCGATCATGTGGGCGTAGAAGGCCGGCGGGCGGCGCACCGTCTGGCAGGCGTTGTTGATGATGAAGTCGAGCCGGTCGCGCGTGGCCAGCAGGGTCTGGCAGAAGGCCTCGACGCTGGGCGTGTGGCGCAGGTCCAGGCCGAAGATCTCGAGGCGGTGGCCCCACTCGGCGAAATCGGGTTCTTCGGCGTAGCGCGCGGCGGAGTCGCGCGGGAAGCGCGTGGTGACGATCAGCGACGCCCCGGCGCGCAGCAGCTTCAGGCCGGCCTGGTAGCCGATCTTGACCCGGCCGCCGGTGAGCAGGGCGACGCGGCCGCGCAGGTCGGCGGTCTCGGTGCGCTTGTGGAAGTTGAAGTCGGCGCAGGCCGGGCACATCTGGTCGTAGAAGTGGTGGATGCGCGTGTACTTTTCCTTGCACACGTAGCAGTGCTGCGGCTCGATGGTTTCGCGCGCGGGGTCGTCGGTAATGTGGTCGACGGGCTTTTGCGACGGCGGGAAGTAGTTCGGCGTGGTGAAAACCGGCTTGCTGCGCAGCTCGCGGATGCCGGTGGCGTTGAGGATGGCGTCGTCGTGGGTGTTCTTCGCCTTCACCTGGGCGCGCTTTTTCTCGCGGCGCAGCTTGCGGTGGTCGATCGGGTCCGGGTTGTGGAAGCGATGCACGGCGGCCTTGAGGCGCTTCTGCTCCGGCATCGGCAGCGCCTCGAGCACCTCGCGGTTCGCGGCCACGGCTTCCAGCAGCTCCGCGGCGGCGCGCAGGCGCTCGATCAGGTCGTCGCCGGCAAGCGCCGGCGGCAGGGGCGTTTCTTGGTTCATGGCCACGCACGGAAAAAACGGGCCGGCATTGTCCCCCAAAACCGGGTCGAAGAACGGGGTCAAGAACGGGGTCAGGTTCACTTCCGGGCGGGAAGCCCTGCCAAAACCCGAGGCATTGGGCCGGAAGTGAACCTGACCCCGTTCTTGACCCCGTTCTTTGGGAACCGTTCGTCGGCCGTCCTATGGCGCGGGGAGCGGACCCAGGGGCAGGCGCTCGCCCGCGGGGGTGCCGCGGCTGAAGACGCCCTGCTCGCGGAACAGCAGCTCGCCGTAGCGGCCCTTCTTGATGCTGCTGTCGATCGCGATCACCCGGCCCTGGAAAAGGGCGTGCACCACCGGCTGGGACGTGTGGCCCACCAGGACGTGGCGGACGCCCAGCCGGTCCAGCCAGGCCTCGACCTGGGCCTGGCCCAGCGATTCGTCCAGGAAATAGCCCCGGTACCAGATCGGGCCGTCGCTGCCGTGCAGGGCCTGCAGCACCGGATCCTTCGCCAACTCGATCTTGTCCTGCCCCAGCGACTCGAGGAACCGCGCGTTGGCCTGCTCCAGGCCAAGCCCCAGTTCCAGGTAGGAGGCATGGATGCCGGCGTGCAGGAACAGCAGGTCGTCCACCTGCAGCAGGGTTCGCTTGCTGCGCAGCCAGGCACCGATCACGGTGTCCGCGCCATGCAGGTCCGGGTAGGAAGCGCCCAGCCGGTCCGCCGTGCGGAAGTACTTGCCGTTGAGGTAGCGCAGGTCGTCGCGCAGCACCAGCGCCTCGTGGTTGCCGAGCAGGAAGTGCACGGCGCCGCCGGCGGCACGGGCTTCCTGTTCCAGCGCGTACAGGTGCCAGAACACCTCGGTGACGCGCGGCCCGCGGTCGAACACGTCGCCCGCCATCACCAGGTAGCCGTCGCCGAAGGCCCAGCGGCCTTCGGCGTCGATCACGCCATTCGCGCGCAGCAGCGTCACCATCAGGTCGTACTGGCCATGCACGTCGGACAGCGCCACCAGCCTGTCCACGCCCTCGATGCGCGCGTCGGTCTGCACCGGCGGCGGCCGGTCGATGCGCAGCGTGCCGGGATAGCCGCAGCGCGGCGGCAGCGGCACCGGCCAGGTGGCGGCCTCCACCACCTGCGTGTGCACCTCGCCGGCGCAGACCCAGCGCGCCTCGATGCCGCCCTCGATGTAGCGCACGTACGGGCCGTCGTCCACTTCGTCGGTGAGCGTGAACTCCTCGTCGTAGACCTGCACGGCCTCGATGCCGTGCGGGCCACGGCGCACCTGCACTTCGCCCTTGAGCGCATAGGCGGAGGCGGCCAGCGCCGCCAGGACGGCAGCGAGCCAGAAGCGTTTGGAGCGGATCATCTCGCGCATGGCAAACCCGACGGACGTTTCCCGAAGCCTAGGGACAGCGGGCCGGGCACCACAATAGGCAACTCGTCCTGCCCGGCGAGCGAGGCCAAGAACGGGGTCCAAGAACGGGGTCAGGTTCACTTCCGGCCCGCGCACGGCCCGAAAACCCCCAGGCCTTGGTCCGGAAGTGAACCTGACCCCGTTCTTGGACCCCGTTCTTGCGTTCTTGAGCTCGTGCTTCAGCCTTTCGGTGCGGGCAGGTCGCGGACGTGGATGTCCATCTGCGGGTAGGCGAAGGCGATGCCGTTCTGCTCGAACAGCTCGATCAGGCGCATGTTGATCTCGTTGCGCACGGCCAGGCGGTCGGTCATCGCGCCCACGAACACGCGCAGCTCGAAGTCGAGCGTGCTGGCGCCGAACTCCAGCAGCCAGCTGCGCGGCGGCCAGTCCTGCAGCACGCGCGGGTTCTCGTTGGCGGCCTGGAGCAGCAGCTTGTGGACCAGGGCCGGGTCGGTGCCGTAGTCCACGCCCACCTTGATGGTGATGCGGGTGGTCTCGTCACTCAGCGTCCAGTTCACCAGCTGGCCGGTGATGAAGGCCTTGTTCGGGACCACGATCTCCTTGTTGTCGAAATCCAGGATGGTGGTGGCGCGGGTGCGGATGCGGGTCACGGTGCCGTCGAGGTTGTTGACGGTGATCACGTCGCCCACGCGGAACGGCCGCTCGAACAGCAGGATCAGGCCCGACACGAAGTTGGCGAAGATTTCCTGCAGGCCGAAGCCCAGGCCGACCGTCAGCGCCGCCGCCATCCACTGCAGCTGGCCCCAGTGCAGCCCCAGCATGCCCAGGCCCAGCACCACGCCGACCAGCACGATCGCGTAGCGCGCGACGCTGGTGATGGCGTAGCGCGAGGCCGCGTCGATGTGGGCGCGGGTGCGCAGGCCGATCTCCAGCAGGCCCGGCAGGTTGCGCGCCGCCACGAAGGTGAGCGCCAGCGCCAGCAACCCCAGCAGGGCCGCCATCAGGGTCACCGCCACCTGCACGGTGCTGCCGTCCTCGGCGGTGTCGCTGACGTGCCACAGCGCGATCTCGTCGAAGCGCGCGAAGGCCGGCAGCACGTCGGCCCAGACCCAGGCCAGGCCCACCACCAGCAGGGTCAGCTTGAACGCACGCAGCAGGCGGCGGCTCTGCGCGTTCACCGTCTCGAGCGTGATCTCGGTCTCGAGGTCGGTGGGGACCGCTTCGCCGCCGTCCTCGGCGTCGGCCGTGCCTTCGGCCGCGGCTTGCGCGGCCGCCTCGCGCTTCTGGTCCTGGCGGTGCAGCGCCAGGCGCCGCTCGCCCAGCAGGAACCAGCGCGCCAGCAGCCCGTGCAGCACCGCCACCGCCGTCACCATGCCCACGCTGGCGAACTGCGCGTCGAGCAGGATCGCCGAGGAATACACGTAGCCATCGAGCGCCAGCAGCGCCATCGCCACCAGCCCCGCCGGCAGGACGACGCGCAGCACGCGGCGGGTGCCGGACGGCTCCGGGTCGTGGCCGCGCATGTGCCACAGCCGCGCCGGCGCCAGCAGGTCCCACAGCACCCAGGCCGAGAAAAGGCTGGCGGCCACGATCGCGAGGCGGCCCGACACCGAGATCGCCAGTTCCTGGTTGCGGATGAAGGCCAACGCCACCACGAAGTACAGCGGCAACAGCACCAGCCTCAGCTTCGGCAGCCAGCGCGCCAACGCCTCGCGCCGCGTCTTGGTCCAGCGGAAGTGCGCGTGCGCCAGCCCGCGCTCGCGCACCAGCCAGGCCAGGAAGGCCAGCGTGAACGCCGGCAGCGCCAGCGCCTGCAGCGCGAGCCCCAGCGAATCGCTGTACTTGCCGCTGTCGCCCACGCCCTGCAGCAGTTTGCCGGCGGCGAACAGCGCGAACGCACCGGGCAGCGCGCCCGCCACCGTCCAGCCCAGCGCCTCGAAGGTGCGGCGGTAGCGATCCGCGCGCACCTGCCGCACGGCCTGCGCCATCGCCTCGAGCCGGTCCGGCGCGCGATGGCGCAGCACGAACAGGCCGGCCACCAGCAGCAGCGCGGCCAGATAGCCCAGCGGCCGCTCGGCGAAATCACGCTGCACCAGCATCGCGGTGGTGGCGAAGCGCGAGGGCTTGACCAGGTCGTGCGCACCCGCCGGCACCGCGGCCAGCCAGTCGCCGCCGACCGGCGGATGGCTGCGGATCCACAGCAGGTGGCGATCGAGCGTGGTGCGCAGCTGGAGGTTCGCGTCCAGGCGCGCCTGCAGGCTGCGCTCGGACTGCTCGAGCGCGGCGACGTTGCGCCAGATCAGCGGCTCGAGCCGGCTGGCCAGGTCGCGGCGCTGCTCCAGCAGCGCGGGCAGCGGATCCTGCGCGGCCTCGGTGGCCTGCGGCGCGTCTTCCTCGCTGCCGGGCGCCTGGCGGCGCAGGGTGCGCACCGCGTCGGGGATGTCGGCCAGCTCGCGCTGCAGTTCGCCCAGCGTGATCAGGCGCAGGCGCAGCTGGCCCAGCGATTCGCGGATGGCATCGAGACGGTCGTTGAGCCGGCCTTCCGGCTCGAGGCGGCGCAGTTCGGCCCACAGCCAGGTGCCGACCTGTTCGCTCTGGCCGCCCAGCTCCAGGCGCGTGCGCGCGTCCTGCAGGCCGGCGAGGTCGCGGGCCAGCGACGCTTCGTCGCCGACCAGCTCGCTGCGCTGGCGGGCCAGGTCTTCGTTGGTCTCGACGAGCTCCTCGCCGAGCGCGCGATTGACGCGGGCGGCCTCGGCCACCGCGGGATCGTCGGTGGCGAGCCCGTCGGCCTGCGCGGCCAATTGTTCCGCCAGCCCGGCCAGCTCCTCGCGGCCGAGGTCGGCGATGCGCCGCTGCAGCACTGCCAGGCGCGGCTCGCGCACGGCGAGGCGATGGCGCAATGCGCGCAGCTCCAGCTCCTGCAGCCGCTGGCGGGTCGCCGCGAGGTCCTGCTGGGCCTGGCGCAGGGCGAGGTCGGCGGTGAGCTTGCGGCGCTCGGCTTCGTTGCGCAGCGCGCGGGCGCGCACCAGCGGGTCTGGCTCGCCTTCGGCCGGGGCGGCCGGCTGCGCCAGTTCGTCCAGCCGCGCCTGGATCGCGGCCATGTCCTGGGCGCTGCGCGCGGGCTGGGCGAAGCTCGCGGCCATTTCGGTGACCAGGGTTCCGATCTGGCTGCGCAGCTGTTCGGCCGCCAGGCGCTCCTGCTCCAGCGCGATCTCCAGCGTCTCGACGTCGGCGCGCGCGGGCAGGCGCGCCTGCCATTCGCGCAGCGACTGCTGGCGGTCCACCTCCAGCTGGGCCGTGAGCTCGCGGCTGCGGGCCGGGGCATTGGCGGCTTCGGCGCGCAGCTCGGCCAGGCGCTCGGCCAGTTGCGCGGCCTCGCGATCGGCCTCGGCGGCGGCATCCAGGGCGTCGTTGGTGGCCTTGGCCTGCGGGTCGGCCAGGGTTTCGGCCGCCGTGCGCAGCAGGTCGGCGGGACCCGGGGGCGTGGCGGCCGCGGCCCCCGGCAGGGCCAGGGCCAGCAGCAGGAGGGACGCCAGCAGGCGGGACGAGGCGGGACGGAGGTGGGGGCGCATCGGCCTAGGCTAGCCCTGCCCTCCTGAACCGGCAATTCGCGCGGGCCTCGCCCGGCCGCGAACTACAATGCCGCCATGCCCGAACTGCCCGAAGTCGAGACCACCCGCCGCGGCCTCGCCCCGCACGTGGAAGGCCGCCGCATCACCGGCGTGGTGCTGCGCCGCCCCGACCTGCGCTGGCCGATCCCGCCCGAGGTGGCGCGCGAGCTGCCGGGGCAATCCGTGCTTTCCGTGCGCCGGCGTGCGAAGTACCTGTTGCTCGATACCGCGCCCGGCAGTGCCGTGCTGCACCTGGGCATGTCCGGGATGCTGCGCGTGTTGCCCGCGCGCACACCGGTCGAAACCCATGACCACGTGGACCTGGCCCTGGATTCGGGCCGGGTGCTGCGCTTCACCGATCCGCGCCGCTTCGGCTGCCTGCTCTGGCAGCCGGTCGGCGAAACCCACGAGCTGCTGGCGGGCCTGGGCCCGGAGCCGCTGTCGGAGGATTTCGACGGCGACTACCTGTTCGAGCGCAGCCGGGGCCGCAAGGCGCCGGTGAAGGCCTTCCTGATGGACCAGGCGATCGTGGTCGGCGTGGGCAACATCTACGCCGCCGAGAGCCTGTTCCAGGCCGGCATCGCCCCGGGCCGCGCGGCCGGCAGCGTGGGCCGGGAGCGCTACGCCAGGCTGGCCGCGGCCGTGAAGACCATCCTCGCCCACGCCATCACCCGGGGCGGCACCACCCTGCGGGACTTCCTGAGCCCGGACGGGGCGCCGGGGTATTTCGAGCAGGAGCTGTTCGTGTACGGGCGGGAGGGCGAGCCGTGCAAGGCCTGCGGGCGGCCAATCAAGGATGGGCGGATGGGCAATCGCGCTACCGCCTGGTGTTCCCGCTGCCAGCGGTGACGGACCCCGGCTTGGGCTATAGTCTGCCCATCCCGCGCAGACGGGACCCGGGGAACCATGAACGAAACGGCGGACATCACCCAGTGGCTCAGTGCCGCGCGCGGCGGCGACAAGTCGGCGCTCGACCGGGTGCTGGCCACGCTCTACCGCGAGCTGCACGGCATGGCCCGGCGCCAGCTGGGCGGCCAGCAGCACGGCC
>ERZ1066122.744-NODE-744-length-32127-cov-17.525973_pt1 | contig 32127 bp, 32 predicted proteins | sample MGYA00382769_ERZ1066122 | MGnify/ENA primary metagenome ERZ1066122 (study PRJEB33369, sample SAMEA5778352) | biofilm metagenome | biome: Industrial cooling water; feature: Water cooling tower basin; material: Biofilm | place: United Arab Emirates | collected... | reverse complement strand
CATCGTGCGCGGCACCACCAGCCAGCAGATCGTGCAGATGGCGCGCGAGGCCGGGGCCAAGAAGGTCTACCTCGCCTCCGCCGCGCCGCCGGTGCGCCACCCGAACATCTACGGCATCGACATGCCGGCCGCGGAGGAACTGGTGGCGCACGGCCGCACCGAGGAAGAGATCCAGCAGCACCTCGGCTGCGACTGGCTGATCTACCAGGACCTGCCGGACCTCGAGACGGCGGTGTCCGGCCCGAAGAACCGCATCGCCAGCTTCGACACCTCCTGCTTCTCCGGCGATTACGTCACCGGCGTGGCCGAGGGCTATTTCGACACGCTGAAGGGCGTGCGCAGCGACGCGGCCAAGGCCGCGCGCGGCTGATCCGGGCGATGGGGCAGGGCAGCGCCATGGCGACGGGTCTCTACGCCGCCGCCGCCGACTGCCTCGCCACCGCCGATCCGCAGGCCAAGTGCGCGAAGACGCGCGCCTACGCGGCGGCCTTCGTAGCGGGTGCCTTGCTGCCGGAAGCCGATGCGCCGCCGCCGGAACCCATCCGCTTCCCCGGCAGGCCGGAAAGGCCAAGGCTGGTGCATCCGAAGCACCTGCCGAAGCGCGGGCTGGGCAGCGTCGCCGGCCGCGCCGCGTTCCTGCATGCCATCGCGCACATCGAACTCAACGCCGTCGATCTTGCCTGGGATGCGGCCTATCGCTTCCGCGACTTCCCCGCCGAATTCGCCGCCGATTTCGTCCGAACGGCCGACGACGAGGCGCGGCATTTCCAGCTGCTCGCCGCGCGTCTCGCCGACCTCGGCCACGCCTACGGCGATTTCGACGCCCACAACGGCCTGTGGGAGATGGCGGAGAAGACCGCGCACAGCGCGCTGGCGCGCATGGCCCTCGTGCCGCGCGTGCTGGAAGCGCGCGGCCTCGACGTCACGCCCGGGCTGATCGAGCGCCTGCGCGACGTCGGTGATGCGGAGAGCATCGCCGTGCTGGAGGTGATCCTGCGCGAAGAGGTGGCCCACGTGGCGGCGGGCTCGCGCTGGTTCCGCTGGCTCTGCGAGCGCGACGGCCTGAAGCCCTGGCCGACCTTCGCAGGACTGGTGCGAGCGCATGCCAGCCGCGCCGTGCAGGGGCCCTTCAACTGGGACGCCCGGCGCCGGGCCGGCTTCGACGACGAGGAAATCGCGGCGATCGAACGCGGCGAACTCGCCGTCGACTGAGCGAACACGTCGCCGGCCGACCGCCGCAAACACAGCAATCGTCAGAATCCGCGTGGCGACGGATGGGCGGCGGGCCGGGCGCGCGCTAGCCTCGCATCACCCCCCCCCACGATGCGAGCGCCCCCATGCCCGTCGATCCCATGCCTTCCCCCCTCCCCAAGCCCCCCGTGCGCGACGCCGAAGGCCCTGGCCTCGATGAGCGCCTGTTCGACGCGGCGGCCGAGCACCTGCGCCGCCTGCCGCCCGAACGCTTCGAGACCCTCGAGGAGCTCCGCGCCACCGCCCGCGCTATCGCCGACGAGGCTCGCGCCCACGGCCTGCAGGGCATCGACCACCTGCTCGGCAATGCCGATCTGTCGGCCTTCCACGCGGTGCAGGGCGCGCTGGACGATCCCGCCGCGCTGCGCGCCTACGTCGGACGCGCGCAGTTCCTCGCCCACGCGGCCCGCGCGCGCAGCCTCGATGCCGTCGGCGACCGCCTGCGCGACACCGGCCATGGCGTGGTCGCCGGGGCTGGAGGCCTGTGGACCGGCCTCGTGCGCGGCCTCGACCAGAACGGCGACGGCAAGCTCGGGCTCGACGATGTCGGCGCCTTCTTCACCCGCACGCTGGACCAGAACGGCGACGGCAAGCTCAACCTCGCCGACGTCGGCGCGCTGTTCGACCAGACCGGGGACGGCAAGTTCGGTCTGGACGATGCCGCCGTGCTGGTCGGCGGCCTCCTGGGTGGCCGCCGTCGCTGAGGTCTCCCGTGGCGGTCGACCGGCCGCCCCCCTCCCGGCATAAGCACATAGCCCGCCGGCGTTTCCGCCGGTGGAGCCGGGTGGATTGCAATGTTGGGCATGTCTGTCCGCACATTCTTCCGATGCTTTCCGATGCTGGTGCTGGCAGCCGGGCTTTCGCTTGGCTGCCGCAGGGCGCCGGTGGCCGGCGATGCAGGGGCAGCGCCAGCGTCCGTCGAACTGCTCAACGTCAGCTACGACCCGACGCGCGAGTTCTATCAGGACGTCAACGCGGCCTTCGCCGCGCAGTGGAAGGCGAAGACCGGCGAGGACCTGCGCATCCAGACCTCCCACGGCGGCTCGGGCAAGCAGGCGCGCTCGGTCATCGACGGCCTGCGCGCCGACGTGGTGACGCTCGCGCTTTCCGGCGACATCGACAGCATCGCCGCCAATGCCCGCGCGCTTCCCGCCAACTGGCAATCGCGCCTGCCGAACAACAGCTCGCCCTACACCTCGACCATCGTGTTCCTCGTGCGCAAGGGCAATCCGAAGGGCATCCGGGACTGGGGCGACCTGGCCAAGCCCGGCGTGGCGGTGGTGACACCGAACCCCAAGACCTCGGGCGGTGCGCGCTGGAACTACCTTGCCGCCTGGGCCTGGGGGCAGCGCGCCTTCGCCAACGACGAGGCCAAGGTCCGCGCCTTCGTCGGGTCGGTCTATCGCAACGCGCCCCTGCTCGACACCGGCGCCCGGGGTTCGACGACGACCTTCGTGCAGCGGCGCATCGGCGACGTGCTGATCGCATGGGAGAACGAGGCCCTGCTGGTGCTCGCCCAGCCGGGTGGCGACCAGTACGAACTCGTCGTGCCCTCGCTGTCGATCCATGCCGAGCCGCCGGTGGCGCTGGTCGATCGCAACGTCGATGCGCGCGGGACGCGCGCGGCGGCACAGGCCTACCTCGAGTTCCTGTACACGCCGGCCGGGCAGGCGCTGGCGGCCAAGCACCACTTCCGCCCGTCCCGTCGCGAGGGGATCGATCCGGCACTGCTCGCGCCCTTCAAGCCGCTCGAGCTGGTCGACATCGCCCACTTCGGCGGCTGGGCGCAGGCGCAGCGCACGCACTTTGCCGAAGGCGGGGTGTTCGACCAGATCTTCCAGCCCGGGGCCCGCTGACGCCGATGAGCGCCGTGATCGAACGCCCTCCGCTGGACGTGGCCGCGCCGGCGTCGCACACCGGACTGGCGCGCGGCGCCGGCCGGCCGCGCTGGCGCGACCCGGTGCCGGGCTTCGGGCTCACGCTGGGCCTGTCGCTGGCGTGGCTGGGCGCGGTCATCCTGCTGCCGCTGGCGGCGCTGGTGCTGCGCAGCGTGGATCTGGGGCTCGAGGGCTGGTGGCAGCTGCTGCAGAGCGAGCGGGTGCAGCAGGCGCTGTGGCTCAGCTTCTCGACGTCCTTCCTCGCCGCCGGCATCGCCTCGGCCGTCGGCACGTTGCTTGCGTGGGTGCTGGTGCGCTACCGCTTCCCCGGCCGGCGCCTGATGGATGCGCTCGTCGACCTGCCCTTCGCCCTGCCCACGGCCGTGGCCGGTATCGCCTTGACCGCGCTGTACTCCGGCAACGGCTGGGTGGGGCAGTACCTCGAACCGCAGGGCATCACCATCGCGCAGCGCCCCGCCGGCATCGTGCTGGCGCTGGTGTTCATCGGCCTGCCGTTCGCGGTGCGCACCCTGCAGCCCATCCTCGAAGCCGCGACGCGCGAATTCGAGGAGGCCGCGGCCACGCTCGGCGCGTCGCGCTTCACCATCCTGCGTCGCGTCGTGTTCCCGCCGCTGGTGCCGGCCCTGCTCACCGGCTTCAGCCTCGCCTTCGCGCGTGGTCTCGGGGAGTACGGCTCGGTGATCTTCATCGCCGGCAACATTCCCTTCGTTTCCGAGATCGCGCCGCTGCTGATCGTGATCCGCCTCGAGGAGTACGACTACGCCGGCGCCACGGGCATCGCCACCCTGATGCTCGGCCTCAGCTTCCTGACGCTCTTGGCCCTCAACCTGCTGCAGCGGAGGGCGCGCCATGGCTGATCCCCGCCGGCCGCGGACCGACGCGGCGCTCGACGAACCCCTTTGGCTGCGCGTGCTGCTGGTCCTGCTGGCCGTCGGCCTGATGGCCGCGCTGGTCCTGCTGCCACTACTGGTCGTGCTGGTCGAAGCCCTGGCGCAAGGCGTGCAGGCCTGGTGGGCGGCGGTGGACGAGCCCGACGCCCGCGCGGCCATCGCGCTCACGCTCACCGTCGCGGCCATCACCGTGCCGCTGAACGCCGTGTTCGGCCTCGCCACCGCCTGGGCGGTGACCAAGTTCGAGTTCCGCGGCAAGCGGTTCCTCCTGGCCCTCATCGACCTGCCGTTCGCGATCTCGCCGGTCGTCTCCGGCCTCGTGCTGGTGCTGCTGTTCGGCGCCCACGGCTGGTTCGGCGCGTGGCTGCAGGCGCACGACATCCAGATCCTGTTCGCCACGCCCGGCATCGTCTTGGCCACGGTGTTCGTCACCTTTCCCTTTGTCGCCCGCGAGCTGATCCCCTTGATGCAATCGCAGGGTCGCGACGAGGAGGAAGCCGCCGCCTCGCTCGGCGCGGGTGGCTTCCGCCTGTTCTGGCGGGTCACGCTGCCGAACATCCGGTGGGCGCTGCTCTACGGCGTGCTGCTGTGCAACGCCCGCGCCATGGGCGAGTTCGGCGCGGTGTCGGTGGTGTCCGGCCACATCCGCGGCCTGACCAACACGCTGCCGCTGCAGGTCGAGATCCTGCACGGCGAATTCCAGTTCCAGGCGGCCTTCGCGGTTGCCTCCCTGCTCACCCTGCTGGCCCTCGTCACCCTCGTGGCGAAGGCCTGGCTCGAACACCGCCATGGCGACGCGCTCGCCACCGGTGCGCGGCACTGAGGAGACCCCATGCAGCTCACGCTCGAAGGCCTGTCCAAGCGCTTCGCCGACACGGTGGCGTTGGACCACGTCGATCTCGCGGTCGGCAGCGGTGAACTCATCGCGCTGCTCGGGCCCTCGGGCTCGGGCAAGACGACCCTGCTGCGCGCCATCGCCGGACTCCTGCCGGTCGATGCCGGCCGCATCCTGTTCGGCGACCTCGACGCGACTTCGCTCAGCCTGCGCGAGCGCCGCGTCGGCTTCGTCTTCCAGCACTACGCGCTGTTCAAGCACCTGACCGTCGCCGAGAACATCGCGTTCGGTCCGGAAAGCCAGCCGAGGGGCGAGCGACCGTCGAAGGCCGAGATCGCGCGGCGCGTCGAGGACCTGCTGGAGCGCATGCAGCTCGGCGGCTACGGCGGTCGCTATCCCGAGCAGCTCAGCGGCGGCCAGCGGCAGCGCGTGGCGCTGGCGCGTGCGCTGGCCATCCAGCCGCGCCTGCTGCTGCTCGACGAGCCCTTCGGCGCGCTCGATGCCAAGGTCCGCGTCGACCTGCGCCGCTGGCTGCGCCAGGTGCACGACGACACCGGCCACACCACGCTGTTCGTCACCCACGACCAGGAAGAAGCGCTGGAGCTGGCGGATCGCGTGGTCGTCTTCAATGCCGGACGCATCGAGCAGGTCGGCACGCCGGACGAGGTGTACCGCCATCCGCAGAGCCGCTTCGTGTTCGACTTCATCGGCCGCGGCGGGCGCATCGAGGGCGAGCTGGTGCCCGAGGGTTTCCGCGTGCCCGGGTTCGAGGGGGTGCTGCCCGTGGCGCGCCGCATCGGCGGCGCCTCGGGTCCGGCCGGCCTGCACCTGCGGCCCTACGAGCTGCGGGTGGTCGGGCAGGGCGAGGGCCTCCCCGCCGAGGTCCGTGGCCTGCGTCGCATCGGTGCTCGCCAGACGCTGGAGCTCAGCGTGGCCGGGCAGGCGGCATTGATCGAAGTGGACCTCGACGCGGCGCAGCCGCTGCTTCCGCGCGGCCAGCCGGTCGGTGTGCAGCCGGTGGGCGGCGTCGCGTTCGCCGGCTGATCCGGCGGGTCGCTGGCCGCGCTGGGGTCAGGCCGGGCGGCTGAGCGCGAACCCGTCGGCGTCGACGCGCAGCACCGAGCCCTGGTCGTACCAGTCGCCCAGCACGATGCGCTGGCCGCTGCGGCCCTCGGGCAGGGTCACCGCGTGCATGGCCGGGCGGTGGGTGTGGCCGTGGATCAATCGCCGCACGCCGTAGAACGCCATCACGCGCTCGACCTCCGCGGGCGTCACGTCGCCGATGCTCTCGTCGCGGCCGGATTGCGCCGCGGCGCTCGCGGCGCGCGCCTGGGCGGCGAAGGCCTTCCGCGCGGCCAAGGGTTGGGCGAGGAAGCCCTGCTGCCAGGCCGGATCGCGCACCTGGCGGCGGAAGCCCTGGTAGGCGACGTCGTCGAGGCAAAGCAGGTCGCCGTGCATCAGCAGGGTCGGCTCGCCCTGCAGAAGGATCACCGCCGGGTCCGGCAGCAGGGTCCAGCCGGCACGCGCCGCGTAGTCCGCGCCCACGAGGAAATCGCGGTTGCCGCGGAGGAAGGCCACCGGCACGCCCGAGTCGCTCAGGGCGCGCGTCGCCGCGGCCACGCGGGTGGCGATCTCGCCATCGTCGTCGTCGCCGAGGAAGGCCTCGAACAGGTCGCCCAGCAGGTAGACCGCCTCGGCCTCGCGCGCTTCGCCGGCGCAGAGCGCCTCGAACGCCGCCGTCGTCGCCGGACGGGCCGGGTCGAGGTGCAGGTCCGAGAGGAACAGCGTGGTCATTCGGCGCTGCCGTCCAGGCGCTGCATGCGTTCGATCACGATCGGCGTCGTCGGCACGCGCGCCGCGAACGGCCCCTGCGCGCCGGTCTCGACGCCGCGCATCTTGTCGATGACGTCCATGCCCTCGACCACGCGGCCGAACACGGCGTACCCCGCGCCGACGTCGTTGCTCGGATCGATCGGGTCGAACTGCGGGTTGTCGACCACGTTGATGAAGAATTGCGCGCCGGCCGAATCCCGGGTGTCCGGCCGTCGCGCCGCGGCGATGGTGCCGCGCAGATTGCCAAGGCCATTGCCGGCTTCGAGCGGCACCGGCGCTCGCTCCGGTTTCGGCTGCAGGTCGGGCGTGTAGGCGCCCCCCTGCACCAGCAGGTTGGGCACCACGCGGTGGAAGATCGTGCCGTTGTAGTGGCCGGCGTCGACGTAAGCGAGGAAATTCGCCACCGTCCGCGGAGCGCGGCCGGGGTCCAGCTCCAGCACGACGCGGCCGCCCCCGGTGATCATGGCGACGCGCACGGGCGGCGCGCTCGGGACCGACGCATCGACGGCAGGCGGCGAGGCCGCCGCGCCGGCCGCCGGCGACGCGGCCGAGGACGGGAGGGGCAGGGCGGCCAGCAGCAGGGCGGCGAACGTCAGGCGCATGGATCGGCCTTGGGCGTGAAGACGAGGAGGGTCGGGATTATGCGGCCCGCCACTCGACGTACACTAGCGCCCCTCGCGCCGAGCCCTCTGCCGGCGCGTTCCCGTTTCTGACGCCGGCCCCGCCCATGACCTGTCGCACCCGCTTCGCGCCCAGCCCCACCGGATACCTGCACATCGGCGGCGCCCGAACGGCGCTGTACTGCTGGCTGGAGTCGCGCAGCCGCGGCGGGCAGTTCGTGCTGCGCGTCGAGGACACCGACCAGGAGCGCAGCACGCCGGAGGCGGTTCAGGCGATCCTCGACGGCATGGCCTGGCTGGGCCTGAACCCGGACGAGGGCCCGATCTACCAGACCCACCGCCTCGAGCGGTATCGCCAGGTGGCCTCGGAGCTGGTGCAGGCCGGCAAGGCCTATTACGCCTACGAGACGAAGGACGAGATCCAGGCGGCCCGCGACGCCGCGATGGCGGCCGGCATCAAGCCGCGCTACTCGGGCAAGTACCGCACGGAAAACGCGCCCTACCGCGACGACCCGAACCGCGTGATCCGCTTCCGCAACCCGGAAGGCGGCAGCGTGGTCTTCCACGACGCGGTGAAGGGCCGCATCGAGTGGGCCAACGCCGAGCTCGACGACCTCGTGATCGAACGCTCGGACGGCTTCCCGACCTACAACTTCGCGGTGGTGGTCGACGACCTCGACATGCGCATCACCGACGTGATCCGCGGCGACGACCACGTCAACAACACCCCGCGCCAGATCAACATCTACGAAGCGCTGGGCGCCAAGGCCCCGCGCTTCGCCCACCTGCCGATGATCCTCGGCCCCGACGGCACCAAGCTGTCGAAGCGCCACGGCGCGGTGAGCGTGATGCAGTGGCGCGACGACGGCTACCTGCCGCACGCGCTGCTGAACTACCTCGTGCGCCTCGGCTGGAGCTACGGCGACCAGGAGATCTTCTCGATCGCCGACATGGTCCGCCTGTTCCGCGTCGAGGACGTCAACCACAGCGCCTCGCGCTTCGATCGCGACAAGCTCGACTGGCTGAACCAGCACTACTTCAAGACCGACGACCCGGCCGCCACGGCCGTGCACCTCGAATGGCACCTGCGCGAGCAGGGCATGGACCCGACGCGCGGCCCGAAGACCGCCGAGGTCGTCGTCGCCCTGGCGGAGCGCTGCAAGACCCTGAAGGAAATGGCCGAGCGCGCCCGCGTCTGGTACGCGCCGCTGGCCGAGTACGACACCGCCGCCGTCGACAAACACCTCGTCGAGGCCGCCGCCGCGCCGCTGGCCGACGTCCGCACGCGCATCGCGGCGCAGGCCGAGTGGTCGCCGGCGGCCGTGCAGCAGAGCCTGGCCGACACCGTCGCGGCGCTGGGCATCGGCATGGGCAAGCTGGCGCAGCCGCTGCGCGTGGCCATCACCGGCACCCAGGTGTCGCCGTCGATCGACCACACCGTCTACCTCGCGGGTCGCGACGAAGCGCTGAGGCGCATCGACGCCGCGCTGCAAAAAATCGCCGATCGCACGCCCTGAGCACGGGCGGCACGCTAGTCTCACGGCCATGGCCAAGCCCAAGCCCGTCGCCGCCCATTCGTCCAGCGCATCCTGCGCGCACCCGGAGCTGCACACGCACGGCGCGGCGGAGTTCGTGCGCGCCGTCGAGCAGGCCTGCCGGGAGCGCGGCCTGAACCTCACCCCGATCCGTGCGGAGGCCCTTCGGCAGATCGCGCAGGCGGGCAAGCCGGTGAAGGCCTACGACCTGCTCGAGCGCATGCGCGGCGGTCCCGGCGCCTCGGCGCCGCCCACCGTGTATCGCGCGCTCGACTTCCTGCTCGAGAACGGCTTCATCCACCGCCTCGTCTCGATCAACGCCTTCCTCGCCTGCCACCATCCGCTGGCGCAGCACGTCGTGCCGATCCTGATCTGCAAGGCCTGCGAGAGCGCCGCCGAGCTCGAGGATGAAACGCTCGCCGCACAGCTCGACGCGCTGGCCCGCGCGCAGCGCTTTGAACCGTCGTCCTCGTATCTGGAAGTGCTCGGGCTGTGCGCGACCTGTACCGGCAAGGGCGAAGGATGAGGCTCCGCAGGCGGCCTCTCCGCGCGGCGTCACCCTCGCGCCGGCCCTTCGCGGCGCTCCTCGCGGCGCTGCTGGCCGGGACCCTCGGGCTGCCACGGCCCGCCGCCACGCAGGATTTCCCGGTGGAGGCCCCGCGCGCGGCCGCTCCCGTGGGGCCGCGCCCGCCGCCGCTGATCGCCGCGCCGGCGTCGCCGGAGGTCGAGACCAACGAGCTGATCACCCCGTTCCAGATGCTCGACCGCTTCGTGCTGCCCGGCACGCGCCAGCGACTGTCGTGGCGTCCGCCGGACGGCATCGGTCGCGGCGAGCTGCCCAGCCCGATCACCGTCGTCCACGGGGCCAAACCGGGCCCCGTGCTGTGCCTGATCGCGGGCATCCACGGCGACGAGCTCAACGGCATCGAAGTGGCGCGACGCATCGGCGACGAGGTCGACGCCACGCGCCTGAGCGGCACCCTCGTGGTCGCGCCGATCGTCAACGTGTTCGGGTTCACCCGCAACAACCGCTACCTGCCGGATCGCCGCGACCTGAACCGGCATTTCCCCGGCACGCGCAGCGGAAGCATCGCCTCGCGGATGGCGCACGGCTTCTTCAACGACGTCGTCCAGCGCTGCGACGCGCTGGTCGACTTCCACACCGGCTCCTTCCAGCGCAGCAACCTGCCGCAGATCCGCGCCGACCTCACCAATCCGGAGGTGCTGGAGTTCACGCGGGGCTTCGGCAACACGCTCGTGCTGCACAGCCCGGGCGCGCGCGGCATGCTGCGCCTCGCCGCGGTTGGCACCGGCATCCCGGCCGTGACCTTCGAAGTCGGCGCGCCGCACTTCCTCGAAGAACAGCACATCGCGCCCGCCGCCGACGCCATCCGATCGCTGATGCACCGCATGGCGATGCTGCCCTCCGAGGCGCACGCCGGCGACGACGCGGAAGCGACGCCGATCTACCAGGAGTCGAGCTGGGTCCGCACGAACGCCAGCGGCTTCCTGTTCGGCACGGTGGCCCTCGGCCAGTCGGTCAAGCCCGGGCAGCGGCTCGGCTACGTGGTCGATCCGATCACCAGCCGCCGCAGCGACATCCTTGCGCCGTTCCCCGGACGCATCCTCGGCATGTCCCTGAACCAGCAGGTCCTGCCCGGCTACGCGGCTTTCCACATCGGCCGCCTGAGCAGCGAACAGCAGGCCGTGCAGGACGCGGCGGAGCGCCGAGCCTCGCCCGATAACGACGCCGACGCCGTGGGCGAGGATCCGTCCGACCGCCCCGACGAAACCTCGGGCACCGAGGAAGAGCGCGAAGAGTAGTCCGCCGCCGGTGCGACGCGTCCGCCAACGAAAAACCCCGCCGAAGCGGGGTTTTTCGTTCCACCGAAGCGCCGGGCGTGGGGCCCGGCGCCCGACGCGCAGCGATCAGAAGAACACGCGCAGTCCGGCCGTCAGGTTGCGGCCCATCAGCGGCGCCACGTCCTTCAGGAACGAGGTGTGCAGGCGGGCTTCCTCGTCGGTGAGGTTGCTGCCCTGCAGGTAGGCCTCCCAGCCGAAGGTCTGGGTGTCCCAGTGGTAGGCGACCTGCGCGTTGACCAGGGTGAAGCCATCGGTCGGCGTCTCGCCGTCGGCGACGTCGTCCTGCGTGCGGTAGCGCACGGCGCCCAGCGTGGCGCGCCACGCGTCCAGCGTCCAGCCGAGGTCGAGGCCGAAGCGGCCCGGGGCGATGCGCGGCAGGTTGCCGCCGGCGTCCAGCTCGGCATCCACGCCGTCCGCGAAACCGCGCAGCGTCCACTTGCCGTTCGCCGCCTCGGCCAGCGTCACCGTGCCCTCGATCTCCCAGCCGCGGAAGTCGGCGTCGGCCTGCGTCCACAGGCGCACGGGCAGCTCGTCGATCTCGAGGCCGGTGTCGGCGAGGTAGATGAAATCGTCGAAGCGCGTCTGGTAGACGGCGGCGCGCGCGTCGAAGCGCTCGCCGTGCAGGTGGGCGCCGATCTCGACGCGGTCCGCCTGCTCGGTCTCGAGCAGCGGGTCGCCGATCTCGAACGTCGACGTCGCGATGTGGGCGCCCTCGGCGTACAGCTCCTCCGCGCTCGGCGCGCGCTCGGCGCGGTCGAGGTTCAGCGAGAGGTGCCACAGCTCGGCCGGGGCCCAGCGCAGGCCGACGGAGGCGCTGTTGGTGCTGAAGTCGCGCTCGGCGAGGCCATCGGCCAGCGCCACGTCGATCCGGTCGTGGCGGGCACCGAGCTCGACCTTGAACGCGCCGAACTCGCGCTCCTGCATCACGAAGATGCCGCGGTCGCGGGTGGTGCTGGCCGGGACGAAGGCTTCGTCGCCGATGGCTTCGAATTCGCGGTCGCCGTACTGCAGGCCGACGGCGCCGTTCCAGCCCCAGATCTCGTTCTGGACGGCTTCGAGGCGGGCCTCGCTGGCCTCGTTGATGAAGCGGGTGCCGACCTCGGTGCCTTCGATCTCGACGTGGTCGTAGTCGTTGAAGGTCGCGTGCACCGCGACCTGCTTCAGCGGGCCGAGGTCGTTGATGCCGAAGCGCAGCTCCTGGCGGTTCTGGTCGAGCTCGATGCGGACGTCCTCGTCCTCGCCGCCGTGCGAGTGCGCGCCCGGGATGCCGTAGTCGGTGCCGTAGTTCGACAGCGCGCCGCCGAAGAACACGCGGTCGCCGAGGTAGGCGAAGCCGCCGCCGAGGGCGCGCGAGCTGGTCGCGGAGTTGCCAAGCGTGCCGCGCTCGAAGTCCGCCGGGTCTTCACCCTCGGCGATCTCCTCGGCGCGCTTGTCGGCCGAGTAGGCGAAGTCGGCGATGTCGATATTGCCGGTGTCGCGGACCAGGCCGTCCAGGTGCCAGGCGAAGTTGCCGCTGCCGCCGTCCACGCGGAACAGGCTGGCCTTCTCGTCGTTGCCCGAGCCCGCGCGCACTTCGGCGCGACCGCTGATGAAGCGCTCGGCGCGCTCGGTCGGGATGCGGTTGTCGACGACGTTGACGGCGCCGCCGATGGCGCCGTTGCCGAAGAACAGGTTGGCAGGACCCTTCAGCACTTCGATGCTGTCGGCGAGGAACGGCTCGATCGACACGGCGTGGTCGACGCTCACCGTCGAGACGTCCAGCGTCGAGAGGCCGTTGCCGAGCACCTGAACGCGCCCGCCATCGAGGCCGCGGATGATCGGCCGGCCGACGCCCGGGCCGAAGTGGCTGCTCTGCACGCCGGGCAGGGACGCGACCGTTTCACCGAGGGTGGCGGCGCGGCGTTCGTCCAGCGCGATGCCGGTCAGCACTTCCGCCGGGCGCGCCAGCTGGTCGAGCGCGGTGTCGAGCGGGCTGGCGGTGACCTTGACCTCGTCAAGCGTGCGGGCGTCGTCGCGCGCGGTATGCGGATGTTCGGCCTCCGCGGCGAAGGACGTCGAGGAAAGCGCAGCAAGGATCGACAGGGCGAGAGCGGAACGCACGAGGGATCGGGACATGAACGGCATCCGGGTGAGGTGAGAGGGTGGAAACGGGGGGTAACACGCCGATGTTATAGTATTGCGCTCCCAACTCAACCCGGCCCGGAAGTCATGGCGCGACACCCCTCCGCCTCCGATCCGGCCGTGGAAGCCCGCGGCCGATGGTACGACCGCTTGGGCGCCACGGCGGCCACGCTGTGCGCCGTCCACTGCGCCGCGCTGCCGCTGGCCATGGCCTTCCTGCCGGCCCTCGGGCTCGATTTCCTCGCGTCGCACGCGTTCGAGGGCTTCTTCCTCGCGTTCACGACGGTGTTCGCCGCGCTGTCGGTCGGCCACAGCCTCCGCGCCCACGGCCGCTTCTACGCCTGGCCGCTGCTGCTGGCCGGGCTCGCGATCCTGTTCGCCGAACGTTTCGTCCCGGCGATCCACGACCACACCCTGCTGCACGCGCTGACGATGACCACGGCCGGCACGCTGGTGGCCGTGGCGCATCTGCTCAACCTCCGTCTCGCGCATTCGAACGCGGCGCCAAGCGATGCCGCCCACGGAACCTGTGCCGGTGCTACACTCCCGCCCCTTTCCGATCAACCGACCAAGCATTCAGGAGTGTCCCATGGGTAAGGGTGACCGCAAGACCGCCAAGGGCAAGCGCTACAACGCGTCCTACGGCAACGCGCGTCCGCATCAGGCCGTCGTCAAGGCCGGCACGACCGCAGTGAAGGCCGCCCCGGCGGCGAAGGCCGCTCCGGCCGCCAAGAAGGCGCCGGCCAAGAAGGCGCCGGCGAAGAAGGCTTCGGCCTGATCCGCTGACGGCGCCGCAAGGCGCGCGCCGGACCGACAGACGCCCCGCCTCGCGCGGGGCGTTTGCGTTCCGGGGGCTCCGCCTCACGCCCCGGCGGTGGCGACCTCGCGGCCGTTCGACCAGACGCGGCGCGGCGCGGGACCGCCAAGCCAGTAGCTGAGCGCCGCGGGATCGCGCAGTGGCCACAGCGCGAGGTCGGCGCGCTGCCCGGGGGACAGTCGGCCGCGGTCCGCGAGGCCGAGGGCTTGCGCGGCGTGCTGCGTCGCGCCGCGCAGGGCCTCTTCCGGCGTCAGGCCGAAGTGCGTGCAGGCCAGCGACATCGCCAGCGGCAGGGAGCACAGCGGCGAAGTGCCCGGATTCAGGTCGGTGCTGACCGCCATCGGCACGCCGTGGCGGCGAAGGGCCTCGATCGGCGGCCGCTGGGTCTCGCGCAGGCAGTGGAAACTGCCGGGCAGCAGCACGGCGACGGTACCGGCGGCCGCCATGGCGGCCACGGCCGCTTCGTCGGTGTACTCGATGTGGTCGGCCGACAGGCCGCGGAACGCCGCCACGAGCGCGGCACCGCCGCCGTCGCTGAGCTGGTCGGCGTGCAGCTTGACCGGCAGGCCGAGTGCCGTCGCGGTCTCGAACAGGCGGCGCGTCTGCGCCGCGCTGAAGCCGATGCGCTCGCAGAAGGCATCCACGGCGTCGACGAGGCCGTCGGCGTGCAGCGCCGGCAGCCAGGCGATGAGGGCGTCGATGTAGTCGTCGGGGCGCCCCGCGAACTCCGGCGGCAGCGCGTGCGCGCCGAGGAAGGTGGTGCGGACGCTGATGCCGATGAGCTCGCCGAGGCGCCGCGCGACGCGCAGCATCTTCGCCTCGTCCGCCCGAGTGAGCCCGTAGCCGGACTTGACCTCGATCGTGGTGCAGCCGCCCTCCACCAGCGCCCGGGCGCGGGGGAGCGACGCCTGCAGGAGCTCCTCCTCGCTGGCGGCGCGGGTGGCGCGCACGGTCGCGAGGATGCCGCCCCCGGCGCGGGCGATGTCCTCGTAGCGCGCGCCGTTCAAGCGCTGCTCGAACTCGCCGGCGCGGTCGCCGGCGAACACGAGGTGGGTGTGGCAATCGATGAGCCCGGGAGTCAGCAGGCCGTGGTGGCCGTCGACGGCCGGGAGGCCGCGCAGGTCCTCCGGGACGTCCACCGCGGGGCCGCACCACGCGATGCGCCCGTCGACCGACGCCAGCGCGGCGTCCTCGCGCACCGCGTAGCCTTCGGGGCCGTCGAGCGAACACAGGCGCACGTCACGCAGCAGGAAGGTGGAGTCGGGCACGGACGTCGAGGGCGGCAGGCGGGGGCCCCAGCATAGCGATGACGATCGTGGGCCGGCCGCGGCGCGCGGCGGGCGGATGCGCCGGTTAGCATGGCGGCCCGCCCCGAGTGCGCTTTGGACGCCGCCGATGCCCCTGCACGCCGATGCGCTGTTCGATGGCCTCCGCTGGCGCGCCGACGCCACGCTGCCGGCCGACGTCGACGCGCACGCGGCCTGGGTGCTGCCAGGCATCGCGAACCTGCATTCGCACGCCTTCCAGCGGGCGATGGCCGGGCTGACTGAACGCCAGCAGTCCGACGCCGACAGCTTCTGGACCTGGCGGGAATGGATGTACCGGTTCGCCGGCACGCTGTCGCCGGACGATGTGCACGCCATCGCGCGGCAGCTCTACGTGGAGATGCTGGAAAGCGGCTTCACCAGCGTCTGCGAGTTCCACTACCTGCACCACGACGTCGACGGCCGCGCCTACGCGCCCCCGTCGGCGATGGCGGATGCGGTCATCGCCGCGGCGCAGGAAGCCGGCCTCCGCCTGACGCTGCTGCCGGTGCTGTACCAGCGCGGCGGATTCGACGGGCGCGCGCTGTCGGCGCGGCAGCAGCGCTTTGCGCATCCGACCGATGCGTTCATCCGCCTCGTCGACGACCTGCGCGCGCGGGCGGCCTCGACGCGCGGTGCGCCCGGTTCGACCGCGGCGGCGCTGCGCGTCGGCGTCGCCTTCCACAGCCTGCGCGCCGTCGACCTGCCGACGATGCGCGAGGTGCTCGCGGCGCTCGAGGAGCCCGGGATGCCGGTGCACCTGCACATCGCCGAACAGCAGGCCGAGGTGGCCGACTGCCTCGCTACCCACGGTCGTCGCCCGGTGCGCACGCTGGTCGACGAACTGCCGGTCGACGCCCGCTGGACGCTGGTGCACGCCACCCACGTCGACGACGCGGAAGTGCGCGCCGTCGCCGCGAGCGGCGCGACTGTCGCGCTCTGCCCGACGACCGAGGCCAATCTCGGCGATGGGCTCTTCCCGCTGCGCGCCTTCCTGTCGGCCGGCGGGCGCTACGGCGTGGGCTCCGACAGCCACGTGTCGGTGTCGCCGGTCGAAGAGCTGCGCTGGCTCGAGTACGGCCAGCGGCTGGTGGAGCAGAAGCGTAGCCGCGCGCTGTTGGGGCCCGGCAGCACCGCCGAGGCCATGCTTCGCGCCGTCGCGGCCTCGGCGGCGTCGGCGACCGGGCAGCGCGTGGGCGTGCTGGACGGCGGCGGCGAACTGCCCTTCGCCACCGATGCCATCCTGCTGGACGCCGAGGCGGCCGCGATGGCGGGCGCGACCCGCGACGATGCCCTCGACCGTTTCGTGTTCTGCGGCCACCGCCCCCTGGTGCGCGAGGTCTACGTCGACGGGCGCCGCGTGGTGGCCGAAGGCCGCCATCCGCTGCGCGATGCGGCGCAAACCGCCTACGCCGCGACGCTGCGACGCCTGCTGTCGGCCTGAGCGCGGACAAGCGCCGTCGAAGCGTCGATCACGTCGCTCAGCAGGCCGGCCGCGGTGATGGCCGGCCCCGCGCCGGGGCCGCCCAGCCAAAGCGGCCGCTCGCCCTGCAGCTCGGTCTCGATGCGCACCAGATTCTGCCCGGCGGGCAGGGTGGCGAACGGGGAGGCGGCGTCCAGCTCTCGCAGCGCGATGCGGGCGCCGTCCGCGTCCACTTCCGCCACGATGGCCCAGCGCGTTCCCGCGGCCGTCGCCGACGCGATGCGTGCCGCCCAGCGCGCGTCTTCGGCCGCGAGGTCGGACGCCGAGGGGCGGTCGGGCAGGTCGGCGAAGCGGGTGATCGCGACCTCGTGCGCTTCGATCGGGAAACCCGCCTCCCGCGCGAGTACCAGCAGCTTGCGCACCAGATCCTCGGCGCGCAGGTCCTCGTTCGGATCGGGTTCGGTGTAGCCGAGTGCCTGCGCCTCGGCCAGCGCGTCGGAGAAGCGGCATCCGTCGTGCAGCCGCTGCAGCAGGAAGCTCAGCGAGCCGGAGAGCACGCCCTGGATCGCCCGCACGCCTTCGCCGCGCAGGGCGAGGTCGCGCAGCGGGCCGAGGATGGGGATGGCGGCGCCCACTGTGGTCTCGAAGCGATACGGCGCACCGCCCGCGGCCGCCGCACGCTGCACCTGCCGGTAGAACGCGAGCTCGCGCGCGTTGGCGCGCTTGTTCGCCGTGGCGATGCCGAGGCCGCTGGCCAGCCACTCTGGATAACGCGCGGCGATCGCGTCGCTGGCCGTGCAGTCGACCACCAGGGCGGGCGCGGACCGCGGTGCCTGCAGATGCGCGAACAGCGCCTCGATCTCGTCCTCGCGGCGCGGCCGCAGCGCGGCCTCGATCCGGGACGGCGCCAGACCCTCGAGGTCGTAGGCGAACCCGCGTCGGTCGAAGGCCGCGAGCAGGCGAAGGTCGATGCCGCTGCGGCGCGCGATGGCCGCCTGCTGCGCGGCGAGGCGGGTGCGGAAGGCGGTGCCGACCTGGCCACGGGCGCCGACGAGCACGAGGTCGAGGCGAGGGCAGGGGGCGACGGGCGGGAAGGGCGCGAGGCTCACGGCGGACGTCCTGGGGTGAGTAAATATCGTTTAATCAAGATGAAGAGATATATTATTCGGGTCCAGTAACGATTCGGCATAAGCGGGGGGGCGCATAACGGAATGGGGACGCGCCCTTAACCCGCGCCGCCGCCGGGGCCGCTACGGTTCGCGGCCCTCCAGCGAGGACCGGCATGAGCGCCGAATTCCCCTACACGTTCGGCATCGAGGAGGAGTTCTTCCTCGTCCACGCCCGCACCCGGGGCCTGATGGCGCGGGTGCCGAAGACGTACCTGAAGGCCTGCAGGAAGCGCCTGGGCGATGTCGTCGCGCCCGAGCTGATGCAGTCCCAGGTCGAGATCGCCACCCCGATCCTCCACGACTTCGACGAAGCGGCGGCCACGCTCGACGCCTGTCGCGCCGGATTGGCCGACGTGGCCGAGGGCATGAATTACCGCCTGGTCGCCGCGGGCACGCATCCGAGCTCGCACTGGGCGCAGCTCGAGGCCACCGAGAAGCCGCGCTACGCCCGGCTCATGGCGGATTTCGGCATCGTCGGTCGCCGCAACGTGCTGTGCGGCCTGCACGTGCACGTGGCGGTGCCGCCGTCGGTCGACCGCGTCATCGTCATGAACGGCGTGATGCGCTGGCTGCCGGTGTTCCTCGCCCTGTCGACCTCCTCGCCGTTCTGGAACCGCCATCTCACCGGCCTGCTCAGCTATCGCCAGGTGGCGTACGACGAGTGGCCGCGCACCGGCATCCCCGAGTTCTTCCGCGACCAGCCGGACTACGACGACTTCGTGGCGCGGCTCGTGGCGGCCGGCGCCATGCGCGACGCCAGCTTCCTGTGGTGGGCGATCCGGCCCGCGCTGCGCTATCCGACGCTCGAGCTGCGCATCGCCGATGCGTGCACGCGCGCCGAGGACACCCTGATCATCGCCGCGCTGTACCGCTGCCTGGTCCGCGCCCTGGTGCGCGACCCGTCGTTGGCCGTGCCGTTCGACGCGCAGACGCGCCGCTTGATCGACGAGAACCGCTGGCGCGCCAAGCGCGACGGCATGGAGGCGCACTTCATCGACGAGCGCGACGGCGCCGTGCGTCCGCTGACTGCGTGGCTCGACGAGCTGATGGCCATGACCGCGCCCGATCGCGCGGCGCTCGGCGCCGACCGCGTGCTGCGCCGGCTGCCCACGCTGCTGGCCCGCGGCAGCAGCGCGCACGCGCAGCTGCAGGCCTACGAACAGGCGCGCGAGGCCGGGGCCAGCCACGACGGCGCGCTGCGCGCCGTGGTCGACTGGCTGATCCCGCGCACCACGCAGAGGATCGGCACCGACGAGCGCATCGACACGCGCGTCTAACCGATGCGGGGGGTGTCGTCCCGCGCCGGGGCGGTGGCATCGGTGGCGACGGCGGCGCGGGCGAGCAGGTGCGAGGCGACCGGCAGGGTCGCCATCAGCAGGCCCATGATGGCCAGGATGCGCCACCACCAGGCGAAGCTGGGGTTCCACAGCCCGACGGCGAGCAGGATGAAGCCGACCGCCAGCGTGCCGGCCTTGGTGGCGGCGTGCTGGCGAGACAGGGCGTCCGGCAGGGTGAACAACCCGACCGCGGCGACCACGAGCATCCCGAGGCCGAGCAGCAGGCTGAGGCTCGCGAGCAGCGGCAGCAGGGCGTCGAGGGTCATCGCCGATCTCCCGCGCGCTCCACCACCCGCGCCCACACCACCGTGGCCACGAAGCCGATCAGTGCGAGACCGAGGGCGATGTCGAGGAACAGCACTCGGCCGGTGGCCAAGGCCATCGCGGCGACCAGCGCGAGACTGGCGGAGAACACGATGTCGAGGGCCACGACGCGGTCGGCGGCGCTGGGACCGCGCAGGATGCGCAGCACGGCCAGTGCGATGGCCAGCCCCGCGGCGGCGGCGATCCAGGTCGATGCGCTGGCGGCGTCAGGCATGGTCGCGCTCCGGGAACAGGCGCAGCAGCGGCGCCTCGAAGTGGCGGCGGATGCCCGCCACGGCGGTCTGGGGGTCGGCGCCGTCGAGCATGTGCAGCAGCAGCTCGCGGCGCACCGGATCGATGTCGAGCGTCGTCGTGCCGGGCGTCAGGGTGATCAGGCTGCCCAGCACCGCCGCGCCGCGCGGGCTCATCGGTCCATACGACATGCGGATGTAGGCCGGCACCGGGCGCTTGTCGGGCCGGAGGATCTGCCAGGCGGTGTCGAAGCCCGACAGCAGCACCTGGCCGATGAAGCGCAGCAGCAGCCCGAGCGCGATGACGGGGCGGATCACGGCGTGCCTCCCATCGCGGCGGCGGCGGCCTGCGCGAGGCGGAACAGGCCGTCCGGTGCGAGGCCGATCGCCACGGTGAGCGCCGCCAACGCGGTGCAGGTGGCCAGCGCGAGCGGTGGCAGGGTCGGTTCCGCGGCTGGGGTGGCGGCCGCGGCCGGGCGCGGTTTCCAGAAGCCTTCCATCCAGATCTTCATCATCGAGTACAGCGTGAGGAAGCCGACCAGCAGCGCGGCGGCGGCCCAGGCCGCGTGGCCGCTGGCGAAGGCTTCGCGCACGACGAGCAGCTTCGCCCAGAACCCGGACAGCGGCGGAATGCCGACCAGCGACAGGGCCGGCACGAGGAACAGCAGGCCAAGCCACGGATGCGACTTCCACAGCCCGCCGGCGTTGCGCAGGTCCCAGTCGCCGCCCGCACGCACCATCAGCGCGGCGATCAGGAACAGGTTTGCCTTCACGATGATGTGGTGCAGCGTGTAGAACGTCGCGGCCGCGTGGCCCTCGCCGGCCCCCAGCGCGATCGCGAGCAGGATGTAGCCGATCTGGCTGACGATATGGAAGGCGAGGATGCGGCGCATGTCCCAATGGAACGCCGCGCCCAGCACGCCGACGACCATCGTCGCCACCGCCACCCAGCCGAGCGCCTCGTTCGCCGACAGCGGCAGGCCCGGCATGACGTCGCCCCAGACGCGCAGGATCGCGTAGACGCCCACCTTGGTGAGCAGGCCCGCGAACAGCGCGAGGATCGGCGTGGGCAGCACGTGGTAGCTGGCGGGCAGCCAACCGAAGAGCGGGAACGCGCCTGCCTTCAGCAGGAAGCCGATGGCCAGCGCTGCCGCCAGCGCGAGCTGTTCGTGCGCCGGCAGCGCGCCGAGCGCGACCTCGAGCGCCGCGAAGTTGAGATGGCCGGTGCGCGCGTACACCCACGCGATCGCGGCGAGGAACACGAGGGTGCCGAAAGCGTTGACGATGAAGTACTTGAAGCCGGCTTCCTGCAGCAGCCGGCTGCGCTGGTGGATGAAAAGCCCCACCGCCGCCACCAGCATCAGCTCGAACCAGACGTAAAGGTTGAACAGGTCACCGGTGAGGAAGGCGCCGGCCACGCCGGCGAGCAGCAGGTGCAGCAGCGGGTGCAGGGTGGGCGTTTCCTCCGCGGCGTCGACGCCGCTGCACTGGAACGCGATGCAGGCCGCGCCCATCAGCGCCGCGATGACGGCCATCGCCGCGCCCAGCGGGTCGGCGACGAGGACGATCGCGAAAGGGATGTCCCAGCCGCCGAAGCCGGTCGACCGCGTTCCGTCCTGCACGACGACCGCCAGCAGCGCGACGCTGGCGGCCAGCGAGGCCAGCGCGCCGACCACGCTGGCTGGGCGCACCCAGCGCTGCGGCAGCAGCCCGCAGAGCAGTCCGACGGCCAAGGGCAGCAGCAGCGGCGCGGCCACCAGGGCGTCCATCGCGGCAAACCCCGCGCTCATCGCGGCGCCTCGCCGTCTTCCGGCATCGGCATCGGCAGCGGCTTCCCGTCCTCGCCTTCGCCGGGCTCGGTGCCGCGCAGCGCGTCGACGCGATCGGTGCCTTCGTCCTCGCGCAGCGCCACCGCCAGCACCAGCGCCAGGCAGGCGAGGGCAAAGCCGATGACGATCGCCGTCAGCACCAGGGCCTGCGGCAGCGGATTGGCCGCATCCGCGAGTGCGGCGAGGCCGTCCGGCACGATGGGCGGCTGCACCGGACCGATCCGGCCGCTGGTGAACAGCACGAGGTTGATCGCGGTGCCGAGCAGGGTGAGCCCGATCACGCTGCGCAGCAGGTCTCGCGAGAGCAACAGGTAGATGCCGGATGAGGTCAGCGAGGCGACGCCCAGCAGCAGCAGCCAGCTCATGCGGCGTCCTCCTCAAGTCCCAGCGCGGCGGCACAGAGCCCGCCCAGCCCGCCCCATACGGCGAGATAGACCCCGAGGTCGAACAGCAGCACGGTCGAGACCTTCACGCCCAGCAGTTCGCCCCAGAGATGGGTCATGTAGGGCTCGCCCAGGAACAGCGCCGGCAGCCCCGCGGCCAGCCCGAGCAGCACGCCGAGGCAGGACAGGCGCAGCGGCCCCAGCGGCAGGAAGGCGATGGCGGCGTCGGCACCGCGCGTCACGGCCATCAGCGACGTGGCCGACACCGCGACCATGCCGCCGATGAAGCCGCCGCCGGGCGCGTTGTGGCCGCGCAGCAGCAGCCACGCGGAGGCGAGCAGGATGATCGGGACGAGCACGCGCGTGGCCTCATCGAGCAGAACGGGCGTGCGGCGATCGACCGGGGTCATTCCGGGCCTCCCGTTCGGCGCCTGCGCTGGAGCAGCCGACGCAGGAGCGGCAGCAGCGCCAGCGCTGCGGCGGCGACCACGGCGATCTCGCCCAGCGTATCGACCGCGCGGAAGTCGACGAGGATGACGTTCACCACGTTCAGGCCATTCGCCTCGGGCACGCTCATCCGCCCGAAGTACGCGGCCAGCGCGTCGTCCTGCGGTAGCGCCGACGTGGACGCGAGCAGGGCCGCGACGGCGACGCCCGACGCCACGGCGATCAGGGCGCGCGGAACGCGCCGCGCGTGCGCCGCCGGTCCGGCGCCGCGGCCGCGCGTGAAGCGGATGATCAGCACGGAGGCCACCACGATGTAGGCCACCTCCACGGTGAACTGGGTGAAGGCCACGTCCGGCGCCCCGGCGAACAGGAACAGCGCGGCCGAGGCCAGGCCGGCGAAGCCGGCGAGCAGGAGCAGCAGCAGCGGCGAGCGCGGCAGCAGGGTGAGCATGGGCACCAGCACCAGCAGCGCCGCCGCGATCGTCAGCCCGAGGCTGGCCGGCAGCAGGGGCAGGTCGGCCAGCGGCGGAGGCCCGACCAGCCATGCGGCCACGGCCAGCGCCAGCGCGGCGGCGGCGGCGGCCAACAGCAGGGTCACGTCGAGGGCGCCGGGCTGGACGCGCCGCGTCACGGCGGCGGCCATGGCGGGGATGGCCGCCATCAGCCGGCCGTACCACGCCAGCATCGACGCCGGCTCCAGCGCGCGCAGCACCCGGTCCATGAGGTCGTGGACGCGGTCCCAGAGCGCGTACAGCAGCAGGCCGCTGGCAAGGGTCAGCACCACCGTGCCGGCCATCGAGACGTCAAGGTCGGGCATCGGTTCGTCGATGGCCGCGGCGGCGCGCATGGCGTCGGCGGCGGGATCGAGCAGGGGCGCGACGATGCCGGGGAACAGACCGAGCAGGATCCCCAGGCCGGCCACGAGCAGCGGCGGCCAGCGCATCGCCCAGCCGGCCTCGTGGATCTCGGGCAGGGTGGTCGCGGCGCGCTGGTGCCAGAACACGCGGAACGCCGCCACGCCGGCGACCGCCACGGCGATCATGCTGACGCCCACACTGCTGTAGCTCACCCAGGCCCAGACGTCCGAATCCGCCTTGGCGGCCTTGATGAGCTCCTTGGCCGCGAAGCCCAACGAGAACGGCATGCCGGCCATCGACGCTGCCGCCAGCGCCGCGGCCGCCGCCGTCCACGGCATGTGCGGGGCGAGGCCGCAGAGGCGGTCGATGTTGCGGGTGCCGGTGCAGTGGTCGACGTTGCCCGCCACGAAAAACAGCGGCGCCTTGTACAGCGCATGGGCGAGCAGGAAGGCCGCGACCGCGCCGGGAGGGGCCGCGCCGGGGAGGCCGATCAGCATGACCAGGGTGCCGAGCGCCGACACGGTCGACCAGGCGAGGATGCGCTTGAGGTCCCGTTCGCGCAGCGCGAGCAGCATCGACCAGAACGCGGTCAGGGCGCCGATGGCCACGAGCGACTGCGTCCACCACGCTTCCTCGCCCAGCGCGGGGTCGAAGCGCGCCAGCAGGTAGACGCCGAGCTTCACCATCGTGGCCGAGTGCAGGTAGGCCGACACCGGCGTCGGCGCGGCCATCGCGTTGGGCAGCCAGAAGTGGAACGGGAGCTGTGCCGATTTCGTGAGCGCGCCGAGCCCGATCAGCAGCATGGCCGCGGGGGCCGCGGGGTGCTCGACCCACGTGGCGCCGTGCGCGAGCAGTGCGCTGATGGAGTAGGTGCCGGCGATCCCGCCGAGCAGCAGGGCGCCGGCCAGCAGGCACAGGCCGCCGCCGGCGGTGACGATCAGCGCCTGCTGCGCCGATTTCCGCGCCGACTCGTATTCATGCTTGAAGCCCACCAGCAGGAACGACGTCAGGCTGGTGGCTTCCCAGAACACCAGCATCAGGATCAGGTTGTCCGCGGTGACGGTGCCCGCCATCGCCGCCATGAACACGAGCAGGGTGGCGAACAGGCGGCCCCGGTGCGGCGTCCCCGCCATGTAGCCGCCCGCGTAGACGATGACGAACGTGCCGATGCCGCCGATCAGCGCGAGCATCAGCATCGCGAGGCCATCGACGTTGAATGCGGCGTCCACCCCGATCGCCGGCGCCCAGGCCCATGAGAACGTGACGTCGTACCCGCGGGCGAACGCCTGCCAGAGCACCGCGACGAACAGCGCGAGCGGGACCAGCGCCGCGATCGTCCACCGGCTGGTGGACGACGTGGCCTGCGCGTTCGATTCGATGGGGGAAGGCGTCATGCCGGGCGATCGGGGCGTCGACTGCAAAGACGCGGGAGGGTAACAAAGCGGGGCGTCGCGCCGGTGTCTTCTTTCACTCCGCCTCCACCCGGGCATAATGCCGCCCCATGTCCGACGCCTCTTTGCTGCCGCTGCTGCTCGCGGCACCTTTCTTCGCTGCCCTGCTGCTCGCGCTGATGCCACGGGCCGGACGGCGCACGTCCGGGGCGGTCGTCGGCGTGGGTGCGCTGCTCGGCCTCTCGATGCTGATCGCGCTGGCGCCGACGGTGTTCGCCGGCGAGGTGCCGCGGTTCTCGGCGGAGTGGATGCCGCAAATCGGCCTGGCGTTCTCGCTGCGGCTGGACGGCTTCGCGTGGATGTTCGCCCTGCTGGTGCTGGGCATCGGCGCGCTGATCGTCCTCTACGCGTACTGGTACCTCGCCGGCGACGACCCGCCGCAGCGTTTCTTCGCCAGCCTCGCGCTGTTCATGGGCGCGATGCTCGGCGTGGTGGTGGCGGGCAACCTGCTGCTGCTGGTCGTGTTCTGGGAGCTGACCTCGATCGCGTCCTTCCTGCTGATCGGCTTCTGGAATGGCGAGCGCGAAGCACGCCGCGGCGCGCGCATGGCGCTGACCATCACCGGCGCGGGCGGCCTCGCCCTGCTGGCCGGCGTGCTGATGATCGGCCGCATCGTCGGCAGCTTCGAGCTCGACGTCGTGCTGGCCTCGGCCTCCCAGATCCAGGCGCATCCGCTCTACGTTCCGGCGCTGGCCTGCGTGCTGATCGGCGCCTTCACCAAGTCGGCGCAGTTCCCGTTCCACTTCTGGCTGCCGCACGCCATGGCGGCGCCGACGCCGGTATCGGCCTACCTGCACTCGGCCACGATGGTGAAGTGCGGCGTGTTCCTGCTGGCGCGGCTGCATCCCGCGCTGGCGGGCAGCGACGAATGGTTCCTGGTCGTCAGCAGCGTCGGCCTCGCGACCCTGCTCGTCGGCGCCTTCGTCGCCATCTTCCAGCAGGACCTGAAGGGCCTGCTCGCCTATTCGACCATCAGCCACCTCGGCCTGATCACCCTGCTGTTCGGCATGGGCACCGACATGGCGCTGGTGGCGGGCGTGTTCCACATCCTCAACCACGCGGCGTTCAAGGCCAGCCTGTTCATGGCGGCCGGCATCATCGACCACGAGACCGGCACCCGCGATTTCCGGCGCCTGAACGGGCTCGCGAAGTTCATGCCGATCACCGCGGCGCTGGCCATCGCGGCCTCGCTGGCCATGGCGGGGGTGCCGCTGTTCAACGGTTTCCTGTCGAAGGAGATGTTCCTGACGGAAACGCTGAACGTGCCGAAGGTCGCGGGCCTCCACCTCCTCATCCCGGGCCTGTCCGTGCTGGCGGCGGCGTTCTCCGTGGCCTATTCCCTCCGCTTCATCCACGACGTGTTCTTCGGCGGCGAGCCGAAGTGCGTCAACGGCACCCCGCATGAGCCGCCGCGCTTCATGCGCGTGCCGGTCGAGGTGCTGGTGCTCGTGGTGCTGGCGGTCGGCCTGCTGCCGAACCTGACGATCGGTCCTCTGCTCGCGGTCGGTGCGCAGGGCGCACTGAACGCGCCGCTGCCGGAGTACAAGCTCGCGATCTGGCACGGCTTCAACGTGCCACTGCTGATGAGCGCGCTCGGTCTGGCGGGTGGCGTGGCGCTTTGGGGGTTCCTGCACCGCATCGGCGCGCTGCGCGCCGATCCGCGAGCGTCGCTGGGCAAGCGGGCCTTCGACGCCGGCATCGGGCTGCTGGTCTCGACCTCGCGCCTGCTGACGGGCGCGCTCGAAAGCGGCCGGCTGCCCGCCTACATGGGCTGGACGCTGCTCGCCGCCGTGCTCGCCGCCGCGGTCGCTTTCGCCGACGGCATGCCTGCTGCCGGACGTCCGACGATTCCCGCGACGTGGATCGCGTGGGCCTTGTGGGGTGCGACCGTCATCGCAACGGTGGCCGCCGCCTTCTCCTACCGCCATCGCTTGGTGGCGGTGCTGATCGTCGCGGCGATCGGGCTCTTCGTCTCGATGGCCTTCGTCCTGCTGTCCGACCCCGACCTCGCGCTTACCCAGCTGATGGTCGAGACGCTGTCGCTGGTGCTGATCCTCCTCGCCCTGCGCTACCTCCCGCAGGCTTCGCCGCCGGAACGACGGACCCTGGGCCGTGCCTGGCATGCGCTGCTCGCGCTCGCCGGCGGCGGTGTGGTGGGCGCACTGGCCTATGCGCTGATGACCCAGCCCAGCCGCAGCATTTCCGAGTACTTCCTGCGCACCAGCCAGAGCGAGGGCGGCGGCCTGAACGTCGTCAACGTCATCATCGTCGACTACCGCGCGATGGACACGCTCGGCGAAATCGCCGTGGTGGGCATCGCCGCGCTGATCATCGCCGCGCTGCTGGCCAACGCGCGACCACAGGCGGCCGTCCAGGCGCCCGCCGAGCGGGCCGTGCCCTCGCTGATGCTGCAGTTCGCCGCTCAGTGGCTGCTGCCCTTGGGCGTCGCCGTGTCGCTGCATTTCTTCCTGCGCGGCCACAACGCCCCCGGCGGTGGCTTCGTCGCCGCGCTGGTGCTGGTGGGCGTGATCTTCGTCCAGACCCTCGGCAGCGGTCGCGCCGTCGCGGAGCGCCAGTTCCGCAACGACTGGACCGCGTGGATCGGTTGGGGGCTGCTCGTCGCCGCGTTCACCGGCCTCGGCGCGTTCGCGTTCGGCCATCCGTTCCTCACCAGCAGTACGCCTTACCTCACCCTGCCGATCCCCGGAATCGGCGACTGGCTGGGGAAGGTGCCGTTCGCCAGCGCCATGGGGTTCGACGCCGGCGTCTTCATCACCGTGGCGGGAGCGCTGATGCTCATCGTGATGCTTCTCGGTCGACTGCACCGCGGGGAGGGCCGGCCGTGAGCCTCGAATTCCTGTTGGCGTCGGGCATCGGCGTGCTGGCCGCCGGCGCCTTCTGGCTGCTGCTGCGCGCCCGCACGTTCGACGTGATTCTCGGCCTGACGCTGCTGTCGTACGCGGTGAACCTGTTCCTGTTCGCCGCCGGTCGGCTGAACCCCGGCCGCACGCCGCTGCTGAAGGACGGCGTCGCCCCGCTGCTTGCCAACTACAACGATCCGCTGCCGCAGGCGCTGGTGCTGACCGCGATCGTCATCAGCATGGCGATGACCGCCCTGCTGCTGGTCATCGCCCTTCAGGCGCGCGCCGTGAATGCCACCGACCACGTCGACGGCCAGGAGCCGCGGGCATGAGCGCGCCGATGGACGCGACGGCGATGGCGGGGCTTGGTGCGCACATCGCCGTGCTTCCGGTGGTGATCCCGCTGCTGGCCGGCGCGACGCTGGTGGTGCTGCACCGCTCGTCGATCGCTTACCGCCGTCTGCTGTCCCTGCTCGCCACCTTGGCCCTCGGGCTGGTCGTGCTCGGGCTCGGCCTCGCGGTGGAACAGCAGGGTCTCGTCGTCTACCAGTTGGGCAACTGGCCGTCGTTCGCCGGCATCGTGTTCCTGGCCGACCGCCTCGCCGTGCTGATGCTCGCCCTGCTGGTGCCGCTGGCCTTGGCGGCCCAGCTGTTCGCCTCGGGCGGCGATGACGCGCGCGGCGCACACTTCCACGCGCTGTTCCAGTTCCAGCTGATGGGCCTGTGCGGGGCCTTCCTGACGCATGACCTGTTCAACCTGTTCGTGTTCTTCGAGGTGCTGCTGGCGGCCAGCTACGGCCTGCTGCTGCACGGGCAGGGCGGGGATCGCCTGCGCCAGGGCCTGCACTACGTGGTGCTGAACCTGGTGGCGTCGGCGCTGTTCCTGTTTGCGGTGGGTGTGCTCTACGGCGTGCTCGGCACGCTGAACATGGCCGACCTGTCGGCGCGCATCGCGACGCTGCCGGAGGCGCAGCGTCCGCTGGTGGAGGCTGGCGCCTGGCTGCTGCTGATCGTGTTCGCGCTGAAGGCGGCGCTGCTGCCGCTGTATTTCTGGCTGCCTCGCACCTACGCGGCGGCCTCCGCGCCCGCGGCCATCCTGTTCGCGATCATGACCAAGCTCGGCGTGTACGCGGTCATCCGGGTGTACACGCTGCTGTTCGGCGTCGACGCCGGCGCCCTCGCCGGGCTCGTCCTCCCGCTCCTGTTCTGGGCCGGCGCGTCGACGGCGACCCTGGCCGCCCTGGGCGCGCTGGCGGCCTCGAGCCTGCGCGGCCTGCTGGGCTACCTCGTGGTGGGCTCGGCGGGTGTGCTGTTCATGGCGGTCGGCCTCGGCACAGATGCCGCGCTGGCAGGCGGGCTTTACTACCTCGTGCATTCGACATTGGCGATGGCGGCGTTCTTCCTGCTCGCGGACTGGGTGCGCCGACATCGCGACGGCGGCGATGCGCTTGGCCGCGTGGCGGTGATGGCGCGCGCGGCGTGGTTGGGCGGCGTGTTCCTGTTGCTCGCCATGGCCGCCGCCGGCCTGCCGCCGTTCGGTGGCTTCCTCGGCAAGAGCCTGCTGCTGGCCTACGCGGAGCCGCAGGGTCCGGTCGTCGTGCTGTGGGCGGTCGTGCTCGGCAGCAGCCTGGTCAACATCATTGCGCTGGCGCGGGCGGGAAGCCGACTGTTCTGGCAGGCGCCCGTCGTCGGGGCCTCGCGCGCCGCGCTGCCCGCCTCGGCCGCGCCGCGTTTCGGCGAGCGCGTCGCCTTGCTGCTGCTGGCCTTCGGCGTGGTCGCGACCGCGGTGATGGCGTCTGATGTCGTGAACTACGTCGGCGGCGCGGCCGCCCAGCTGATGGACGCCGGCGCCTACCGCGACGCGGTGCTGGGCCGCGATCCGCTTCCGACCACGGTGCCCCGCTGATGCGCGCCCTCCTGCCCCGTCCAGTCGCCAGCCTCGCCGTTGCCGCGCTGTGGCTGCTGCTCAACGGCGTGTCGAACGGCCAGTTCGTGCTCGCCATCGCCTTGGCCCTGGTGATCCCGCGCGTGCTGCCCGCGCCCGCGATCCCGGCGGCCCGCTTGGCCGCGCCCCTGACGGCGATCCGGCTCACGCTGGTGGTGCTGTACGACATCGTCAAGGCGAACATCGAGGTCGCGCTGCGGATCCTCGGCCCGGAATCCCGCATCCGCCCGAGCTACGTCTGGGTGCCGCTGGACATCGCTTCGCCGCAGGGCATCGCGGTGTTCGCGTCGATCATCACGATGACCCCGGGCACGCTGAGCTGCGAGATCAGCGAGGACCGGCGCTGGCTGCTGGTGCACGCCTTCCATGCGCCGGACGCGCCGGCGGTGGTTGCCGAAGTGAAGTCGCGCTACGAGGCGCCGCTGAGGGAAATCTTCCGATGACCAGCCTGACCGCGACCGTCCTGCCCGTCGTCGGCGCCGCCTTTGCGCTGGCCCTGGTGCTGGCGTTCTACCGCCTCCTGCGTGGCCCCGCATTGGTCGACCGGGTGCTCGCGCTGGACACCCTGTACGTCAACGCCTTGGCACTGCTCATCGTCCTCGGCATCGGTCTCGGTGACCCCGTGTACTTCGAGGCGGCGCTGCTGATTGCCGTCTTCGGTTTCGTCGGCACCGTGGCCGCAGCGCGCTACCTGCAGCGCGGGAGCGTGGTCGAATGAGCCCCATGCCCCCCTGGCTCGACGCCATCGTCGCGGCGCTGCTCGTCGCGGGCGCGGCTTTCGCGCTGGTCGGCGCGTTCGGCCTCGCCAAGCTGTCGGACTTCATGAAGCGCCTGCACGGCCCCACCAAGGCCAGCACCCTCGGCATCGGCCTCTCGCTGATCGCATCGATGGCCTGGTTCGCGTGGCATGGCGGCTTCACCGGCCGCGAGTTCCTGGTCACGCTGTTCGTCTTCGTCACGGCGCCAGTCTCCGCGCACCTGCTGGTGAAGGCGGCGATGCGCAGCGAGCCGTCGGCCGCCCCGCCGCCTCGCCCGGGTCGCGACGGCTAGCGTCGAAGCGCGCGACGCGTCGCGTCCGCGGCGCCGTCGCCGTCCCGCGCCGGCAGGTCGAGGAGGTCGAGCAGCAGCGGGTGCACGTCGACGGCGCGGATGGGCGGCAGCGTGGCGTCGGCGTCGATCCGTGGGCCCCGGGCAATGAACACCGCGCGCATGCTGGGCAGCTCGGGCGCATAGCCGTGCGCGCCGGGGCTGAGGCGAGCGCCCTGCGCGAGCCGCGTGGCGTGCGTCAGGTGCACGCCCTCGTCGGCCTGGCAGACGATCGGCGGGACGCGCGGATGCGTGCCGTAGCGCCAGGCCTCCGGCAGCGCTTCGCGACGCCAGCACTCGAAGCCGTCGCCGCGCCCGAGCAGTGCCCGCGCCACCTCGTTCTCGCGCCCCGGGCGCGGCGCGATGCCGGCCACTTCGCCGCTGCTGATGACCTCGTCCTCGTGCAGCATGACGTCGGCGTCGAGTCGGCGCGGACGCGCGGTGTCCACCGCCGCCATGCCGTGGTCCGACGTGACCACCAGATGCACGGCGTCGAGCAGCCCGCGACGCCGCAGCCCGGCGTCGAGCTCGCCGAGCGCGGCATCGACGGCCAGCAGCGCACGATCCACCTCCGGCGTGTCGGGTCCGTCGGAATGACCGGCTTCGTCGACGTCGGCGAAGTACAGCGTCATGAAGTGGGGCCGACGCTCCGGACCGCGGTCGAGCCAGCGGAGCACGCGCCGCACGCGCTCGCGTGCCGGCATGTCGCCGGCGTACGGCAGCCAGTCGTCGGGGCGGACGCCATCGATGCGCGCCTCGCTGCCGGGCCAGAACAGCGTGGCGCTGCGCAGACCGTGGCGGCGCGCAGTCACCCACAGCGGTTCGGCCTCGTCGTACCAGCGGCCGTCCGACACCGCCGCGCGCAGCGAAAGACGGAACGGTCCGAGTTCGCGATCGACCATCCGGTTGTGGACGATGCCGTGGCGGTCGGGTTCGACCCCGGTCACCAGCGTGTAGTGGTTCGGGAAGGTCAGCGTCGGGTACGAGGGCTGCATCCATGCCGCATACACGCCCTCGCGCTGCCAGCGCTTCAGGGTCGGCGGGGCGACGCGGGCGAGCGTGCCGGGGTGCAGGCCATCGATGCTGATGAGGATCAGCGGCGGCGGACCGTGGGCCGCGATTCGCGGAGCGTCCGGGCGCGTGCCTTCGTGGGGCGCCACGACGGGCGCCGCCGCCGGCAGCGGCGCGCGAGTGGGCGCGCTGCAGGCCGACAGCATCAGGAGGATCGACAGGGCGATGAGGGAAGGCGCAGGCGGCAACGCAGGACGGGGCACGCGGTGACGTCGAAAGAGAAGACGCACCAGCGTGGCGGACGTCGCGTCGCCGTGGCGTCGGCGCCGGATTGCCGCTCGCCTACAATCCCGGCACCGCTCTCGCCGGATCGCCGCCGTGACTTCGCCCCGCCACGACCCCTCCCGCGTCATCCGCGCCCCGCGCGGCCCGCACAAGCGCTGCAAGAGCTGGCTGACCGAAGCCGCCCTGCGCATGCTGATGAACAACCTCGACCCGGACGTGGCCGAGGACCCGACGGCACTGGTGGTCTACGGCGGCATCGGCCGCGCGGCCCGCGACTGGGCGAGCTTCGATACCATCGTGGAGGTGCTGGAGCGGCTCGAGGACGACCAGACCCTGCTGGTGCAGAGCGGCAAGCCGGTCGGCGTGTTCCCCACGCACCCCGATGCGCCGCGCGTGCTGATCGCCAACTCCAACCTCGTGCCGCACTGGGCCACGTGGCAGCACTTCAACGAGCTCGACGCCAAGGGCCTCGCGATGTACGGCCAGATGACGGCCGGCTCGTGGATCTACATCGGCTCGCAG
>ERZ1066122.743-NODE-743-length-32135-cov-21.542924_pt1 | contig 32135 bp, 31 predicted proteins | sample MGYA00382769_ERZ1066122 | MGnify/ENA primary metagenome ERZ1066122 (study PRJEB33369, sample SAMEA5778352) | biofilm metagenome | biome: Industrial cooling water; feature: Water cooling tower basin; material: Biofilm | place: United Arab Emirates | collected... | reverse complement strand
CTCGGCGTGGTAGATCGGGCTGGGCCGGCCGACGTAGTGCGCCAGGTCCTGGTCGAAGGCAGCGATGAAGGCCGGGTCGACCCGCGCCACGTCGTAGGCCGCGGCCAGCTCCTGCAGTGGGCCGATCAGGGTTTCGGCGACGAAGCGGCCGCCGAAGCGGTCGAAATGGCCCTCGGCATCGGGGAAGGCGTTGTAGTCGGTCCGGGCCGGGCCGGCGGAGTCATGGTCGAGCATGGGAAAGGCGCCGCGGTTGCGATGTCGTACTTTAACGCAGACAAGCGGGCCGGATAAGCCATAAAATCAGTACAACCTGTCAGGAAAACTCACGCATCATGCAGCGCGACCTGCCCCCGCTCAATGCCCTGCGCGCGTTCGAGGCCGTGGCCCGGCTGGACAGCGTCAGCCGCGCCGCCGAGGAACTGCACGTCACCCACGGCGCGGTGAGCCGGCAGCTGCGGGTGCTGGAGCAGGCGCTGGTGGCGCCGCTGTTCGTGCGCGCGGGCCGCGGGCTGGCGCTCACCGCCGCCGGGCGCCGGCTGCACGCGGCGGCCGAGGATGCGCTGCGCCCGCTGCGCTCCGCCTGGGCCGAACTGCGCCGCGGCCCGGAGCAGGCGCCGCTGGTGCTGGGCTGCCCGGGCAGCCTGCTGGCGCGCTGGATGATTCCGCGCCTGGACCGGCTGGCGCAGGACTGCCCCGGGCTGCAGCTGCATCTCTCCGCGCGCGAGACCGCGCCGGATGCGCAGCTGAGCGGGCTGGACGCGGCGCTGGTGATCGCCGCCCCGCCCTGGCCCGCCGACTGGCAGGTGCACACGCTCGCCACCGAGCGCATCGGCCCGGTGCTCGGCCCGCGCTGGCCGGGGGCGGAGACACTGCTGCAGGCATCGCCGCAAACGCTGGCCGCACATGCCCTGCTGCACACCACCTCGCGCCCGCAGGCGTGGCGCGCCTGGGCGACACGCGCGGGCGTGAACCCCGACACGCTGCGGATGGGCACGGGTTTCGACCATCTGCACTACCTGCTGGAGGCCGCCATCGCCGGGCTGGGGATCGCCATCGCGCCGGAACAACTGGTGGCCGACGACCTCGCCACCGGCCGGCTCATCGCGCCCTGGGGGTTCGTGGACACCGATGCGCAGTGGGTCCTCTGCGCCTCGCGGCGGCGCGACGATGCGCGCATCGCGCGGCTGGCGGAGTGGCTGCGGGCAGCGCTGCGGTAGCCGACAGGCCACCGGGAAGCGGCATCCGGACTGGAGGCAGATCGCGAGGCCGGGAGCGGTGGGCAGGATCAACCTCATGGACGGCCCGATCGCCGCCCATGAGGCCCTGCGGACGCAGGCGATCAGGTCTCCGCGGTGCGCTCCGCCATCGCGTCGGCGCGGCGGACTTCCGCGACGAAGCGCCGCATCCGCGCGGCGTCCTTGAGCCCCGGCGCCGATTCGATGCCGCTGGACACGTCCACGCCAGGACAGCCGGTGGCGTGGATCGCGTCGGCCACGTTGTCCGGATGCAACCCGCCGGCGAGCAGCCACGGGCGGGCGCAGTCGCGCGGGAGGCGCGACCAGTCGAAGGCATGGCCGCTGCCGCCGGCCTGCCCTGCGGCATGGCTGTCGAACAGGAAACCGGCCGCGTGAGGCCAGTGCGCGGTCAGCGCGGCGCCATCGAAGGCGCCGCCCGATGCCGCATCGCCGCCCATCGCCACCGCCTTCATGTACGGCAGGCCGAAGGACGCGCAGAACGCGTCGTCCTCGCCGCCATGGAACTGCAGCACGGTGGGGCGCACGGCATCCATCACCTCGCGCACCGTGGCCGCGTCGTTGTCCATGAACAGCGCCACGGCGGCCATGAAGGGGTCGAGCGCGGCGCGCAGCGGCGCGGCCGCCTGCGGCGTCACCCTGCGCTTGCTGCGCTCGGCGAAGACGAAGCCGACGGCATCGACGCCGAGTGCGCAGGCCTCGGCGACATCCCCGATGCGGGTCAGGCCGCAGAACTTGATCCGGGTGCGCGCATGGCGACGCGACGCTGCGGAGGGGCCGGGCTCAGGCATCGAACAGCACCTCCTCGGGCAGCGGCCACTCGCGTGGATAGAGCGGACCGACGAACACCAGCCCCTGCGCCGGGCCGGTGGGGCCGGCCAGGGTGCGGTCGCGCGCCTCGAGCACGTCGGCGATCCACGCCTCCGGTCGCTCTCCGGCACCGACCTCCAGCAGCGAACCGACCATGTTGCGCACCTGATGGTGCAGGAAGGCGTTGGCCTGGACCTCGAACACGACGGTGTCGCCTTCGCGGCGCACATCCAGCCGCTGCAGTTCGCGGCGCGCGTGCGCGGCCTGGCAGTGTACGGTGCGGAAACTGGTGAAGTCGCGCTCGCCCAGCAACTGCCGGGCCGCGCGGTGCATCGCGTCCGCGTCCAGCGGACGCTTCTCCCAGGCCAGCCACTGGCGGCCGAGCGCGGGCCGGACCTGATGGTTGAGCAGGCGATAGCGGTAGCGGCGTGCACGCGCGGAAAAGCGCGCATCGAAGTCGTCCGGCACCGGCGCGCACCAGCGCACGCGCATCGCCGGCGGCAGGCGCGACGTGGTGCCGAGCACCCAGCCGCGCGGGTCGCGGCGCGCATCGGTATCGAAATGCACCACCTGGCATTCGGCATGCACGCCGGCATCGGTTCGCCCGGCGCAGACCGTGGACACCGGATGGTCGGCCACGGTGGCCAGCGCGCGTTCGAGCGTCGCTTGCAGATTCGGCACCGTGCCGGGGCGCAGCGGCGCACCGTCGGCGCCCAGCGCGCCGGTCTCGGCATCGTCTTCGCGTGCGGTCAGGCGCTGCCAGCCGTGGAAGTCGCTGCCGTCGTATTCGACGCCGAGGGCGTAACGCATCGGAATGCGGGAGCGGGGCCGGACCGGCGCCAGGCTCAGGCCAGTTCGGACAGCAGGCGCGCGGCCTCGGCGCTGTCGTCGGCATCGCCGTAGGCGGCGACCTCGCGCAGCAGGCCGACCGCGGTGCTGCGGTCGCCCATGTCGAGGTAGGCACGGGCCAGTTCGATCCGGCTTTGTCCCGCGGGCGCGGTGTTGAGGCTGGGCACGCCGCTGCCGTCGGCCGCGGCGAGACCGCCGGAGGCATGCCAGGTCGGCACCGGGCCCACCGGCACGCGGGCGGGCGGTTCGTCGGCCTCGGCAGCGGCCACGCGCGCATCCTCGCGGCTCCAGGCCGGCATGGCCGGCGCTTCATCCGAGGTCGGCAGCGCGGCCGCCAGACGCGCGGTGCGCCCGCTGTCGGTGGCGGCCGGCGCAGCGGGCCGTCGACGCATCATCAGCGCCGCCAGCCCACCCAGGACCAGCAGACCGGCACCGATCATCAGCCACAGGCCGAAGCCACCGCCGGTGGCGGCATCCTGGCGCGTGGCCAACTGCTGCTGCACCGAGGCCAGCTCGCTGTCCTTCATCGCGATCAGCTGCTGCTGCTTGTTCTGCAGATCCTCCAGCTCGGCCACGCGGGCCTTCAGCTCGGCGACTTCCGCCTCGCGCGCGGCAAGGGATTCCTGGGTCTCGATCTCTGCCTGCTGGCGCAGCATGTCGCCTCCACCACTGCTGTCGATGCCCGACTGGGTCGGTGCATCGCCGTTCCGGCGCTCGGCCGGGGGAACGATTTCGAGCCGCGCGCCGGCGGTGCGGGACGTGGAACCACCCGCCTCCCCGGAAACGGCCCCCTGCCCCGCCGAAGCGGGCGGCGCGGTGCCGGCCACCGACGGCGGTTGCGCGAGTGCGCGGCCGGCGCTGCGCCACTGCGCGGTCTGCTCGCGGACCAGCAGCGCGGCTTCGTCGGGACTGTAGGCGGCGATGGTCTCGCCGTCCGGGATGCGCAGCACCGCGCCGGCCTTGACCAGATTGACGTTGCCGCCGATGAAGGCGTCCGGGTTGGCACGCAGCAGCGCCACGAGAGTCTGGTCCAGCCGCTGACGGCCCTCGCCCTGACCGGCGAGCACCTCCGCGGCGATGCCACCCAGCGTCTCGCCGCGACGCACGGTGCGGGTGCCGCTCGCGGCGCCCTCCGCGGCAGAGGCCGCAGGCTCGCGCCCGGCCGGGGCAGGCAGCGGAGCCGGTACGGCCGCCACTTCACGCGGCTGCGGGGCCGGCACCGGAGCCGGTTCGGCCGCCGCGGCATCCGGCGAGAGCGGGATGCCCACCGGAGCTTCGGCTTCGAGAGGGTCGAGGTCGGTGGCAGCGGTCTGCGGCCGGGTCGGCAGCGGGATCGGCACCGGCGACTCCGCGTTCAGCGGATCGGCGGGCAGCGCGATGGGTTCGCGCGCGATCAGGTCGTCCTCGGTGGTGGCTTCCTCGATCGGCGGCTGGGCCGGCGCCTCGGCGCTCTGCGGCGCGTCCAGCAGGGCCGAGTACTCGCGCACCAGGCGGCCCTGGCCCCAGTCCACCTCGATCAGGAAGGTCAGCAGCGGCTGCTGCACCGGGGTGGGGCTGGTGACCCGGATCACCGGCCGGCCGCGGGCATCGAGCGCCGCGGTGAACTGCAGATTGGAGACGATGCCCTCCGGCGGCGACAGGCCGACACGCGCGAAGGTTTCCGGCGACGCCAACCGTGCCTGCAGCGCCTGCAGTTCGGTCGGATCGGCGGACACGATGGGGATTTCGGCCAGCAGCGGCTGGTCGCGCTTGGACAGCACCTGGATCTGGCCCAGGCCCAGCGCAGCGGCCAGCGGTGCCCAGACCAGCAGGCCGACTGCAAGCACAACCGCAAGACTGGCGCGCAAGTGATTGATCACACGTTCCCCTCGGTACATTCCCGAGACTGTAGCCGGGTCTCCGGGTGCTGCGCAACGGCGGCGGCGTTCGGAGCGGCATGCGCCCCCGGCCCCGCGCGGCCGATCGGCAAGCTCGGACGCGCGCACCGATGGGGGGTTCGGGCCTGCAGGCTCTCCTACGCGCAAGCCGCACCCGTAGGAGAGGCTTCAGCCTGGGCGGCGCCCGCAAGACGCCGCAACCGCGGTGCCGAGCTCGGGCTTCAAGGCTCTCCTGCGAACGAGCCGCCCCGCAGGAGCGGCTTCAGCCGCGGCCGCAGCGCAGGCCATCGCGAGCGCGACACCGCTTTCGGGCCTGAAGGCCCTCCTGCAGATGCCGGGCAGCGCTCAGCCCTGCTCAGCCGCCACCAGTTCGGCGATCTGCACGGCGTTCAGCGCCGCGCCCTTGCGGATGTTGTCCGACACGACCCAGAGATTCACCGCCTGCGGGTGCGAGAAGTCGTCGCGGATGCGGCCCACGTACACCGGGTCGCGGCCGGAGGCGTGGGTGACCGGGGTCGGGTAGCCCCCGGCCTTGCGCTCGTCCACCACTTCCACCCCGGGCGCCTGCTCCAGCAGTGCGCGCACCTGCTCCGCGCTGATCTTCTCGCGGGTCTCCACGTTGACCGCCTCGGAATGGCCGTAGAACACCGGCACGCGCACGGCGGTGGGGTTCACCTGGATGGTGTCGTCGCCGAGGATCTTGCGGGTCTCCCAGACCAGCTTCATCTCTTCCTTGGTGAAGCCGTTGTCGAGGAAGTCGTCGATGTGCGGGATCAGGTTGAAGGCGATCTGCAGCGGGAAGCGCTGCGGCTCGGCATCCTGGAAATTGAGCAGCGCGGCGGTCTGCTTGCCCAGCTCCTCCAGCGCGGAGCGTCCGGCACCGGAGACCGACTGGTAGGTGGCCACGTTGATGCGCACGATGCCGGCGGCGTCGTGGATCGGCTTGAGCGCGACCAGCATCTGCATGGTCGAGCAGTTGGGGTTGGCGATGATGCCGCGCGGCCGGTGCTTCACCTGGCCGGGGTTCACCTCGCTCACCACCAGCGGCACATCGTCGTCGTAACGGAAGGCGCTGGAGTTGTCGATCACCACCGCACCGGCGGCGGCGAATTTCGGGCCGAATTCCTTCGAGATCGAACCGCCCGCCGAGAACAGCGCGATGTCGACGCCGGCCGGGTCGAACGTCGCCAGATCACGGACCAGGATCTCGTCGTCGCCGAACTGCACGTACCCGCCGGCCGAACGCTCGCTGGCGAGAGCGATCACTTCGCTCGCGGGGAACTTGCGCTCGGCGAGGATGGCCAGCATCGTCTCGCCCACGGCGCCCGTCGCGCCGACCACTGCCACCTTGAATTGCCTGCTCATTCTGGTTTCACCTGGGATTGCGTAGGAGGGCCTTCAGGTCCGACCAGGCCCAATCGGGTCTGATCGTTATCGCCCGAGTCGCGGCTGAAGCCGCTCCTACGATGTTGGGGGTATGGAAAAGCGTATCTGCGTCGGGACTCCGCGGCGCGTCGCTGCCCGTGGGGGGCGAACCGGCGAGGCGCCGCTATCGTTTGGGGTCGGCAGTGGGGTCGGGTGCGACGGCCGGAATCCGCGGAAACACCTGGCCCACATCGCCGCACTGGGCGCGATGCTGCAGCGCCAGGTCCATCAGGGTCAACGCCATCATCGCCTCGCAGATCGGCGTAGCGCGGATGCCGACGCAGGGGTCGTGGCGGCCGGTGGTGACCACTTCCACCGCCTCGCCGTCCACGTCCAGGCCGCGGCCGGGAATGCGCAGGCTGGAGGTCGGCTTGAACGCGACGTGGCAGACCAGCTGCTGGCCGCTGCTGATGCCGCCGAGCACGCCGCCGGCATGGTTGGAGAGGAAGCCCGCGCGGGTCATCTCGTCGCGGTGTTCGGTGCCGCGCTGGGCCACCGCGGCGAAGCCGTCGCCGATCTCCACGCCCTTGACCGCGTTGATCGACATCATCGCCGCGGCCAGCATGCCGTCCAGCTTGGCGTACAGCGGCTGGCCCCAGCCGGGCGGCACGCCGTCGGCCAGCACGGTGACCCGCGCGCCGACCGAATCGCCGGATTTGCGCAGCGCGTCCATGTAGGCCTCGAGCGCCGGCACCTGGCCGGCGACCGGCCAGAAGAAGGGAGAGGCTTCGACGGCATCCCAGTCGGGCGCGACCGGGCTCCACGCACCGGCCTCGGGCAGCAGCTCGCCCAGCTGCGACAGGTGGCCGCGGACTTCGATGCCGTGGCGCTCGCGCAGCCATTTCTTGGCGATCACCGCGGCGGCCACGCGCATGGTGGTCTCGCGCGCGCTGCTGCGCCCACCGCCGCGCGGGTCGCGGATGCCGTATTTCTGCCAGTAGGTGTAATCGGCATGGGCCGGGCGGAACTGGTCGGCGATGTTGCTGTAGTCCTTGCTGCGGGCGTCGGTATTGCGGATCAGCAGCGCGATGGGCGTGCCGGTGGTGCGGCCCTGGTACACGCCGCTGAGGATCTCGACCTGGTCGGTTTCGCGGCGCTGGGAGGTGTGGCGACTGCGGCCGGTGGCGCGGCGCTCGATGTCGCGGGCGAAGTCGTCTTCGACGATGGCCAGGCCCGGGGGGCAGCCGTCGATCACGCAGCCGATGGCGGGGCCGTGGGATTCGCCGAAGGTGGTGATGCGCAGGAGGTGGCCGAAGGTGTTGGACATTGGGGGCGGTATGTTCCGTTGTACTTCGCGGGGCGCGAATAGAAAAAAGCAGGAGCTTCCGCGCTGTCGCGCAGGCCGCTTTTCCTCGGGCTTGTGCGTTGGAAAAGCAACAGCTTCCGCGCTATCGCGCGGGTAACTTTTCTTTGCGTGCCCAAAGAAAAGTCACCAAAAGAAAGGGCAGCCCTCTCGGCGCGCCCGGCGCGATGCGCCGGGTTCGCGATGCCTGCGGGATTTTTCGAAGGTACATCCCTGTACCTTCGAAAAACGCACGACATCCTGTCGTGCGCCCTGCGGGTCTGATCCGCAAGCATCGCCGCTTCGATGGGCGGCGGGGAACGAAAAGCAAAGGCAACAGCAACAGCACAAGCACAAGCACAAGCACTTGCCGGAGCCGAAGCCGAAGCCGAAGCCGAAGCCGAAGCCGAAGCCGAAGCCGAAGGATTAGAGCCGAACGGCGGGTCTGCTGCTGTCCGGCGTGATCATAAGCTCAGAACAAGCCGTTCTGCCCTGCCGTGCTGCGCAGTTCGCGGGCGTCGGCCAGCTGGCGGATGCGTGCGTGGTAGGTGACCAGATCGCGGCATTCGGCCACGAACACGCCCATCTGGCCCACCTTGAATTCCACCCAGGCCAAGGGGAGTTCGGGCAGGAGACGGCACAGGGCCTCTTCGGCCTCGCCGACCTCGCAGATCAGCAGGCCGTCTTCGGTCAGGTGCAGGGGGGCGTCGCGCAGGATGCGCAGGCACAGGTCCAGGCCGTCGTCGCCGGCGCGCAGGCCCAGTTCGGGCTCGTGGGCGTATTCGCGCGGGAGGGCGTCGGTTTCGTCGTTGGTGACGTAGGGCGGGTTGGTGACGATCAGGTCGTAGTGTTCGCCCTGCAGGCCGGCGAACAGGTCGGACTTCACCAGGCGCACGTTGTCGGCGTGCAGGCGCTGTTTGTTTTCGCCGGCCAGGGCCAAGGCGTCGTCGCTGATGTCGACGCCGTCGACCTGCCAGTTGGGGTTGTAGTGGCCCATGGCGATCGCGATGCAGCCGGAGCCGGTGCACAGGTCGAGGGCGCGGCGGACCTCGCGTTCGCCGATCCAGGGCTCGAACCCGGACTGGATGAGTTCGGCGATCGGCGAGCGCGGGACCAGGGCGCGGGGGTCGGTCTTGAAGCTGAGGCCGGCGAACCAGGCCTCGCCCGTCAGATACGCGGCGGGCACGCGCTCTTCGATCCGGCGCAGAAACAGTTTGAGCACGTCTTCCTTCTCGGCCAGGGTGACCCGCGACTGGCCGTAGACCGGCGGCAGGTCGTGCGGCAGGTGCAGGGCGTGCAGGACCAGCTGGGTGGCCTCGTCGAGGGCGTTGTCGTAGCTGTGGCCGAAGGTCAGGCCGGCGGCGTTGAAGCGGCTGGCGCCATACCGGATCAGGTCGATGATCGTCTGCAGTTCGTCGGTCATGGCAGGGCGGGACATGCTCTGGAAGGTGGCCGGGCGGGCGCCCGAAGGCCGCGCAGTATAGCCCCGCGCGCTATCATGCCGGGCCGATCCGCCCTGCCCCACGCGGTCCGCGCACCCGTTCCGGGCCACGACACGCCGCTGCAGGCCACCGGCGCTGCGGCACACCGGCCTGCGCAGGCGGACGCTGCTCTCGCGCGACGCGCCTCTCCGCGCCGTCTCCCAACACCCCTTACGAGCTTCCATCGCCCCGATGTTCAATCGCACCACCCTGTTGATTCTTCTGGTCGCCGTGGCGACCGCCGCCGGCCTGGTCGCCGCCCAGTACGTGTTCGCGCCGAAACCGGCTGCCGGCCCTGCGCTGAAGACCGCGCGCCTGCTGCCCACGCCGCGCGAGCTGCCGCCGTTCGCGCTGCGCCAGTCGGACCGCACCGAGCTGATGCCGGGCGAATTGAACGGGCACTGGACGGTGGTGTTCCTAGGCTTCACCTTCTGCCCGGACATCTGCCCGACCACGCTGGCGCAGCTCTCGGTGGCGCAGAAGCGCTGGGAAGCGCTGCCGGAGAGCACCCGGCCGCGGGTGCTGTTCGTATCGGTCGACCCCGAGCGCGACAGCATCGAAACCATCGGCGAATACGCCCACGGCTTCCACAAGGACACCCTGGCGGCCACCGCCGACGTGCCCGCGCTGGAGAAGTTCACCAAGTCGCTGTCGCTGGTGTTCGCCAAGGTGCCGCAGGGCGACGAGCCCGGGCAGTACACCATCGATCATTCCGCGGCGCTGGTCCTGCTCGACCCGAAAGGACGGATGGCCGGCGTGATCCAGCCGCCGCTGGACCCGGTGGCGATCGCCGAGGATCTGATCGCGCTCGACAAGACGAGCCGCTGACATGGGCTTCACCACCGCACTGACCTACGTGCTGCCGCACCGCCTGCTGTCCTCGCTGGCGAGGCAGCTGGCCTACTCGCGCAACCCGGCGATCAAGCAGTGGCTGATCGACACGGTGGTGCGCCGGTTCGACGTCGATCTGGGCGAAGCGGCCGAGCCCGACGCGCGCGCCTATCCGACGTTCAACGCCTTCTTCACCCGCGCGCTGAAGCCGGAGGCGCGCGCGCCCGACGCCGATCCGTCGGCGCTGCTGATGCCGGCCGACGGCCATATCAGCCAGTGCGGCGAAATTGTGCCGATCGGGGCCGGAGACGGCGCCACGCGCGACGGCCGCATCTTCCAGGCCAAGGGCCAGTCCTTCACCGCCGCCGAACTGCTCGGCGACGCCGCCGACGCCGCGCCCTATGCCGACGGCCTGTACGCCACCGTGTACCTGTCGCCGCGCGACTACCACCGCGTGCACATGCCCTGGTCCGGCACCCTGCGCGAGACCGTGCACGTGCCGGGACGGCTGTTCAGCGTGGGCACCGACGCGGTGGCCTCGGTGCCGCGGCTGTTCGCCCGCAACGAGCGGCTGGTCTGCCATTTCGACACCGACTTCGGGCCGATGTGCCTGGTGATGGTCGGCGCGCTGCTGGTTTCCGGCGTGGAGACGGTGTGGAGCGGCGTGGAGATTCCCGCCTACGGCGATCGCATCACGCGCAAGGGTTACCGCGGCCGCGGCATCGTGCTGGAACGGTTCGCGGAGATGGCACGCTTCAACTACGGCTCCACCGTGATCGTGCTGCTGCCCAAGGGCGTCGCCACGCTCGATCCCGCACTCCGCGCAGAGGCGCCGGTCCGGCTGGGGCAACGCCTGGCGCTGCGACGCATGGGCTGAAGCCGCTGCCGCTGGCGGTGCGCATGCCGCACGACGGCGTGCAGGGCCTTGTCGTTCGACTCTCGCATCCCGCGATCGCGATGGGACGATCGGGATGGCACACGATCGCGATGGCACGATTGCGGCCGGACGATCCCCACGGGCGCGAAGAGCGTCGCGCCACACCCGTCATGTCGACCCGCACGCGACGGCACGCATCGCACGCTCGGCGCATGTGTTCCGTATGGACGTGCTCCGTCCGCGCTGCATGCGCACGGACAGCATGTACGCGTCCCGTACCGGCGCGTATGCGCCGGCATGCGTGCGCATCCACATCCGCTCGCGCTGCGCATGCGCCCTGCATCATGACGTCCACGCATGAAGTTGGGCACAGTCGTCCTGTGCGTCACGCCACAGTTCCCGATGCCGTCCACGACGAAAGCCCACACAGGGGAATTCCCTTATTGCCCGAATGCATGTTGCTGTGGCAACGTCGCGCCGTCGGGCAAGAAGCCCGTCGCCGACAAGCCAGGAGCGCAGCATGAGCCGGGAAGGCACCGTGACCATCGTCGACCGCGAGCAATCCGCCGTTGTCATCGCCGTGCAGGGACAGGGGTTCACCATCATCGAATTGACGTCCGACTGGGATGTCGCCGTGGGCGACACCATCCGCTGGGAGAACGAGGACGCGCTCGGCTTCGAGACCTATCGCAACACCACCCGTGGGACCGAGGACGAAGTCTTCGTGCAGAACCACGGTGTGGACGAGAGCGCGATGCGTCTGCAGATGGGGCTGTAGCCCTCATCGCTGCATTGCAGTCGCAGGACTGCAGTCGCCCGTCCGCGCCGCGGGGCGCGGACGGCATGCGGACCGCGGCACGCAACGCGCAGGACTGCGGAGCGGTTCGTTCCCGCTGCCGTGCGAGTCCGAGGATTGCGCGCGCTGCACAGCATGCCGCGGTGGCGCACCGAACAGCCGATGATCGTCGCGACCGAAGTGCGACAGGCTTTCGCAACCGACACGTCGCGCCGCATTGGCGGCATCCAGGCCCGCGCCGAGCATCAGCCGCCGCGCTTCCTGCGGGTGCAGGCGTTTCTGCAACTGCAGCGGCGACATCGCGGTGACCGCACCGAAATGAGCGTCCAGCGCCGACGGACGCATCTGCGCGGTCTCGGCCGCCTCGCCCGGGCGCGGCGCCGGCGCATCGGGCGCTGGCCTGGCTGCTGCACCGCTGTCCGGACATCCTGCCGCCCCCCGGCACGCACAAGGTCTCCCGCCTCGACGAAAACGCGGCAGCGGCAGGCATCGCGCTGTCGGCCGAGGACATGCAGGTGATCGACACCGTGCTGGATGCACACCCGGTCGCCGGCCTGCGCTATCCCGAAGCCGGGATGGGCACCTTGAACGGCTGACCCGCCAGCACCACGGCCCTGCGCGCCCCTCCCGGGCCGGCCCGCTAGACTGGGCCGGTTCACGCTCCGGAGCCGACCATGCCGCGCCGCCCGTTCCTCGCCACCTTCGCCCTGCTGCTGCCGCTGCTGCTGGCCTGGCAGTACTTCTCGCCGCATCTCACGGTGCGCGCCATGCACAAGGCGGCGGTGGCCGGCGATGCCGACGCTTTCTCGCGGCATGTCGACTATCCCGCGGTGCGCGCCAGCCTGAAGGACCACTTCGCCGCGGAAGTGACCGAGCGCACGCAGGGCCTGCGCCTGGGCGGTCTGGAGCGTCTGGCCGGGCGTCTGGCGATGGCGGTCAGCGGGCCGGCGATGGACGCGATGGTGTCGCCGCAGGGGCTGCAGCTGTTGTTTCTCGGCCGCGACTGGTGGCGCGCGGCCCTGCCCGGCGACGCGGCCGAACGTGAACGCAGGCGGGATGGCCTGCGCGACGCCCAGGCGCCGGACGGCACGGCCGCCTTCGATCCGGCCGAGCCCCGTCGCCCCGATGCCGAACCCGTGCCCGAGACCCTCCCCGAACGTGCGATGGGCATGCAGGCCCGCGCCGGCTATCGCGATCTGTCGACCTTCACGGTCGAAGTCCGCGATGCCGGCATCGGCGAGACACCGGTGACGCTGGTGTACCGCCGGCACGCACTGGTGCAGTGGAAGTTGTCGGCGGTGGAGTTCGGCGCTGGTGCCGACGATCACGCCGACCAGATGCGGCGCTGATCAAGACCCGCCCCGCTCAAGAGCGGACCTGAGCAGGTGCGGGCCGGGAGGGAAGCGGTCGAGGGCTGAGCTGCCGCTCAGCCCCCGCAGCCCTTCAGCTCGATCTGCTGGCCGAGCCGCACGGAGTATTTCGGCGCCTTCAGCCGATTGGCCTGGGCCAGATCGCGCAGGTCGCAGGAATAGCGGCGGGCGATCGACATCAGCGTGTCGCCGCGGGACACCTTGTGCCGGCGCGGGTGGTTGCGCGCGGATGCCTTCGGGGCGGAGGGCGGTGCGGCATCGGTGGCCGGCACGGTGCCGTCCTCGCCTTCGAGCATCGCGGTGCGCACCGGCGGGAGGATCGCGCTGCGCGGGTCGCTGTTGACCAGCAGGTTGGCGGTCTGCGCGCGATCGCCCTGCACGCAGTACTTCTCGTAGAGCGCGGCCATCTTCACGGTGCCGTTGAGCACGGTGCCGGCGGGGATCCAGTCCTCCGCCTCATAGCGCGGGTTGAGGTTGCGCAGCACGCGCATGTAGCCGTCGCGGGTGTTGCCGTTGCCCAGGCAGATGGTGAGCTCGTAGATCGAGGCCATCCGCGCCAGACGGATGCTGGCCGGGCGCGCGTCCACCTTCGGGAAGCTCAGGCCGTATTCCTTGGGATGCAGATAGATCCATGCCGCGGCGATCACCATCGGTACATAGTCGCGGGTCTCGGCGGGGAACTGGCCATACACGTCGGATTCCCAGAAACTCCGCCCGCCGCTGCCCCGGTACACGCGCAGCGCTCGGCCCTCGCCGCCGTTGTAGGCGGCCAGCCACATCTCGATGTTGTTGCCGAACTCGGCATAGCGTTCGTTGAGATACGACGCGGCCGCATCGGCGGACATGCGCGGGTCGTAGCGGGTGTCGAAGCCGGTGCCGTCCGGGCCGAGGCCGAAGCGGCGCCCGGTCGCCGGCATGAACTGCAGCGGCCCCACCGCACCCGCGCGCGAGCCCACATGCACCCGGCCGGTGGACTCCTTGGCCATGATCCCGAACAGCAGCGCCTCCGGCAGGCCGCTGCGCTGGAACGCCGGTGACATCAGGTGACGCATGTACTGGTAGTTCTCGTGGCTCTGGATCAGCGACACGCGCATGTCGGTGAGCCAGCGACGGATGCCGGCCTGCACCGCGGGGTTCATCTGCACCATGCGCTTGAAGCGCTCGCCGTCGTCGGCCAGCAGCGCCGCCGCCTGCGCGCCGCGCGGCACGCGGCCGGTGGGCAGGTCGCCAAGGCCCTCGCCGTCCTCCTCGACCTCGCCGTCGCGGGCGGCGATGCGGGCGTCCACGTCGGCCTTCAGCAGGCGTTTGTAGCCGGCGATCATCTGCGACACCGGGCAGCCCTTCAGCTTCAGGCAGGCATCGATGACGTCCTCCATGTCCTCCAGCGCGGCGTTGCTCTCGACGATGCCTTCGGGATCGTTGTTGCCGATGCGCACCAGCGCTTCGCGGTAACGGGCCTCGGCCACGCTCAGGCGCGTCTGCAGCGCGTTGACCTCGCGCTCGCGTTTGGACTGGGCGGCGGCCTCGCCGATGGACAGCCCCGGCAGTGCGGTGGCGAGCAGCAGGGCCAGTGCGGCGCAGGCGCGGCGGCGGAAGCGGCGGGTGCCATCGGCGGGAGAGACCAACGGACGCCTGACCGGCAGACGCAGGGAACGAAATACGGCAGGACTCTGATGCATTGCGAAGTGAAGGCAAGTGGGACGGAGGAAGCCGCAGAGTAGCCCCGGCGGGCATGCCGGGCAACCGCGGGGGCCGGACGTGAACGGGTGCAGGCCCGGGCGCCCCATGCGCTGCGCCGTCCGCAACGTGTGCCCTGCGCATCGCGATGCCTGCGGCGATGCCCATGGAGATGCCTATAGAATCGCTGTTCCCGCATTTCCCGCATTCAAGGACCCGACATGGATCCCACGCAGAACGACGGCCTGCTGATCGGTCGCGCCGTGACCACACCGGACAGCGGCACCGTGCATCTGCTGCCGAAGTACGGCAACCGCCACGGACTGATCGCCGGTGCCACCGGCACCGGCAAGACCGTCACCCTGATGACCCTGGCGGAAGGATTCTCGCGGATCGGCGTGCCGGTGTTCCTGGCCGACGTGAAGGGCGACGTGGCGGGCCTGGCCGCGGCCGGCGTCATGAACGAGAAGATCGGCGAGCGTCTTGCGCTGATGGGCCTCGAAGGCAGCTACCGCAACGAGCCCAGCCCGGTGGTGTTCTGGGACCTCTACGGCAAGCTCGGCCACCCGGTGCGGACCACGGTCAGCGAGATGGGCCCCACCCTGCTCGGCCGCATCCTCGAACTCAATGACACCCAGTCCGGTGTGCTCGACATCGTGTTCAAGCTGGCCGACGACCGCGGCCTGCTGCTGCTCGACCTGGAAGACCTGCGCGCCCTGCTCGCCCTGGTGGCCGAGGAGCGCAAGGACATCTCCACGTCCTACGGCCTGGTCAGCGTGCAGTCGATCGGCGCGATCCAGCGCGCGCTGCTGCGTCTGGAGCAGGAAGGCGCGGAGATGTTCTTCGGCGAGCCGGCGCTGGAGCTGAACGACCTGATGCGCACCGGCCTGGACGGCCGCGGCATCGTCAACATCCTCGCCGCGGACCAGTTGATCCTCAAACCGAAGCTGTATTCCAGTTTCCTGCTGTGGCTGCTCTCGGAGCTGTTCGAGAACCTGCCGGAAGTGGGCGATCTGGAGAAGCCCAAGCTCGTCTTCATCTTCGACGAAGCGCACCTGCTGTTCGACGACGCACCGCCGGCACTGCGCCAGCGCGTGGAGCAGGTAGTGCGGATCATCCGCTCCAAGGGCGTGGGCGTGTATTTCTGCTCGCAGTTCCCCGACGACGTGCCGGACGAGATCCTCGGCCAGCTCGGCAACCGGGTGCAGCACGCGCTACGCGCGTTCACCCCGCGCGACCAGAAGGCGGTGAAGACCGCGGCGCAGACTTTCGTGCCCAACCCGGCGCTGGACGTGGCCAAGGCGATCTCCGAACTGGGCACCGGCGAGGCGCTGGTCTCCACCCTGCAGGCCAAGGGCGTGCCGATGCCGGTCGAACGCACCCTGGTCGCGCCGCCGCGCTGCCGGATGGGCGCGATCACCGAGGCCGAGCGCGCCGAGGTGCGCGGCCGCAGCCCGATCGGCGGCAAGTACGACACCCGCATCGACCGCGAATCCGCCGCCGAACTGCTGGCGAAGAAGGCCGAGACCGCCGCCGAGCAGGCCAAGGCCCCGCCCGTCCGCACCCGCGAACAGGACGACGCCGAGGAGGGCGGCTTCGGACAGCGCATGAAGGATGCGATGTTCGGCACCAGGCGCCGGCAGGGCATGCTCGAAACCATGGCCAAGCAGACCGCGCGCACCGTCGGCAACCAGATCGGCCGGCAGATCCTGCGCGGGGTGCTGGGCGGCCTTTTCGGCGGCAAGCGCTGAGCCGCCGCCGCTCCATCACGTCCCTGCCCCTGTCATCGCTTCACGACCCGAATTCCGAGGAGACCGCTGCATGCGCATTCCGTTCACGTCCCCCCTGCCGCTGGCCCAGGGCATCCGTCTTGCGACCGTCGGGCTGGCGCTCGCCCTGATGCTGGCCGGCTGCGGCGGAGGCGAGACCTCCGACGCCGGGAGCGATGCCGCCGGAGACCAGGCAAGCCTGGACGACACCGGCGATGCCGAGGGCACCGCCTTGCGCGGCGGCCTGTCCACCGCGCCTTCCCTGCCGCCGCCCCCGCCTCCGCCGCCGGAGGCCCCGCCGCAGCCGCTTCCGGGCACCGACGCGGTCATCGTCGCGCAGCAGTCCGGCCCCACCAGCGCCTCGCCGGATTTCGATTCGCGCGCGTTCGCCGGCACGTACAGCGGCGGCACCACCCGCCTGGACATCGGCGCCGAAGGCCAGTTCGCGCTCGACGAAAGTGGGCAGACGACGGCCGGCACCTGGACCCTGCAGGCCGGCGGCAAGACCATCGTGCTCGACCCCGACGCCAAGGGCGACACCGACCGCCTGCTGCAGCTGGAGCCCGACGGCAGTGTGCGCATCGCCGGCGGCGCCACCCTGCGCAGGCAGTAGGCCATGGGGCGCTGGCGACCGCCCGGCGAATCGAGCACCGCGCTCATCACCCGTCAGGGCCATGACCGCCTCAAGGCCGAACTCGACGACCTCTGGCGCGTCCGTCGCCCGGAGGTGGTGAAGGCCCTGGCCGCCGCGGCGGCCGAGGGCGACCGCTCGGAAAACGCCGAATACACCTACCGCAAGAAGCAGCTCGGCGAGATCGACCGCAGGGTGCGGTATCTCTCGAAGCGGCTGGAATCCCTGCGCGTGGTCGAAGGTCCGCCCGCCGACCCGGAGGCCGTGTTCTTCGGCGCTACCGTGGAGGTCGAGGACGCGCTCAGCGGCACGCTGAGCCGTTACCGGGTGGTCGGCCCCGACGAAACCGACGCGAAGGACGGCTGGATCAGCGTGGATTCGCCATTGGCCCGCGCGATGCTGAAAAAGCGCATCGACGATGAATTCGAGGCCATGCTGCCGGGCGGCATCCGGAGGTTCTTCGTGGTGGCGGTGGCCTACGACTGATCCGTGCGCGCGGGCACCGCCCACGCAGCAGGCGCCGCGTGTCTGCGGCGCGTGTCTGCGGCGCGCGGCTTCAGGGCGTGGATTCAGGGCGTGGCGCTTGTCCGGCAGGGCGAGCCGGAAACCCTGCGGAGCCGACACGATCGATCGGAAAGCTGCAATTGGGTCGCCCTCGTGAGCGACCCGCGTTGGCTCAGGTGTTGCGGCTGCCCAAGGAGACGACGTTGTCGCGCTCGACGACCTGCTGAGTGGCGGCCTGCTGGGTCTGCTGTTGCTGCAGACGCTCGATGGTCTGCGCGCTCTGCTCGATGGAGGGCGCATCGCGCAGGCCGAAGGTGTTGTGTTCGCCGTGCTGGTTCATCAGCGACACCTTCACGCCTTCCTGCGGATGGTTCCACACCGCGACCTTGTCGACCGCGACGCGGCTGGGGTTGTCGTGATCGCTGTTGCCGGCCACCGCGGCCAGCGCCAGACGGTCGATGTTCTTCTGCGCCAGACCGGCCACCGTGTGCAGGCGACCGCGGATGGTGTCCAGCAGTTGCCGATCCTCGGCGCCCAGCTTCACATGCGCGAGCGGATCGACCGCCTGGACGGCGTCGGGCCGGGCCTGGCCTGTGCCCGGTGGCGTGGCGTTCTCGTCGACAGGGCTGGGCATGGGCCGGGATTCGATGAAGGATTGGGTGCGGCGACGCCCAGGGGCGCGTGACAGCGGTGACTATAGCGTCACGGCCGGGCCGGAGAACATGCACGAGCGCGTTTCCGGCATTCCAGACCCGTCTTGAGGCAGCGCCGCGTCCAACGGTTCAGGGGCGACACAGTCTGACCGCCGGGCCACGCCCTCACGAGGGCTGCGGGTGGACATGCGGGCCTCCCGGACACCGGGGCGAAGGCCTTCCGGCAGATGCGGACCGCGATGAAGTCGTGCGGGATTCGCCTTGAACAAACCTGCTGTGCAGGACACCGTCGAGAGTTTTTTCACCATCGCCTCGCGGCCCGGAGGCGGCCCGCGGACCGGACGTTCGCAGCAGCTCGGTGGTGCGGGCGCGACCGCCCTGCCGCACCTCACATCGTATGCGTGGCCTTGTCGGAATTGAGGATGCCGGCCAGGATCGCCTCGATCTTGCCCTTCACCGCCTCGCCCTCGGGCGTGTCGGCGAACTGCACGCCGATGCCTGCGGTCCGGTTGCCCTGCGCGCCGGCGGGCGTGACCCAGACCACCTTGCCGGCCACCGGCAGGCGCTCGTTGGATTCCGGCAGGATCAGCAGCAGGAACACCTCGTCGCCGATGAAATAGCGCTTGGGCGTGGGCACGAACACCGCGCCCTGCTTCACGTACGGCATGTAGGCCTGGAACAGCGCGGCCTTGTCCTTCACGGTCAGGGACAGGATGCCCTGACGGGCGCCGCCGGCGGCTTTGATGTTCATCGTCTGGCTCCGGACTGGGAGGAAGGACGGCCGGGCGCGGCCGAAGCAGGTGGCTGGCGGCCGGCCGTCCCGCTCTCGCGCCACTGCAGCAGCAGGGCGACGAGCGCGAGATCGGCGCGCACCGTGGTGCGCAGCAGGCCGCGGGTGCGGTTGGCGGCGTCGAACCACGCTGCGAGGGTGCGGATTCTGCGCACGTCGGTCAAGCGCGCGTCGGCCGAAGGCAGGGTGCCGGACGCACCGCCGCCCAGGCGCGTGGCCTCGGCCAGCGCCAGGTCGGCGGCGTGACGCAGCCGGGACTCAGGGTCTTCGGCGGCCCAGCGCTGGGCGATTTCGGACGGCGTGCGCTCGCCCTTGCGCAACGCGGCCAGATCGGCCGCCACCTCGCGGCGCAGGGCCAGCCCGCCTTCGGCCAGCCATCGCGCGGCGAGTCCCGGATGGCCGCGTGCGGCGTCCAGCGCCTCGCGCGCCGTTGCCTCCGCATGGCCCTGTCCACGCAGCCAGGCCAGGGCCTCGGCATCGCCGGGCAGGCGCAGCTCGATGCGCTGGCAGCGGCTGCGCACGGTGGCCGACAGCCGCGCGGGGTCGGCGGTGACCAGCCACAGGTAGCGGCCGGGGTGCGGCTCTTCCAGGGTCTTCAGCAGAGCATTGCAGGCGTGATGGTTGATGGCGTCGGCCGGCTCCAGGATCGCCACCTGCCCGCCGCGCTCGCCGCCGTACTGCGGGGTGAGCGCGAGTTTTTCCGACAGCCGCCGAATCTGCTCGATCACGATCTCGCTGCGCGGCTTGCCGGTCTTGTCGTTGATCTCGAAGCCGACCATGTGCAGGTCGGGGTGCGCACTGCGCCCGAACGGGTGCGAGAGGCTGCCGTCCGGACGGGTTTCCGCGGGGTCGTACTGCACGCGCTGGGCGAACAGCAGGCAACTGCGGCACTGGCCGCAGGCATCGGCGTCGCCGGCCCGCTGCAGGCACAGCATGCGACGGGCCAGGCGCTCGGCCAGGGCGCGTTTGCCGAGGTCGGCCGGGCCGCAGATCAGCAGCCCGTGCGCCAGCCGGCCGGCATCCATCGCCGCGCAGGCGTGCTCCCAGGCGCGGCGCTGCCAGGGCGCGAGTTCGCCATCGAGACCGGCATGCGTGGCCGGCGAGGCACCGGCCGCGGATGCGGCGGGGCTCATGCCGCCTCCGCGCGCTGCATCGCGCGTTCCAGCTCCGCGACCGCCGCGGCCACCACCGCCTCCAGCGGACGCGACGCGTCGACCACCCGGATGCGCTCCGGCTCGGCCGCGGCGCGGTCGAGGAAGGCATGGCGCACGCGCTCGAAGAAATCGTCGCGCTCGCGTTCGATCCGGTCCGGGTACAGGTCGCGCCCCCGGGTGCGTTCGCGCCCGAGCGCGACGCCCAGGTCGAGCAGCAGGGTCAGCCCGGGCCGCAGCCCGACCACCTCGCGCTCCAGCGTGGCGATCAAGGCCGTGCCCAGGCCGCGCCCCGCGCCCTGGTAGGCATAGCTGGAGTCGGTGAAGCGGTCGCTGATCACCCACGCACCGCGGGCGAGCGCCGGGGCGATGGTCTCGCGCACATGCTGCGCGCGGGCGGCGAACATCAACAGCAGTTCGGTCTCGGCGGCAGGCTTTTCGTGAAGCGTCCCTCCGTCGGCGGCGACATTGAGCAGCAGGCCGCGGATCTGCTCGGCCAGCGGCGTGCCGCCAGGTTCGCGGGTGCTCACCACCTCGTGCCCGGCGCGCTGCAGGCGCTGGCGCAGGGCATCAAGCACGGTGCTCTTGCCGGCGCCCTCGCCGCCTTCCAGGCTGACCAGACGCGGATGCAACGGCAGCGCAGGCTGCAACGGCGCGGCCGGTGCCGGCATGTCATGCATGGGGGACGTCGCCGCCACCTCAGCGCTCCGCCGCGCGCTGGGCGCGGTAACGCTGCACGTACTCGGCCACCGCCACGCGGTGTTCGGCATAGGTGCGACTGAACACGTGCCGCCCGCTGCCGTCGCCCACGGCCACGAAGAACAGGGCGTCGCCTTCCGCGGGACGCGCCACCGCCATCAGCGCGTCGCGGCCGGGCATGGCGATCGGCGTCGGCGGCAGGCCATCGCGGGTGTAGGTGTTGTAGGGCGTGTCGGCGTCCAGGTCGCGGCGGCGGATGTTGCCGTTGTAGGTGCTGCCCATGCCGTAGATCACGGTGGGATCGGTCTCCAGCCGCATGGGCACCTTCAGCCGCCGCACGAACACCCCGGCGATCTGCGGGCGCTCATCGGCGATGCCGGTTTCCTTCTCGACGATGGATGCGAGGGTGAGCATCTCGTACGGCGTCTTCAGCGGCAGGCCCTCGATGCGCGCCTCCCAGGCTTCCGCCAGCGTGCGCTCCATCGCCTCGGCGGCGCGGCGCAGCACGTCCAGGTCGCTGTCGCCGCGGCCGTAGACGTAGGTTTCCGGCAGGAACCGGCCTTCGGGGTGCTCGCCGCCCTTGCCGATCGCACGCATCAGCGCGGCATCGTCGAGCTGCGCGCCCTCCTGTTCCAGCGGGGTGGCCTGCGCCAGCGCGCTGCGCAGCTGACGGATGTTCCAGCCCTCGACGATCGTGAAGCGGTAGCGGATCACCTTGCCGTCGCGCATCTGCGCCAGCAGCGCGCGCGGGCTGCTGCCGGGTTCCAGCGCGTACTCGCCCACCTGGATGCGGCCGTCGGCCTGCATCTGCCGTGCCAACGCGCGCCATTCCAGATCCCGGCCGGTCTCGATGCCCTGGGCACGCAGCTTGCGCAGCACCGCCGGCAGGCTGTCGCCCGGAGCGACCACCAGGGTGTCGCCGGCCTCGATGCCGGCCAACGCCCTGTCGCTGAAATCGCGATATTCGCGCCAGGCCCACAGCCCGACCGCCGCCGCGGCCAGGCCGCCCAGCAGTGCGAGCACCAGCACGGCGCGGAACAGGCGGCGCAGCAGGCCCGGACGGGGCCTGGTGGACGAAGGACGACGGGAACGGGCGGGACTCATGCGCGCGGAAGGATCTCGGCAGGACGGCAGGGCGGACGCAGCCAGCCGCGTCCGGAGCCGACGAGGATACCGTGCGCGGGTCGCAGCCGACCGCGACGCCGGTCCTGCTGCGGCCGTGCAGGCCGCGGCGCGCGGGGGCGGACAGCCGCCTCAGCCGCCATCGTCGGCCTCCAGCGCGCGCAGCATGCCGCGCGCCTTGGCCCGGGTTTCGTCCAGCTCCCGCTGCGGGTCGGAATCGATCACAATCCCGGCACCGGTGCGGAAACGCAGGCGGCTGCCCTGCCCGTCCGGGTCGGCATCGAGCTCGGCGCTGCGGATCAGGATGTTGAGGTCCATGTCGCCGTCGCGGTTCAACCAGCCCATCGCACCGGTGTAGGCGCCGCGGCCGGTGCCCTCGAGTTCGGCCACGATCTGCATGCAGCGCACCTTGGGGCAGCCGGTGATGGTGCCGCCGGGGAACACCGCGCGCAGGGTCTCGCCCGGGGTGACGTCGCCGCGCAGCCGGCCGCGCACGTTGCTGACGATGTGGTGCACGTGCGCGTAGCTCTCCACGGTCATCAGCTCGTCCACTTCCACGCTGCCCGGCGTGCAGATGCGGCCGAGGTCGTTGCGCTCCAGGTCGATCAGCATCACGTGTTCGGCACGTTCCTTGGGGTGGCCGACCAGCTCGCGGATGCGTTCGGCGTCGTCGTCGCCCGGGAAACGCGGACGGGTGCCGGCGATCGGCCGGGTCTCGACCACGTCGCCGCGCACCGAGACCAGCCGTTCCGGCGAGGCGCTGGCCAGCGCCCAGCCCTCGTCCGCCAGCAGGCCGGCGAAGGGGGCCGGATTGCGCGCGCGCAGACGCGCATGCAGCGCCGCGGCGGCTTCACCGGGCAGCGCATCGAGCGTGGCGCGCCAGCCGCGCGAGAGGTTGACCTGGAACACGTCGCCGGCACGCAGGTAGTCGAGCACACGTTCGACGCCGTCCAGGAAGTCCTGCGGCGGGTCTTCGCGCAGCCCGCTGGGCGGGCGCCACGCGGGCAGCGCGGGCAGCGCAGAAGCGCGGGCAGCGTCGGCACGGAGCGTGTCCAGCAGCGCGGCGTGCTCCGCCTCGGCCAGGGCCACGCACTCGCCGGTGACGGCATCGCGCAGCAGCGCAGCGGGGCAGCGCAGCGCCAGCGCGACCGGCAGGTCGCCTTCGGCATGCGGCAGACGCAGCACCGGCTCGACCTGTCCGGCCAGCTCGTAGGCCAGGAACAGTGCCCAGCCCCCGCGGAACGGCCAGCGCGGCTCTTCGCGCGGCTGGCGCAGCGCGCCCCAGTCGGCGTCGAGCGCGCGCAGGAAATCCTGGTCGGAAGCGTCGTCGCCGACCGGGCTCCACGCGCCATCGGCCGCGCGACGCGACAGACGGCCGTTACGGCCCAGACGCAGCGCGGTGCCGTCGGTCGCGAGCAGCAGGTCCCAGCGGCCCAGGGAACGTCCGCCATACAGGGCCGAGGCGGTGGACTGCAGCAGCATCGGGTAGCGCCGCGGCGCCAGCCGGTGCATCGCCAGCAGGTCGCAGTCCGCCGGGAGCGTGCGTGTGGACAGCATGCCGTGAAGGCCGTGGCGGGAGCGGACGCGCGGCCGCGCTCAGAGCTTGGCGAAGATCAGCGTGCCGTTGGTGCCGCCGAAACCGAAGCCATTGGACATGGCCACGTCGATCTTGGTCTCGCGGGCGACGTTGGGCACGTAATCGAGGTCGCAACCCTCGCCCGGTTCGTCCAGGTTGATCGTCGGCGGCACGATGCCGGTGTGCAGCGTCATGACGGTGATCGCCGCCTCCAGGCCGCCGGCCGCACCCAGCAGATGGCCGGTCATGGACTTGGTGGACGACACCATCATCCGGTAGGCGTGGTCGCCGAAGGCGGCCTTGATCGCGAGGGTCTCGGCGAGGTCGCCCAGCGGCGTGGACGTGCCGTGCGCGTTGAGGTAGCCGACGCGCTCCGGTGCGATGCCCGCATCCTTCAGCGCCGCACGCATGCAGCGCGCGGGGCCTTCGCCGTTCTCGCTGGGCGCGGTCATGTGGAAGGCATCGGCGCTGGCGCCGGAGCCCACCAGCTCGCAGTAGATGCGTGCGCCGCGGGCGCGGGCGTGTTCGTATTCCTCCAGGAACAGCACGCCGGCGCCGTCGCCCATGACGAACCCGTCGCGGTCCTTGTCCCACGGACGCGAGGCACGCGCAGGGTCGTCGTTGCGGGTGGACATCGCCTTCATCGAGCAGAAGCCCGCGACCGAACTCGGCGTGGTGCCGCGTTCGGCACCGCCGGCGAGCATCGCATCGGCGTCGCCGTACTGGATCATGCGCATCGCGATGCCGAGCGAGTGGTTGGACGACGCGCAGGCCGACACCGCGGAAAAATTGGGGCCCTTGATGCCGGTGAGCAGCGACACCTGGCCGGGCAGCATGTTGATGATGGTGCTGGGCACGTAGAACGGCGAGACCTTGCGGATACCGCCCTCGTGCATGCGGAGCGTCTGCTGTTCGATGCCGAGCAGGCCGCCGATGCCCGAACCGAGGATCGCGCCGATGCGCTCGGCATTGGCCTCGGTCACTTCGATCCCGGAATCGCGCAGCGCCATCATGCTCGCGGCCACACCGTAGTGGATGAAGGGCTCCATCTTCTTCGCGTCCTTCACCGGGACCCACTGGGTCGCGTCGAAATCGCGCACTTCGCCGGCGATGCGGGTGGCGTATTCGGAGACGTCGAAATGGGTGATCGGGCCGATGCCGGAACGACCGGCGACGATGCCCTCCCAGGTGCTGGCCAGATCGTTGCCGAGCGGGGAAATCACCCCGAGACCGGTCACGACGACGCGACGTTTGGACATGATGCGCTCCTGGGACGGCTGAGGCATGCGGAGGAACGGCATGCCGGATGGGGACGGACGCGATCGGACAGGCAACCGCTCAATCGGGACGCGCTGGATCGGCACAGGGTCGACCGGTCCATATCGGGGCAGTCCATCTCGGGCCGTTGCATGGCCGATCGTCATGCGACGGATCGATTGGCGCGGGGTATTCCGGCGGCCTGCGGATCGAGCGAATGGTGGGCGAGAGCATGCGGGCGGTGCAGGCCTGGGATGCGCCGGGCTGCCGCGCGGGCCGCGGCCCCGCCGATCGGACGACGGGCAAACTCCGGGAGAGGCGTGCGCGCGCGCCGGAGGGGGACACGCGCACCGCGCATGTCCGCCGTCGGTCGAACACCCCGGACGGCGGCATGGCAACGGTCGCATGAAGGAGCCGGGCCGAACCGGTCACCGACTCCATTCCCGCCAGCGTGCACGGGATGCGAGCCACTCGGGGCATCCCATGGCGCTGCCGTGCTCGAACCCGAAGCCGGTCCATCGACCCGGAAACGCCCGGCACGATGCCGGGCATCTCGACGTGGCGCGGCCCACGCTGCGGGCCGACGCCATCGTCTGGATCATCGTCTTGATCAGGCCTTGACGTGGTTCTTGATGTAGTCGATGGCCTGCTGGACGGACGTGATCTTCTCGGCTTCCTCGTCCGGAATCTCGCATTCGAACTCTTCTTCGAGGGCCATCACCAGCTCGACGGTGTCGAGCGAGTCGGCGCCGAGATCGTCGACGAAGGAGGCGTTGTTGGTGACTTCATCTTCCTTCACGCCGAGTTGTTCGACGACGATCTTCTTGACGCGCTCTTCGATGGTGCTCATGTGTGTTGTGCTCCGGATGGGGATATGGTGCGGACGATAGTGTAAGGGAAAGGCAGGCCGATGGCGGGCATCGGCAACGCCTTTCCATTCAAGGACTTGGCCTGAATTCAGGGGAAACGGCGGCGTATGGCCCACTCAGGGCATGTACATTCCACCGTTGACATGGAGGGTTTCGCCGGTGATGTAGGCGCCGCCCGGGCCAGCCAGGAAGGCCACGGCATCGGCGATGTTCTGCGCCTCGCCGAGCCTGCCCAGCGCGATCTGGCCGATCAGCGCCTCGCGCGCGGACTCGGGCAGCGCACGGGTCATGTCGGTATCGATGAACCCCGGCGCCACCACGTTCACGGTGATGCCGCGGCTGCCGATTTCCTTCGCCAGCGATTTGCTGAAACCGATCACCGCCGCCTTGGCCGCGGCGTAGTTGGTCTGCCCCGGATTGCCGGTGACGCCGACCACCGAGGCGATGTTGACGATGCGCCCCTTGCGCGCCTTCATCATGCCGCGCAGGACCGCCTTGCTGGTGCGATACACGCTGGTGAGGTTGGTCTGCAGGATGGCGTCCCACTCCTCGTCCTTCATGCGCATCAGCAGATTGTCGCGGGTGATGCCGGCGTTGTTGACGAGGATGGAGACCGCGCCGAACTCCTTGCCGACCGCATCGATCAGCGCCTCCACCGCAGCGCCGTCGGCGACATCGACCACGCGGCCATGGCCGCCGTGCGCGGACAGGCGCTCGGCGATGGACTGCGCGCCGGACTCGCTGGTGGCGGTGCCGATCACGGTCGCACCCTGTGCGGCCAGGGTGTCGGCGATGGCAGCGCCGATGCCGCGGCTGGCGCCGGTGACCAGCGCGATCTCGCCCGTGAGCGGGCAGTGCGTGGAAGCGGAAATGTCGGTCATGGCGGGTGTCTCCCTGCAGACAGGAAAATGGCGCGCCCGAGGCTGCGTGTTTGCGACGGCATGCCGGGGCTGGGATGTGGGTCGGGTGGCGGGTCGGCTGACTCGTCGGTTCGGGATCGAGGTCGGGATCTGGTTTTAGATCTGGATCTGGTTCTCGATCTGGATCTGGATCGGGTGGCCGGACAGGATAGCGCCGTGACGATGCGCCGCGGCAGCGGACGTCACGACGTGTGTCTAGGCGCCGCGCCAGGCCTCCAGCGCCGCCTCGAAATCACCCGGCGTGCCGAGCGCGCGGTTCTCCAGCGCCTTGTCGATGCGCTTGTTGAGGCCGCACAGCACCTTGCCCGGACCGCACTCGGCGATCCGCAGCACGCCGCGCGCAGCGAGCGCCTGCACGCAGCCGGTCCAGCGCACGGGCAGATACAGCTGGCGCACCAGCGCGTCGCGCACCGCCTGGATGCCGTCGTGGATCTCGGCATCCACGTTCTGCACCACCGGCGTGGAAGGTTCGCGCCAATCGACGCCGTGCATGGCTTCGGCCAGACGGTTGGCGGCGTCCCGCATCAGCGGCGTATGCGACGGCACGCTGACCGCAAGCGGAGCGATCCTGCGCGCGCCGCGCGCGGCGAGCAGTTCGCTCGCGCGCGCCACCGCCGCGGCGTGTCCGCCGATCACCACCTGCCCCGGAGAATTGAAGTTGGCCGGCACCGCGACCTCCGCGTCGGACGCCTCGTCGCAGGCCGCACGCACCGCGTCGTCGTCGACGCCCAGCACCGCGGCCATCGTGCCGCTGCCGTCGGGCGCGGCATCCTGCATCAGCTGGCCGCGGATGCGCACCAGATGCGCGCCCTCGCGCAGCGACAGCGCGCCGGCCGCCACCAGCGCCGCGTATTCGCCGAGACTGTGCCCTGCCATCAGCGCCGGCCGCGCGCCGCCGCGCGCGCACCACAGCCGCCACACGGCGACGCCGGCGGCCAGCAACGCGGGCTGGGTGAATTCGGTGCGATCGAGCTGTTCCTCGGGGCCGCCCTGCGACAGTGCCCACAGGTCCACGCCCGCGCCAGCGGACGCCTCGTCGAACGCATCGCGGACGACGCTCGTGCCGGAGGCGATTTCCATTTCCGCCAGCTCGGCCAGCATGCCCAGCGACTGCGAGCCCTGACCGGGAAACACGAAGGCCAGATCTGGAACTGGAACGATGGAGTCGGCACTCACGCTCACGCGGGATTCCTGTACGACGGGAGCGCGAATGATACGTGCGAATCCGCCGTGCTGTCTGTACGAAGGCGTATGCGGCCGGAGCGGAAATACAGGCCCGGAACGCATCCGAAGCAGCCATCGACGCATGCGATGCCCGCAACGGAACGACGAAGCCCGCCTTGCGGCGGGCTTGCGAGATCGAATGCGGCGATCCAGAGGTCAGTAACGCAACAGCGCCGAGCCCCAGGTGAAGCCGCCGCCGAAGGCTTCGAGCAACACCAGCTGACCGCGCTGGATGCGGCCATCGCGCACCGCCATGTCCAACGCCAGCGGCACCGAACCGGACGAGGTGTTGCCGTGCTTGTCGACCGTCACCACCACGCGCTCCATCGGCATGTCCAGACGCTTGGCCGTGGCCTCGATGATGCGCAGATTGGCCTGGTGCGGCACCAGCCAGTCGATGTCGTGACGGTCCAGGCCATTGGCCTCGATCGTCTCCTCCACCAGCGAATCAAGCGCCTTCACCGCGTACTTGAAGACATCGCTGCCGGCCATGTTGATGCGCACGCCGGCATTGGGCTCGCCCGGCTTGAAGCCGACCGACACGCCCACCGGGTTCCACAGCAGTTCCTTCTTGCCACCGTCGGCGTGCAGATGGGTGCTGAGGATGCCGGTCTCGGCATCGGCCTTCAGCACCACCGCGCCGGCACCGTCGCCGAACAGCACGCAGGTGGTGCGCTCGCTCCAGTCGACCATGCGCGTGAGGGTCTCGCTGCCGATGACCAACGCGGTGCGCGAGGCGCCGGAGCGGATGAACTTGTCCGCCACCGACAGCGCGTACACGAAGCCGGAGCACGCGGCGTTGACGTCGAACGCGGCGCAGCCGTTGGCGCCCAGCCGATGCTGGATGAGGCAGGCCGTCGAAGGGAAGATCAGATCCGGCGTGGTGGTGCCGACGACGATCAGATCGATCTCGGACACATCGACTCCGGCAGCCTCCATCGCGCGCACGGCGGCGTGGTAACCGAGATCGGCGGTGGTTTCGCCCTCGGCGGCGACGCGGCGCTCGCGGATGCCTGTGCGGGTGGCGATCCACTCGTCGCTGGTGTCGACTATCTTCGACAGGTCGTCGTTGGTCAGGATTCGTTCGGGCAGGTAGCTGCCGGTGCCCGCGATGCGCGCGAAGGGCATCTGGGTCGTGGCCGTCTGGGTCATGGCGGTCCCCCGTCTCCGGGTCGGGATGTTGATGGAAACGCCCGGGGCGGATTCCACCGCCGCCGACGCTTCAGGACAGGCGTGCCGCCGTCCGGTGGCCACACTGCGGCAATACGAAAGGGTGCCGGCCGATAGGCTCGGCCGGCACCCCGGAACGCACTGTCGCTGGGAGGAAGAGGATCAATCCTCTTCGACGACGTCGGCCTTGGCGGCGATGACGCGACGGCCGCGGTAGTAGCCGTCCTTGGTGATGTGGTGACGCAGGTGGATCTCGCCCGAGGTCGGGTCGGTGGCCAGCTGCTTGGCCGTCAGCGCGTCGTGCGAACGACGCTGGCCGCGGCGGGAAGGGGTGACTCGCGATTTCTGCACTGCCATGGGATTGCTCCAGCTTCAACGCATTCGTGGTGGGGCCTCGACCGCCGGCGGCGTTGCGCGCTGGCGCGGTCGGGTTCGGGCATCCGCCGCGGCCTGGCCGCGACCTGTCCCTCAATTCTTTTTCAGCGACGCCAGTGCAGAGAATGGATTGGCCTTCGCCGATTCTTCCGGCTCCGGGACCCACTCGCGCTCCAACGCCTCACTGCCGGGCATCACCGGCACCAGCGGCACGGCGAGGATGAGTTCGTCCTCCACCAGCGCGCGCGGGTCGATCTGCCCGTCCTCTCCGACCTGCAGCGCCTCGTAACCGGGCGGCAGGGCGGCTTCGTCCGCCTCGTCGTCTCCGGTCACCAGACCGAAGCGCTGCTCCAGCACCACCGGCAGCAGGAACCGCTGCAGGCTGCGCTGGCATGTCAACGGCAGCTCGGCCTCGATCCGCAGCTCCAGCCAGGGCACCTGCAGCGCATCGCGGTCGAACGTGATCGCGTAGCGGGCCTTGCCCTCGGCATCGGTGAGCAAGTCGCGCAGGCGGGACATGTTCTCGAGCGCCAGGGCGCCTTCGAAGCTGCGGCGGGCGGCGACCATGCGCCAGACATCCAACTGCGCGGGGACTTCGGCGGACATAAGCGGGAAATGTTAGGCCGGGGACAGAGCGGTGTCAAACCCGGGCACACGTGGGCCGCCCACCCAGGAGCGCGGGCGGGTGCAGTATGTGCCATGGCCTCCGCCGGAGCGGATTTGCCCCGGCTGGTCGAACCCTGCAGACTGGCCCTCCGCCACCGGAACGGTGTTGTGACCGCGTTCACTCTTCCTCTGCTGACGGCCCTGCTGATCGGCTTCATCGTCGCCATGCTGCTGCTGGCATGGTGGGTGCCGTGGCGGGCACGGCGGCGGCAGCATGCGCTGAGCCGCCTGCTGGATGCCGCCGACGCGCTGGAACAACGCCTCCGCGATGCCCGCAGCGAACTGGAACAGAGTACGTCGGGCGACCGCGACGGCGTGCAGGACGCGCTGCAGGAAATGCTCCGCCAGCGGCTGTGGCTGCAGCAGCACGGCGAAGGCGCCAGCGTGGAGCAGCTCGACCAGATGCGGCACTCGATCGACGCGGCGCGCGAGCGTCTGGACCAACAACTGGTGCTGATCGAACGCGCCCGGGCCACGACCCAACACCCCTGAGTCCGCCGCAGGGTGATCCCGCCGCAGGTTGATTCCGCCGCGCGTCCGGGCCGCGCCGAAGCGACCGTCCGCGAGCCTGCTGCCGGTCACGGCCGCGACGATCTCGACCGTCGCTCCAGCACTCTCCCTTTCCCTTCGGGCTTCATCGCCGCCTTCGCCTCGCCATGCCGCTGATCCTCGCCTCCACATCCCCGTACCGCCGCGAGCTGCTGGCCCGCCTCGCCCTGCCCTTCGATCAGGCGCGTCCCGAGACAGACGAAACTCCGCAGCCGGGCGAAGCGCCCGCCGCCCTCGCCCGCCGACTGGCGCGTGCCAAGGCCGAAGCGGTGCTGCGGCGACCGGCAGACACTGCCGCGCCGTCCGACGCTGCAAACACGGACACGGCGACTTGGAGCCTCGGCTCGGACCAGGTGGCCACCTTCGATGGCGCCCCCATCGGCAAACCGGGCAGCCGCGAGCGCGCCATCGCCCAGTTGCAGGCCATGCGCGGCCGCGCCGTGCATTTCCATACCGCCCTCTGCCTGGCCTGCAGCGATGGACGGCGGCTGGAGGCCGAGGATACGACGGTGGTCCACGTCCGCGCCGACCTGACCGACGCCGCGATCGCGCGCTATGTCGACGCCGAACAGCCACTGGACTGCGCGGGCAGCTTCAAGTCCGAGGGGCTGGGCATCGCCCTGTTCGACGCTGTGGAGAGCCGCGACCCGACCGCGCTGATCGGCCTGCCGCTGATCGCCACCGCAAGGCTGCTGCGCGAGGCGGGGTTTGGGGTGCCTTGAGGGCCGGGCTTTGGGATTGGGAGGCCGGGGGGCCTGAGGCCGCACTTCCTGATTTCAGCCTTCGCCGTGCGGCGTGCCCTGCCGTGATGGACACACCTTCCGACGTCACCCCGAGCGCAGCGAGGGATCTGCCTTGCTTCCGGCCCGTATCGACGGATGCGCACGCGGCGCCCCGTCGTCGCATCGGCCGAAGGGCGCCGCGGGATCATTCCTCTGCCTCCAATCGATGTGTATGGGCATCTGCGATGTCTGCTGCAGGAAAGGACATGTGCGACAGCACTGGATGAAGGCAGGTCCCTCGCTGCGCTCGGGACGACATCGCGACGGGCGGAAGATCACGCAGTGGAATGCACTGGCAATCGGGCGAAAGCGGAACTGCGTGAGAGGGATCGCATTGCGCCGCTCTCCGCGATGCGATCCAAAAGATGAATCCAAAAGATCGAATGGACGTCAGAACTTGGAACTCACCGCATGGATGGGTGATCAGGGATCCCCCCATACCGAAGCAGGTGCAACCTATCCCGAGCCTGAAAGCCCGCATTCGCTATTCCCTGTTCGCGCGCTGCTGCTCCACCTCCACCGGCTGCTCCCACCAGTCCTCCACGCTGCCATCGCGGCCGTGCAGGCGCAGGCCCAGCCAGTGACGGCCGGGCGGGAGGGCGGAAGCGTCGACTTCGGCGCGGAAGGCGACCTTGGGATGCTGGGGATCGGTGGAGATCTGCCAGTAGGCGGCGATGTCGAGGCGCGGGATGCCGTACTCGGCGGTGGCGGCCACCGTGCCGTCCAGCAGCACGTCCACTTTCGCCAGGCCCACGCCGTCCTTGAAGGCCCAGCCTTCGACGGTGAAGCGCGACGACACGCGGTCGCCGCTGCCGGGCGCATCCACCCAGGCCAGCGCCGGCAGCGTGCAGGCGCCTTCGATGCGCGTGGCAGGCAGTGCGAACAGCAGGTAGCGCTTGC
>ERZ1066122.742-NODE-742-length-32162-cov-8.708911_pt1 | contig 32162 bp, 21 predicted proteins | sample MGYA00382769_ERZ1066122 | MGnify/ENA primary metagenome ERZ1066122 (study PRJEB33369, sample SAMEA5778352) | biofilm metagenome | biome: Industrial cooling water; feature: Water cooling tower basin; material: Biofilm | place: United Arab Emirates | collected... | reverse complement strand
CTTCTATACCCAAAACCTGCTCGCCACGCGCTCCGACCGCGATGTGGTGAACCTGTTTGCGGGCTACCTCTCGTCGCCCGACGTGTTGCAGGAGGCCGACGGTACGCGCGTAACCAACCGCCTCCAGACGGGCCGCCACCTGATCACGGGCCTCGAAGTTGACCTGCTCGACTCGCGCCTCACGCTCAACCTGGAGCCGTACATCAAGGAGTTTCCGCAGGTCGTCAACATCAACCGCGACCGGTTTTCGGCCGCGCAATCGCAGTACGTCGTTGAAAAAGGCGTGGCGCGCGGCGTCGATTTGGCTTTCACTTACAAGCAGGGCGGCCTGTTGACGCAGGGTTCCTACTCGCTCACGAGCGTGACGCGACAGTTCGGCAGCTTCGAGTATCGCCCCAATTTCGACCGGCGGCACAATGTTAACCTGCTTGCCACGTATCAGTTCGGCGCCGGAAAATCGTTTGAGGTGAGCGCGCGCTGGAATCTGGGGTCGGGCTTCCCCTTCACGCCCACCGGCGGGTTCTACGAGCAGCTTCTCACCGGCCCGATTCAGCAGCCCGTGGACCAGCAAAACGGTACGCTGGGCGTGTTTTACGGCGCCCTCAACTCGCGCCGCCTGCCGTACTACCACCGCCTCGACTTCTCGGCCCGCAAGACGTGGAAGCTGCGCGAAAACCTCAAGTTTGAGCTAGACGCCAGCGTCACGAACGCCTACGACCGCCGAAATATCTTTTACTTTGACCGCGTAACGTCCACCCGCGTCGATCAGCTACCCATTCTGCCGGCGTTGGGAGCCAGTTTAAGTTTCTAGTTTCTGGTTTCTAGTTTCTGGTTTGCAATAGAGCGGTAACCAGAAATCAGCAACAAGAAACAAGAAACAAGAAACAAGAAACCATATGACTTACTCTCGTTTCCTCTTTCTGGCCGCCTGGGGTGCCGGCGCGGCACTGGCCGTGGCGCCTGCCACCGAGGCGCTGGCCCAGCAGACGCAGCAGGTGATCCACCCCGAGGCGCGCTTTGCCGAAGGAGTGCGCCTCTTTGAGCGCCAGCTCTACGGCCCCGCCCAATCGGCGTTCGACGAGTATCTGCGCGAGACGCCCGCCGTGCGGCAGGAGCCGGAGCGCGCCGCCGACGCCGCCTACTACGCCGCCGTGAGCGGCTTGCGCCTGCTGCAACCCGACGCCGAGGCGCGCATTCTGGCCTTCGCCGACCGCTTCCCCGCGCACCCCAAAGCCGCGCTGGCGTACTTCGAGCTGGGGCGGTTTTACTTCGAGAAGAAGGACTACGAGCGCGCCATTCCGAACTTCCAGCAAGTGGCGCCGAGCCTGCTGACTACCGGCGAGCGCGCCGAGTCGGATTTCAAGCTCGGCTACTCGCTGTTTCAGACCAAGCAATTCGATAAAGCGCGGCTGCTCTTCGACCGCACCAAAACCGGCACCCACGCCTATGTGGCGCCCTCGCGCTACTACGCGGGTTTTCTGGCATTCAAGGCCAACGACCTGACCACCGCGCGCGCCGACTTGCAGGAAGCGGCCAAAAGTGAGACGTACCGCTCGCAGGTGCCGCAGCTCCTGACCCAGATTCTGTACCGCGAGCGCAACCTCGGCGAAGTCATCCGCTACGGCGAGGCGTCGCTGGCACAGAAGCCCACCGTGGCCGGTGCCGACGAGATTCAGCTTCTGGTCGGCGACGCCTATTTCCAGCAGGAAGACTACAAAAAGGCGATGCCGCTGCTGGCCGCCGCTGCCGGCAAGCCCGGTGTGCGCGGACCGCAGGGCAAGGCCGAAGCCTCCCTCGAGTACAAGGCCGGCTACGCGGCCTACAAAACCGGCGATTTCAAGGCCGCCGTGCAGCGCCTGCAGCCCGTGGCCGCCGTGCGCGACACGCTCGGCCAGATGGCCGCCTACCACCTGGGGTTGAGCTACCTGCAGGTGGACGGCGGCAACAAGCCGTTCGCGCTGACGGCTTTCGAGCAGGCCCGCCAACCGGCCTACAACCGCGAGATTGCCGAGCAGGCCACCGTGAAAGTGGCCGAAATCAACTTCGAGCAGGGCAACACGCGCGCCGTCATTCAGGCGCTTGCCGATTTCAACAAGAACTACCCGAAGTCGAAGCTCGGCGACCAGGCCGACGACCTGCTCAGCGAGGCGTACCTGTCGTCGAACGACTATCCGGCCGCCATTCGGCACATCGAAAGCCTCTCGCGCCGCTCCAACAAAATCGAGCGCACGTATCAGCGCGTGACGTACTACGAGGCCGTCAACCAGTACAACGCCGGGCGGCCCGAGGCGGCGCTGCCGCTGCTCGAAAAATCGCTGAAAGAGCCGCAGGACCCGGAGATGAAGACGGCCGCCAACTTCCTGAAAGGGGAGTCGCTGAGCCTATTGCGCCGCTGGGACGAGGCCGCCGCCGCCTACGGCAACACCTACCGCGTGAAACCCACCGACGGCGGGCAAGACCTCTACCGCCTCTCACGCTACGGCCTCGGCTACGCCTATTTCAACTCGAAGAAATACGCCGACGCAGTGGTGCCGTTCACGGCGTTTCTGGCCGATTCGGCGTCGCGCGAGACCGACCCCAACCTCACCGACGCGCGCCTGCGGCTCGCCGACTGCTACTACATCGCCAAAGAGTATCAGCAGGCGCTACAGCTCTACGATAAAGTGCTCGCCGCCAACGGCCGCGACCAGGACCAGGCCCTCTTCCAGAAAGGCGTGGTGCTGAACCTGACCGGCCGCCGCGAAGCAGCCCTCCGGACGCTGGGCCTGATTCCGAAGCAGTTTCCGCAATCGCGCCTGCTCGACAACGCGATGTTCCACCAGGCGCTGTTCGAGTTCGAGGCCGGGCATTTTGCCGAGGCTGTGCAGGGCTTCACGACGCTGATTCAGCAGCAACCCACCAGCGGCCTGATTCCGCAGGCGTACCACAAGCGCGGGGTGGCCTACGCCAGCCAGCAGCAGTACAACCCGGCCGTGACCGACTTCAGGAAGGTGCTCGACGACTATTCGACCAACCCGGTGGCCGAAGCGGCGATTTTCTCGTTGCAGGAAGCCCTGACGGCCGCCGGCCGCACCGAGGAGTTCGACCCGTTCCTGCAGGCGTACCGCCAGCGGGTGCCGGATGCCAAGTCGTTGCAGGCCGTGGAGTTTGAGGCCGCCAAGTCGCTGTACTTCGCCGAGAAATACGAGCTGGCGGTGCCCAAGTTCGAGGCGTACCTGCGGCAGTACCCCGAGGCCGCCGTGGCGCCCGATGCGCGCTACTACATCGCCGATTCGTACCTGCGCGGCGGCGACAAGAAGAACGGCACGACCAAAATGAAGGAAGTGCTGAGCGAGGGCCGGACGCAATACCTTAACAAAGCCCTCAACCGCGTGGCCGACCTGGCCCTGGAAGACAAAGACTACCCGACGGCCATCCAGTATTACACGCGGCTGGCGACGGCCGCCGCCTCGCGCCGCGAGTCGAGCAACGCCCAGTTGGGCCTGCTGCGCGCCACGTTTGCGTCGGGCGACTACAACCGCGCCCGCGCCATTGCGGCGGAAGTGCTCAGCGGCGGCAACGCCACGCTCAACGCCACCAACACGGCCCTGCTGATTCGGGCCAAGTCGTCGCTGGGCCTCGGTCAGTACGCGCAAGGGGTGCAGGAGCTGCGCGCTACCACGGCGGCGGCCTCCGACGAAAACGGCGCCGAAGCGCAATACCTGCTCGCGGAAGTGCAGTTCCAGCAGAAAAACTACAAGGAAGCGCGCGAGGAGGCGTTTTTAGTGCCAAAAATCTACGGTGCCTACGAGCGCTGGGTCGGCTACTCGTTCCTGCTGCTGGCCGACGTGTTTTCGGCGCAAGGGGAGGTGTATCAGGCGAAGGCAACGCTCGAATCGCTCGAGAAATCGCCGCTGCCCGACATCGTGGCCGAAGCCCGCCGCAAGCTCGCCAACATCGATGCCGGCGGGAAGACCGACGCCGCGCCCGGCTCCGACAACCCCAATGCCAACCCGTCGGGTAAGTCGCGCCGCGCCCGCTCCGAAGCTCCCGCAGATGGAAAGTGATTACTGATGAGTGACAAGTGACAACTGCCTGTTGACTAGCCATTACTAACTGATCATCAGTCACTCGTCATTCCTCACTCGTCATCCGTCATTCGTCATCAGTCATTCGTCACTAGTCATTCGTCACTGGTCACTCGCCACTAGTCACTGCGATGCGTACCCCTTCGCTCCCTTCTGTCCCTTCACTCGTTGCAGTGCTTCCGGTGGTTGCCGTGGCGCTGGCCGTGCCCACCGCCGCGCTGGCCCAGCCCGGCCGTAGCGGCGGCGACTTGCGTCTCGAAGACACCGAAATCGTTATCGAGAAAAGCCGCACCAACGAGCTGCCGCCCGCCTCGCGCAACTTCGAGCAGCTTCGGATTCCGCCGCCACCGCCCGTCAAGAAGGAGGTGAAGTACGACTTCCGCGACTTCCGCATCCCGGATCGGCCGCTGCCCGTCACGCCCCGGCCCGCGCCCATTCGGCAGGAGAACGCCGCGCCCGTGCCGGGCGTCTATGTCGAAGGCGGTTACGGCAACTATGGTACGCCCTACGGCCGCCTCGGCGCCTATACCAAGCCGAGTACCAAGTTTCGGGCGGGCGTGGACGCGCGCCACCAGTCGAGCGGCACCGGCCCGGTGGACGGGCGGCTGTCGGGCGGCGGCCACACGGCCGCCGGCGCCGAAGTGGAGCTGTTCGGCAAAGCCCTCGCCATTGGCGCGCGGGCCGGTTTCGAGCGCAACTCGACCTATTTCTACGGCTACGACCGCGCCCGCAGCGCGTGGGCTGAGAAAGGCAGCACCGGCCGCCGCGATTCGCTTGAGCAGTACCACAACCGCATCAACGCCGAAGTGATGCTCCGCTCGACCGACGTGAAGCGGCCCGTGCAAACCGAAATCGCCGCCGGAGTGCGGACGTGGCAAAACCGTTTCGATGAAAAAGAAATGGATGTCTACGGCCGGCTCAACCTCGGCTTTGCCCTCGACGAAACCAACCGCTTCACGGCTAAAGCCGATTTCTCGAACCTCACCTATACAAGCTACCTCGAGCAGACGCGCACCTTCGGGCAGACCACGCTGGCCTACGAACACGACGGCTCGCGCTTCGATGTGCAACTCGGCGCCACGGCGGGCTATACGTCCGATACGCTCAACGACGCCAAGCAATTTAACGTGTACCCAGCGGTGCGGGTGAGTACCGAAGTCATCGAAAACCGCCTCGTCGTGTTCGGCGGCGCGGGCGGCGGACTGGAACGCACCTCGATGTATAACCTGACGCGCGAAAATCCGTGGCTGGCAGGTTCGGTCCCGGAATCGCAGATTGTTATACCCAACGGCGGCATACAGCAAACGCTGGGTGTGCCGGTGGCCGATGTCAATCGTTTGTTGAGCCTGTACGGTGGTCTTTCGATTTCGCCGGCCCGCGCCGTGCGGGTACTCGGCCGCGTGTCGTACAACCGCTTCCGCAACCTGTATTTCTACAACCCGCGCGGTATCGACTCGTTGCGCTACACGCTGACTTACGCCGTCCGCCCCGACGGCCGCCCGGCAGGCCTGACCGGCAACCCCGGCGACCCAGACCGCAAACCGGAACAAGATCAGGTTGTCACGAACCTCAACATCCACGGCGAGCTGACCGTGGATGTCAGTCGCAAAGTACAGGTGGCGCTGAAAGTCGATGCCGACACTTGGGAAGCTGACTCGCTGCGCAAAGCGTATCACCGCCCCAATTTTCAGGCGACGCTGACGTCTTCTTTCGTCGTCATCGAAAAACTTCGGATCGCGCCGGAAGTCTATGTTATCGGCTCGTCTTATGGCCTCGGCGCATTCCCGACCAACGCCGACGGCCTCCGTCCGATGCGCGAAACCGATACCGTGGTAGATATAAACTTGTGTGCCGATTACCAACTTACCCCGCAGTTTCGCATTTTTGCACTCGGACAGAACCTGACGGGTCAAAACTATCAACGGTTCCTCAACTACCCGGTGCGCGGCATTACCGTCATCGGGGGGCTGGGATACCAGTTTTAAGGTTGGCCGATTGCTGCATCAGCCTCTCGATATTCGCTTATTGGTCAATTTCTTATGGTACACGATCAACTGCGACTTCTGCTCCTCGAGCACGATTGCGTGACGCTGCCGGGCTTCGGCGCCCTGCTGGCCGAGCCGGTGCCGGCGCGGATCCACCCCGTGCGCCATACGCTCTCGCCGCCCGCCCGCCGCGTTGCTTTTTCTGATCGGCTGCGCCACGACGATGATTTGTTGACTGACGCCGTGCGGCGCTCGCTGCCTGCGGCCGACGCTGCCACCGCTCCGGCCGTGGTGCAGTCGTTCACGGAGAGCCTGCGCGCCGCGTTGCGCCAGCACCGTGCCGCCGAGCTGCGCGGCCTCGGCACCTTGCGCCAACCCACTGCCGAAGAGCCGATTCGTTTCGAGGCGCTCGAACCGGGCTACCTGCCGCTGGTTGCTTCGTTCGGGCTGCCCGAGCTGGTGTCGCGGCCGGTGGTGCTCGCCGAGCGCACCCGCGCCACGCGCTACGTCCCCGAAACCGCTGCCGCCAATCAGCAGTTCAGGCCCGGCGGCCCGGCGCGGCTGCGGCGTCTGGTGGGCGAGGGCAACGGCTTCCGACTGGCTACGGCAGTGCTGCTGGTGCTCGGGCTGTCGGCCACGTACCTCAACTACCAGCTCACGCCGATTGCCGGCCGGTTCCTGCCGGGTGCGGCCGTCGTGTCCACGCAGCTTCCTGCCAAGCAACGCGCGGGTGTATCGTCAGCCGAGCCGGTAGCTGAAAACGCGGCTGTGGTGAACAATGCCTCTGTGGAAATACCGCCCGATATCGCATTGTCTGACGAAGAGTTACCAAACAACACTTCTGCCCTTACTGCGGACGATTTCCACAAAAAAGCTCTTTCTCCCGACGCCTTGCATTCGGCCGCCACTTCTCCTACTCCGGTGGCGGCTCCGATTGTGGTAAAGCCGGCTGCTGAACCGGTTGCCAAGCCGGTCGCCGCCGTCGCGGTGGTGAGCGCATCGGCGACAGCCCCGACGGCAGCTGTTCCCGTAGCCAAGCCGGTTACCGCTGCTACGGCCGCATTAGCAGCCACGGTTCGCACCGCGCCAACCGGCCGGTTCTACCTCGTCTGGAATGCGTTTACCACGCAAGCCAAAGCCGAGAAGGGGCGGGGCCAGGTCGAGAAGCTCACGCCGCACGGGGCCGACAATGTGCCTTCCGTGCTGACGCCGCCGCGCGGCAGCGCCCTCTACCGGGTAGCCGTAGCCGATTTTGCAACCCAAGCCGAGGCCGAAGCCGCCAAGCCCGCCCTCAAAGCCCGCTACGGCCCGGCGCTGTGGGTACTGCGCTACTAGTTCACCCATTGGCTCAACCTCGACCCGATTTTTCCGCTAAGAGCGTCAGACAACACCCTGTTCAGTCTCCCCTCTCCTGTGGAGAGGGGGCCGGGGGGTGAGGATGCGGCGGCGATCACGAGGTTTCGTTAGACGCTCTAAACCCGCGCCCCGCGCGGGTTTACTTTTACCCCCTGATTCAATAAATCGGTGCAGTGGCGCGTTTTCCGGCCGCGCACACCGCCTATAACTTTCGCTTTCCGCTCCCTCGTTTTTCCCCGAATGACGTTCCTCACGCTTCTGCTGCAGGCCGCCGCCACCGTCACTGATACCGTGTCGGGGGCCGTGGCCGCTACCGGCAACGCCGCCGCTGCGGCCACCGCGCCCGCCGCCGTTCAGCCCGGCGAATCGCTCAAAATCACCGACCTGCTCGTGAAAGGCGGCTGGGTGATGATTCCGCTCCTGATTCTGTCGCTGGTGTCGGTCTATATAATCCTCGAACGCTTCCTGGCCATCCGGCGCGCCTCGCAAGACCCGACCCAGTTTATGGATCAGGTGAAGCAGCAAATCATCCGGGGCGATCTGGCCGGTGCCCGCGCCCAGTGCGCCAAGCAGGAAACGCCGCTGGCGCATATGATCGAGAAAGGCATCCGCCGCATCGGCTCGCCGCTGAAAGACATCGAAGCGAGTATCGAAAACCAGGGCCGCCTCGAAATTATGCGCCTCGAAAAAGGTATCTCGGTGCTCGGCATCATTGCCGGTATCGCGCCGATGCTCGGCTTCGTGGGGACGATTCTCGGCGTAATCAAGATTTTCTATTCCATCGCCGCGTCGGGCGAGTTCGGCATCACCCAGATTTCGGGCGGTCTGTACGAGAAAATGGTATCGTCGGCGGCCGGTCTGGTGGTGGGTATCATCGCCCACGCCGGCTACCACACCCTCACGCTGATGGTGGACCGCGTGGTGTACAAGATGGAAAATTCGGCGCTCGAATTCACCGACGTGCTGCAAGACAATTAAGGTCAAGGGCGTGAGGGTAAAAGGGGTAAAGGGGCAAAGTTTTCCCCGTCATCCTTTTACCCTCTTACCTTTTTACCCTTTCACCCTCCTCAATGAACCTTTCCCGCCGCCGCAAGCTCACCTCGCACGTCGAAACGGGCGCGATGAACGACATTATGTTCTTCCTGATGTTGTTCTTCCTGATTGCCTCGACGATGGTGAACCCCAACGTCATCAAGTTGCTGCTGCCGAACGCCAAATCGGGCAAGCAGGTGATGAAGCGCTCGCTCAACCTCTCGCTCACCGCCGACGGCGAGGCGTTCCTCGACCAGCGTCAGGTGCCTACCGACGCCATCGCCGCCGAGTTGGGCCGCCTGATTCCGGAAGATTCGCTCGGCAAGGCCAACACCACCGTCATTTTGCGCGTTGATCGCGCCCTCAACGTGCAGAAGCTCGTGGACGTGCTCGACATCGGCAACCAGCTCAAAGTGAAGATGGTAATGGCCGCCGACGCGCCGAAGTAAGTAGCGCCTGAACAGGCCGTTTATGGAATCGAAGCAGCCAGCGCATCGTACTGAAAAATGACCACTGGCACGGGGCTATGCCCCGTTGCGTTACCCACCCTGTCGGGGCTGTGCCCCGGCGATGCTACTCACCCGCCGCGCCGCCCGAGCCAACCGCCCCCGAATCAATGGCCACTTCCTCCCTCGACCAGCTCGACCAGCTTGAAAAAGTGAACCGGGTGCCGGCGCTGGCCGGCACGGTGATCTTCCACGCCGCCATCCTCTCGATTTTCTTCCTCTCGATGGTGAAGCTGCCCGAACCGGTGGCCACCGGGGGGGGCGAAGGCATCGTACTCAACTACGGCACCGATTTCGAAGGCTCCGGCGACGTGCAAACCACCGCCAAAGCCGCCGACACCCAGAACACCGAAGACTCGGCGCCTTCCAACCAGGAGCCGCAAACCCAGCCCGAAGAAGCCACGCCCCAGCCCGAAACGCCGGTGCAGGAAGCCACGCCGCCGCCCCTGACGTCGGAAGCGGAAAACACCGTCTCGATTCCGAAGGAAGAGCAGCCGAAGAAGGAAGAGAAGAAAGCGGAAAAGGAAGTGGCGAAGACGCCCGTCAAGCCCGCCCTCAACCCGGCCGCCACCTACAACCCCAACGCGGGCGGCAACGGCACGAAAGGCACCTCCAACCTCGCCACGGGCAACAACAACGGCGACCGCCCCGGCAAAGTCGGCGACCAGGGCGACCGCAACGGCTCGCTCGACTCAAAGGCGCTCTACGGGACGCCCGGCTCGGGTACCGGCGGCTCGGGCGGCGGCGCGCTGCAAATGCCCGGCTGGCGCTGGCTGGCCAAACCGCGCGTAAGCGAGTCGTCGAACGCGACGGGCCGGTTGGTATTCGAAATCAAAGTGGACGCCAACGGCGAAGTAACCGCCATCCGCAAGCTGTCCGAGCAAAGCACCTTCAACGACCCCATCACCGAGCGCGTGTACCGCGACGCCGTGCAAGCCACCGAGTTTGAGCGCACCAGCGGCGACGACGAAGACCGCGGCGCCGTTGGGCGGGTAATCTTCGTGATTGGCGCGAACTGATTGAGTGGAGCGCGGGTCTCCGGCCCGCCGCAATGCCTGTACTCTCGGCTACAAGCGGCGGGCCGGAGACCCGCGCTCCAGCCTTCGTAATGTCGTACGCCGAAACCCTCGACTACCTCTTCTCCCGCCTGCCGATGTTTCAGCGGGTGGGCGCGGCGGCCTACACCCGCTCGCTGGCCAACATCGAGGCGCTGTGCCGCGCGCTGGGCCACCCGGAACGGTCGTTTCGGAGCATTCACGTGGCAGGCACCAACGGCAAAGGTTCGTCGTCGCACGCGCTGGCGGCGGTGCTGCAGGCGGCCGGCTACCGCACGGGTCTCTACACCTCGCCGCATCTGGTCGATTTCACGGAGCGCGTCCGCCTCGATGGCCGCCCCGTGCCGCCCGAATACGTGTCGGCGTTCGTGGCAAAACACCGCGCGCTGTTCGACGAACTGGGGGTGTCGTTCTTCGAGATGACCGTCGCGCTCGCCTTCCGCTACTTTGCCGACGAGCGCGTGGACGTAGCCGTAATTGAAGTCGGCCTCGGCGGCCGTATCGACTCGACCAACGTCATTCGGCCGCTGGTCTCGCTTATCACCAACATTTCCTACGACCACCAGGATTTGCTCGGCGACACGCTGCCGCTGATTGCCGCCGAAAAGGCTGGTATCATCAAGCCCGAGGTGCCCGTGGTGGTGAGCCAGACGCAACCCGAGGTGGCCGACGTATTCCGGCGGGTAGCGGTCGAGAACCGCGCGCGCCTCCGCTTCGCCGACGCCGAGTACGCCGTCACGAATCAGGCGCCGCTGCCGGGCGGTGCCGGACAGAGCCTCGACGTAGTGCGCCCCGCCAACGGCGCCGGGCTGCTGCCCAACCTGCACCTCGATTTGGCGGGCGAGTACCAGCGGCACAACCTACCCGGCGTACTGACCGTGCTCGACGAGCTGCGCCCGCTGGGCTTCGAGCTGCCGGAAGCCGTCGTGCGCGCCGGACTGAGCGCCGTGCAGCGTCGCACGGGCCTGCGCGGCCGGTGGCAGGTGCTCGGCGAAGGCCCGCTGGTGGTGGCCGACACCGGCCACAACGAGGCCGGCATGAGCGCCGCCATCCGGCAGGTGCTGCTGAGTCGGCCCGCGCACCTGCACGTGGTGCTGGGGATGGTCGGCGACAAAGCCATCGGGAAGATGCTGGCCGTGCTGCCCGCCGAAAACGCGACGTACTATTTCTGCGCCGCCGCCATTCCGCGCGCGCTGCCCGCCGCCAAACTCCGCGAGCAGGCCGCCGCATTCGGGCTGGCAGGAGCGGAGTTTGCCTCGGTGCGCGAGGCCGTAGCCGCCGCCCGCGCCGCCGCCCACCCCACCGACGCGGTGTATATCGGCGGCAGCACCTTCGTAGTGGCTGAGGTGGAGGGGTTGTGATTTCCTCCACCCACTGTCATTTCCCCCTTTGTCATCCTGAGCGAAGCGAAGTACCTTCCCGCCCAATTGGCCTGCTGCCCCGCTCTGGCCCGTCTCTTCATTAAGCGGTCAGCCACAAGTCTTGCGGTTTTCGATTGATTGCCAGTGTCTCAAAATCAACTTGTTAGCTTGCGGCTTGCAGCTTGAAACTTGTGGCTAGCTGCTTAAAACGCCTTCCCCCGGTTGTGCGCGCGTTTGCTACCGCGTCGGGCGTTTCTCAAAGGGTCGGGCCAAAGCGAGGCATCGGGCTCAGCCAGCGGGAAGGTCCTTCGCTTCGCTCAGGATGACAGGGAGTGAGATGAAAAGCCCTCCCCGCAATCCCAAAAACCCCCTAAATCCCCGATTCTTTGTCGCGCGTCAAACTCAAACGCTTTGCTGAAAACCAGTTCCGTTCCGATATCATCGAGCCAGGCAAGCCTGTTTACAAAACCCTCGGCGGACGCTGGAACGAAGCGTTTTTTCGGAACGGCACCGACCGGCCGCTCACGCTCGAAGTCGGGTGCGGCAAGGGCGACTACACGGTGGGGCTGGCCGAACGCTTCCCGGAAGGCAATTTTCTGGGGCTGGATGTCAAAGGCGAGCGCCTGTGGACCGGCAGCACCCGCGCCCGCGAGCGCGAGCTGACGAACGTAGGCTGGCTGCGCGGCCAGGCCCTGGAGCTGGCCGAGCACTTCGGCCCCGCCGAGCTGGCCGATATCTGGATTACGTTTCCCGACCCCCACGCCACCATCGGTGCCACGCGCCGCCGCCTCACGGCGCCGCGCTTCCTCGCTATCTACCGGCCGCTGTTGCGCCCGGGCGGGTTGGTGCGCCTGAAAACCGATTCGGCCGAGCTGTTTGCGTACACGCTCGGCGAGAGCCTCCCGACGCAACGCATCGAGCGGCTACGATTCACGCACGATTTGTACGGGGTGGATGGCGCCGAACTGCTGGCCGACACGCACGGCATCCAGACCCACTACGAAAAGCGGTATCTGGCGGTAGGTAGGTCCATTCACTATCTGGAATTCGCCTTTGGCTGACGGTGCCGTAACGCGGAGCTACGGCTCCGGCGTACTACTGATTTCAGTCTGACGCCGGAGCCGTAGCTCCGCGTTACGTTGTTGCTTTCGGCTGACGGAACGTAACGCACGGTCCGCAAAGGAAAGCTCCGCGCTATGTTGGTACTAGTCTTCCACTTCCAACGCTTCCAGCGCCTCGCCCAGCGCCCCGAAATCGCGCACGCCGGGGCGCGTTTCGGCGCCGCCGTTGAGCGCCAGACCGGCCAGCGTGGGCAGCCACTCGAGGGCGGCGCGCACGGCGTTGGGCGTGGGGTTGGGCACGGCCAGCAGCACCGGCACCGGCGCTTCGATGAGGCGGGTGGCGAGGTGCGGATCGTTCAGGTGCGCTTCCGTAAGGCCCGTGAGTACCGCGTACGATACTTCGCCGAACATCGGCAGCTCATCCAGATTTTCGAGCGTAACTTCCCGAATAACCGGGTGGTTAAGCTCGGCCATCGACAGTTCGCTGACGGCGCCCGTGAGCAGCAGATAATCGAGGCCGCACGACTCGGCCAGCGCGTTGAGGTCGGCGCCGGAGCGCCCGGTAGCATCTACTTCACCGACGAGGCGCACCCCGGCTGTCCAGCCGGCCAGCTCGCGCAGAGTTTCGGGAGTGAGGGCGGCCGGGCCGCTGAGCGGAAAGGCGAGCATCTCGACCCCCATCCCGGCGCAGTAGCGGGCATCGGAGAGGTTGGTGACGTGGCGGATCAGAACGACAGTGCGAAGCATCGGACGGGGCTGGGAATGGTCGGGCAGGGATGGCGGGGCGATGAACGGGCGGTGAAGGCAGCAGCGGCCTCCACGCCATTGACGGGCAAAAGTGGCACCGCCGACCCACTCCCGACCCCGGTTGCCCGCGCACCCGGCCCGCGCCGAACTTGTTGACCGCTATCTTTGTGATGGTCGCTCGGGCGCCCGTCAGCAGTGAGCCGGCGCCGACACGACAAATGCAACCGATGACAAAAGGCCGGGTTTTGGTGGCGATGAGCGGCGGAATCGATTCGTCGGTCGCCGCCGTGCTGCTACACGAACAGGGGTACGAGGTGGTGGGGATGACGATGAAAACGTGGGATTACGCCACGGCCGGCGGCTCGAAAAAGGAAACCGGCTGCTGCTCGCTCGACTCCATCAACGATGCGCGAAACGTCGCCGTGCAGCTAGGGTTTCCGCATTACATCATCGATATCCGCGAGGAGTTCGGTGAGCACGTCATCAACCACTTCACCGACGAATACCTCGCCGGCCGTACGCCGAACCCGTGCGTGCTGTGCAACACGCACATCAAGTGGGATGCACTGCTCCGCCGCGCCGACCAGCTCGGGTGCGAGTTCATCGCCACGGGTCACTACGCCAACGTCCACTTCGACCCCGCGACCGGCCGGCATTACATCAGCAAAGGCCTCGACGAAGCAAAAGACCAGTCGTACGCGCTCTGGGGCGTGTCGCAGGCCAGTCTGGCGCGTACGCTGCTGCCCCTCGGCCACCTGCGGAAAACCGAGATTCGGGCGCTGGCCGCCGAACGCGGGTTCGTTGATTTGGTGAACAAGCCCGAGAGTTACGAGATCTGTTTCGTGCCCGACAACGACTATCGCGGCTTCCTCAAACGGCGCGTACCCGGCCTGAGCGAGCGCGTGGCGGGTGGCGAGTTCGTGCTGCGCGACGGCACCGTGGTGGGCCACCACGAAGGCTACCCGTTCTTCACCATCGGGCAGCGGAAAGGGCTGGGCGTGGCGCTCGGCTACCCGGCGTTCGTGACGGAGATTCGGCCCGACACCAATCAGGTCGTGCTCGGCAACCTCGACGAGTTGACCCGCGACGCGACGCTCGTCAACCGGCTTTCCCTCAGCCGCTACGCCACGCTGGAAGGGCGCGGCCTCGTGGCCGCCACCGTAAAAGTGCGCTACAACGACCCCGGTACGCCCGGCTGGCTCGAACAAACCGGCCCCGACGAAATTCGCGTGTACTTCGAGCGCGGCGTACCCGCCATCACGCCGGGGCAGGCGGCCGTCTTCTACGACGGTGCCGACGTGCTCGGCGGCGGCTGGATTGCCGGTGCCTGGAACCTCGACGCGCCCACGGCCGCCACGTTCCGGGCGCTGCCGGTGCTGACGCCGGTCGGCTGATTCACTCGTAATCATTACCTGTTCATCGTTCCCTTACAATGCGTTTTTTTGCTCTGACCAGATTCGTGTTGCTGCTCGCGGGTGTTGCAATCGTCGCCGGGGGCTGCTCCGACGAGCGCGACCCCATTCCGCCGCCCGGCCCCGAAGCCGACGGCCGCGAATATTACCCGATGGAAGTAGGCCGCTTCTGGGAGTACGAGGTGGTGGAGCACCATTGGGACTTCAATACCGATTCCGCTTCAACCTACCGCATCCGCGAAGAGGTGGATACGGTGTACACGGGCGCTGCCGGTGAGCGGGTGTTTCATCTGGTGCGCTACCGGCAAAACGGCGCCGATACGCTCAGCGTCTGGCGCCCCGACTCGGCGCGCGACATCGTGCTGACCGCCGCCCTCGTGCGGCGCACGGCCAACAACGTGCCCACCGTGGAGCTGCGCTTCCCCGTGCGCGAAGGGCGCGGGTGGGACCCCAACGCCTACAATGCCGGCGATTCGACGCAGCGCGCGTACTCGGCCGTTGACCGGCCCGTGACGCTGCAAAACGGCCGCACTTTCGAGCGCACCCTGCGCGTGGTGGACGAGCCGCAGGTGAGCGCCGTCGAGAATCGGCAACAGGAGTCGGTCTATGCCTGGAATCTGGGGTGCGTCTATCGGCGGCGCACCGTGCTGGATTACTGCAACCAGAGCGAAGTGAATCAGGGCCTGTGCCAGCTTGGCTCCGGCTACATCGTGCGCGGCTCGGAGCGGGAAGAGCAACTTCGGCGCTGGGGCCGGCGTTAGGCCCCACTGGCGTAAACCATTCAGTACGTGACACTACGACCTCTGTTCAGCCCCCTGGCCAAGCCGGTTGCTGCCGGCCTGCTGCTCGGCGCCGGCCTGTTGGGCCTGGGCGCCTGCGACCGCGAGACGGACGTTCCGCCGCAACCGACCGACGCCGAAACCGGCCGCGATTTCGTGCCGCTGCCCCTCAACTACCAGTGGGTGTACGACGTGGTGGACCGCGAGTGGAATTACAACGTCATGGACAGTGTGCGCTTTCAGTTTCGGGAAGTGGTCGATACGGTGTACACCAACGCCGCCGGCGAGCTGACGTACCGCATCGTGCGCGCGCGGCGGGCCGAAGGCAGCCCGTTCTGGCGCGACGATTCGACCTTCGCCCTCAACCTCACGCCGCGTTTGCTGCGCCGCACGTTTGCCAACCTGCCCACCGTCGAGCTGTTGTTTCCGGTGCGCCCCGGCGCCACCTGGAACCCCAATATGTTCAACGCCGCCGACTCGACCGAGCGCCGCTACGAAGACCTGGACGCGCCGATGACCGTCAGCGGGCGCGCGTACGCGCGCACCGTCAGGGTCGTGGACGCGGGCGAGGATAATTTTTTCTTCCTGAATCGGTCGGAGACGGTGTACGCTCGCGGCGTGGGCAAAATCCGGCACGTGCGGCGCACCCTCGATTTCTGCCAACTCAACGACTCGCTTTCGAGCGGCGGGGCCGGCGGGTGCTCGCTCGGGCCGGGCTACGTCGTGCGCGGTAAGGAACGCGATATCCGCCTGCGCGAGCACGGCCCGCGACCCTGAACGCCCCGGCGCTGTATGCCGTATCTTTCCTCCTTCCTCTCGTTGCTCTCATCCTCCATTCGTCACTGATGTCCGCTCGCTTCCTGTTACCGTTCCTGCTGACTTCGCTGGCCGTCGGTGCCTCGTGGGCAGGGGCCGCCCCCGCGTCCGCGCAAGGCCCTGTCCGGCGCCATTTGGTGCAGTTTCGGGATAAGGTCGGCTCGCCGTTCAGCGTAGGGCAGCCCGCGCAGTTTTTGTCGGCCCGCGCCATCGCGCGGCGGCAGCGGCAAGGCATTCAGGTCCGCGACCACGACCTGCCGCCCGTGCCCGCGTATGTGCAGCAGGTGCGGGCCGTGCCCGGCGTGGCGGTCGTGTACCGTACGCGCTGGATGAACGGCGTCATCGTCGAGTGCGACTCGACCCGCCTAGCACAAGTGCAGGCGTTGCCATTCGTAGCCGGTTCGCAAACGCTCAACCGCGTCAACCGCGACCGGCCGAAATACCCCATCGGCCGGCGGCGCGGCGGCGATGCCGAGCGGGTGCTTTCGCCGAACCCGTATGGATTGGCGTACGCGCAAGCCAACCAGATAGACGCCACCACGATGCATGCCGCCGGTTTTCGGGGCGAAGGAATGCACATCGCGGTGTTCGATTCGGGCTTCCCGGGGGTCGAGACCATTCCGGCCTTCCAGCCGCTGTATCAGCAAAACCGCCTGCTTTCGACCTTCGACGTAGTGCAGGGCGGCACCAACGTGTATTCCACGCACCCGCACGGCACGTGGGTGCTCTCGACGATGGCTGCCAACGAGCCAAACACGTTCATCGGCACCGCGCCGATGGCATCGTATCACCTCGTCCGCACGGAAGACACGCGCGGCGGCACCGAAACCGAGGCCGAGGAAGCCTACTGGCTGATCGGCGCCGAGTACGCCGATTCGGCGGGGGTCGATATCATCAACTCGTCGCTGGGCTACACCACGTTCGACATTCCTTGGCAGAACCACACCTACGCCACCCTCGACGGCAACACCGCGCTGGCCACCCGCGCAGCCGACGAGGCGGCGGCCGTGGGCATTCTGGTGGTCAACAGCGCCGGCAACGAAGGCGGCAGTTCGTGGCAATACGTCGGCGTACCGGCCGATGCCGACTCCATCCTGACCATCGGCGCCGTCGATTCGATGGGCATTCGGGCCGGGTTCAGCTCCGTTGGCCCCACGCCCGACGGCCGTATCAAGCCCAACATTGCGTGTATGGGCGCGCAAACGGCCGTCATCGACCCCAGCGGTTTTGCGTTCCGGGGTAATGGTACGTCGTTTTCCAGCCCGGTGCTGGCCGGAATGGCGGCAGGTTTCTGGCAGGCCAACCCCAATCTGACGGCCCAGCAGGTGCGGAGCTTCCTCGAACAGTCGGGTACGCAGGCCGCCGCGCCCGACAACCTGCTCGGGTACGGCATTCCGAGCTTTGTGCGCGCCTACAACCTCGCCAATCCGAACAATCCGCTCAATCTGCCGGCGGCGGCGGCGGGCCTGTCGGTGCCGGAGCTGTACCCCAATCCGGTGCCGGGCGCCGCCTTCGGCCTGCGCCTGCCCGCGCGCCTCGTCGGCCTGGAGTTGACGGTTCGCATCTCCGACGCGACCGGCCGCGCCGTCAGCGAACAGCGCGTCAAAGCCGCCGCCGGTGCCGATTCGGTGGTGTTATCGGTAGAGAAAAGCGCGATGAAGGCGGGCGTGTACATCTGCGAGTTGCGCGCCCCAAGCGGCGAGCACCACACGCTGCGGTTCGTGAAGGAGTAGGTGCGCTGTCTGCCAGGCACGTAACACCGAGTGATATTCGGCGTTACGTCCGCGCCCCGAATACGAACCCGCCCCGCCGGGGCGTTCTTTCGGCACCACGTGCCGACCTTTGCCGCGCACTTAGCTTCTTCGCTTGACACCACTGCTCGCGCCCTCGCTGCTGGCCGCCGATTTCGGCCGACTCGCTCAGGAAATTGACTTGCTTCGGACGGCCGGCGCCGACTGGCTCCACTGCGACGTGATGGACGGCCGGTTCGTGCCGAACATCTCGTTCGGGGTGCCCGTGGTCGAAGCAATCGGCCGCGCCGCCGGGGAGCTGCCGCTCGACGTGCATCTGATGATTGAGGAGCCGAGCCGTTACCTCGACGCATTTGCCCGCGCCGGGGCGCGCGGCCTGACCGTTCATCTCGAAGCCTGCCCGCACCTGCACCGCGTTGTAGAGCAAATTCGGGGGCTGGGGTGCGCGCCGGGCGTGGCGCTCAACCCGCACACGCCGGTTGCGGCGCTGACGGATATCATCGCTGATGTCGATCTGGTCCTGATTATGTCGGTCAACCCCGGTTTCGGGGGCCAGAAATTCATCCCGCATACGCTCCGCAAAGTGGCCGAGGCCCGTGCCCTCGCCGAGCGCACCGGCCGCCGCATCCACGTGCAGGTGGATGGGGGAGTGGGGGAGAGCAACATCGGCGCGCTGGTGGAAGCCGGCGCCGACGTGCTGGTGGCCGGCAGCAGCGTATTCAGCGGCGGCGACCCCGTGGGCGCCCTGCGTCACCTGCGGACCGCCGCCGCGCCTGCCCCGAAGCTGGTATGAGCGGAATGAGTAACGGCCGATGGAGCGGCCAATTTCCGAGTGCCGAAACCGTGCGCGTCGTTCGTTCCCTGTTGCTGTTGCTGCTGCTGATGAGCGGCGCGCATTCGGCGCTGGCTCAGCAACCGCGCACCACCGCCACCGTGCAGGGCACGGTAGTGGCCGCCGACGGCGGCACCCCGCTCGACCAGGTGCTGGTGGGGCTGATGGGCACCACCCGCGCCACCACCACCGACGCGGCCGGTCGCTTCTCGCTGGCCATACCCACCGACCAGGCGCTCGTGCTCGAAGCGCGGCGCCTCGGGTTCGCGCCCGTGCGCCTGCCCGTGGCCGAGTTGCGCGCCGGCGAGGTACGTACGCTCACGTTCCGGCTACAGGCTACGCGCCTGGCCGACGTCAACGTCATCGGTCGTACCGAAGACACCGACATCCGCGAGCAGATGATTGCCCGCATCGACCCGGCCGTGGCGAAGCTGTTGCCATCGCCGACCGGCGATTTCAACCGCGTACTGGCTACGTTGCCCGGTGTGCAGGCCAACAACGAGCTGAGCAGCACCTACAACGTGCGCGGCGGCAACTACGATGAAAACCTTATTTACGTCAACGGCATCGAAATCTACCGTCCGTTTCTGGTGACGAGCGGGCAGCAGGAAGGGCTGTCGTTCGTCAACCCCGACCTGGCCGATAAGGTTGACTTCAGCGCCGGCGGCTGGCAGCCGCGCTACGGCGACAAGCTCGCGTCGGTGCTGGCCGTCGAGTACAAACGGCCCACGCGATTCGGCGCCTCGGCGGGTGGCTCGCTCACGGGCGGCACGTTGCACATCGAAAGTCCGTCGCGGAACGGCCGGTTCACGTTTCTGGGCGGAGTGCGCTACCGCGACACGCGCTACATCCTGCGCTCGCTGCAAACCAGCGGCAACTACCTGCCGCGCTTCTTCGACGCGCAAGGCTACGTGACGGCCAACCTCGGCCCGCGCGGCGATTCCACCCGCACCACGCTCGGCTTGCTGGTCAGCGGCGCCCGCAACAACTTCCTCTTCGAGCCGACCAACCGCGAAACCACGTTCGGTACCATCAACCGCGTGGTGCGCCTGACGATCTTCTACGACGGCCGCGAGCGGATGCAGTACGACACCTGGCAGGGCGGCCTCAACCTGCGCCACCGCTTCTCGGAGCGCCTGACCGGCGAGCTGCTCGCCAACTACGTGCGCTCCGACGAGCGCGAGTTCCGCGATCTGGAAGGCGCCTTCCGGTTCAGCGACGTCAACACCGATCCCGACTCGCGCGACTTCAACCAGCCCGTGCGGCAGCGCGACGTCGGCTCGCGCCTCGACCACGCCCGCAACGTGCTCAACGCGCGCATCGCCACCGCCGAGGCGCGCGCTACGTGGCTGCCCGGCGCGGGTCACCGCGTACAGGGCGGCCTGAAAGTCGGCCGCGAGCGCATCGACGACCAGCTCGACGAATACGGCTTCCTCGATTCCGCCGATTACATCACGGAGCTTACCTCGCTCGCCACCACGCTGCGCCTGCCGTCCACACGCGTACAGACGTACGCACAGCATACGTGGGAGATTGACTCGGCCCGTACGCTCACCTACGGCGTCAGGGCGCACCATTGGTCGGTCAACGGCCAAACGGTGGTGTCGCCGCGCGCGCAGTACAGTTGGCGGGCGCGCAAGCCGGGGCTAACCTACCGGTTGGCGGCGGGCGTCTATCAGCAGCCGCCGTTTTACCGCGAGCTGCGCGACCTGAGCGGCCAACTCAACACGGCGTTGCGGGCGCAGCGGTCGTACCACCTGATTGGCGGCACGGCGTACCAGTTTCGGCAGTTTGGGCGGCCGTTCCTGTTCACCACCGAGATTTACGCCAAGTATCTCGACAATGTGGTGCCCTACGACATCGACAACGTGCGCCTGCGTTATTTCGCCCGCAACAACGCCACGGCCTACGCCGCCGGCGCCGACGTACGCCTGAGCGGCGAGTTCATCAAAGGCACCGAGTCGTGGTTGAGCCTGGGCGTACTGACCACCCGCGAGCGCATCCGCCAGCCGGGCGTTGCGTACCCCAACCGCTACGTCCGCCGCCCCACCGACCAGCGCGTCCAACTCGGCATTATGTTCCAGGACCAGTTGCCCGCCAACCCGACGTTTCGGATGCAGCTCTTCAACGTTATCGGCACGGGTCTGCCGTTCTCGCCGCCCAACGCGCCGGAGTTTCGGGGCACCACCAAGCTCTCGCGCCTCTATTGGCGCACCGATATCGGCTTCTCGAAACTCATCGCCCTCGAAGCCGGCGACGGCCCCGTACGCCTGCGCTCGCTCTGGATTTCGTTCGAGGTGCTGAACCTGCTGGCAAAGAGCAATCTGGTGTCGTACAGCTACGTACAGGATGCCGACGCCGTAACCTACGCCGTGCCCAACTACCTCTCGCAGCGGGTGTTCAACCTGCGGGTGACGGCTAATTTTTGATGGCGATTGCGGATGGAGATTGTGAAGAGATTTAGATAGATGGGGGATGTTGTGATAGGGAGAGGTGGCATACAGCGGTTTTTGGGTCTATTTACGGTATCGTAGAGACGCATCTTGCGTCTCCGGCGGCTAAGCCAAGCAGCGGCGCCGGGCAGCGGAGACGCAAGGATGCGTCTCTACACCCGTGAAGGCGCGGCCCTCAATCAACACCCGCACGGCAGCGGAGACGCAAGGATGCGTCTCTACCCCGTACACTGACCCTGAATCCGCTCTAGTTTAATCCTCACATCCTCACCTCCCCCCATAATCCCTTCACAATCTCCATCACTGCTTAATCTTCCACTGCGCCACGGCGAGTTTCATTTCCGGGGCCAGCGTGGGGTAGGCGGTCAGGTCGGCGGGTGGGGTAGGGGAGGCTTTGACGGCTCGCTCGCCTAGCTCCATCGCGGCGCGGGTTAGCTGGATGGCAGTTTTGTACTCGTCTTTCTGCGCCAGCAGTCGCGCTTTCACCCACGTGTTGTAGTAGTTGCGTTGGATGGCGATGGCGCGGTCGATGAGCTCCAGCGCCAATTCGTGCTCGGCGTCGGCGCGCACCAGATACTCGGCCGCCTGCGTGAGCAGCAGCCAGTTGGTAGGTTCTTTAGCGGTGGCGCGGCGTATGTTGGCGACGGCCTTCGGCAAGACCTCCACCTCGATGGGAGTGCTGAAACAGCGCTTTTCCCAGCACAAATCCAGCGTCGCGCTCGACGGCCGCACGTTGGAAAAGCCGTACCGCAGCGTCTCGCTGAACGGCGCCGCCGTCACGCTGACCGGCACCCGGAACACGTCGCGGCGCGGGTCGTAACCCTCGGTGCCCCAACGGGCCGTATCGCGGTTGAAGATGATGGAAGCGGTCGCCGAATCGGTCGGCAGCACATAGAGCGCGTATTGCCCGGCCGGCACCCGCTGGCCACCGACCACCACGTCGTCTTCAAACCGGATGCGGGTACTCTGGTTGGCGCCCGCGCGCCACACCTGGCCGTAGGGCACCAGATTGCCCCAAATCGCGCGCCCCTTGACGCCGGGCGCGTGATACGTGACGTTGATTTCGGTCAGGCCAACCGTTTGCGATACCCTTGCCAGCGGCGAAGCCTGCGGCAGCACGAGTTGCGCCACGGCCGGGCGCGCTGCGACCACAGAACCCAAAAGCACAGCAGCGGCAACTGCCTTGAATGGCCGAAAATGGAATGAGCAAGTCGTAAGAAGCATAGCAGGCAGCAACGTACGCCCGCGCCCTCCGGGGTGGGAAGACGACCAGGCGACAGGTCGTGAATGACAAAAATTCAGCACCAAGTGGCTGTTTTCCAAATTACCGGCCAAACCCATATTTTTATTTTACATAATTCTCCTACTTGAACAATCCCCATTCATCGGCCGGGCCGGTGGGAGGGAACCGCGCCGCCCATTCGCGGAAGAGCCGTTGAAACACGCCCAGTTCACCCCGAATGACGTCCAGGAACTCAACCGGCGTGGCTAACACGTGTTCGTCGATGGCGTCGGCGATGCTGTGCAGGCCGACCCACACTTGCTGCGCGTGTTGCCGAATGATGGCCGCGTGTCCCAGCAACAACACGCGCTGATTAAAAAATGCCGACGCGCTATGTAGCTTTACCGCCACGATTTGGGAGTCGCTGAGCAAAAAGCCGATCATATGCTCGTGTAGTGTTTCCTCGTCGCTCAACTCAGCGTCGCCTGACGATTGCTCGGTGGCATTATCAGCCTGCTTGTCGTTGGGTTGATCGCCGAAGATGCTGGCGTAAATCAATCGATACACCACGCGCCATTGCTCATAGAGTGCGCGCGTGTGCGCTCGCAATTCGGTCGAGTCGAAATCAAGATACGACAAATCGGTTTCAGACTCATCAGACTCGTCGAACGAAAACTCTGGATGCTCCGTCATCATTCAGGTCTAACTCATCGAAGTAGTCGTCGTCGTGCTCATCTTCTCGCCACTCGGGCAAGTCTGCTGCATATGGTCTCACTGGTTCTGATTACGAATGTGTTTTGCGTGGCATTGAACGACAAAAATGCCGCGAAAAACCGTTTCGGTCAAATCAAATGCCTTGACCTATAATTTATATTATGTTAAGTATAATTTGTCATTGCGCCGCCGAGCTTATGATCATCCGCTTATCGATAGTTGCTTCACTCATCGCCTGACACTAAGCGGTCAGCCACAAGTTTTGCGGTTTTCGATTGATTGCCAGTGTCTCAAAATCGCATTGTTAGCTTGCGGCTTGCAGCTTGAAACTTGTGGCTGGATGCTTAAGCGGTCGCCCAGAAGTTTTACGGTTTTTGATGTTCCGAAAATGTCTGCAATTCAGGCAATTGGCTTGCAGCTTGTAACTTGTGGCTACCCGCTTAGAAGACGTACAACATCCAACCGAGCGCCTAACGCACACAAGCGCGGCCCTCGTGTCGAGAACCGCGCTTGTATGTGTATGTTGTGCTGATGTGAGCTTAACGCTCACGAACGTTTACTTCTTCGCCGGCGCCTGCTTGGCGCACTCGTCCGAGCGCGTGGCGACTTTCATCGCCTCGTCGTTCTTCTTGAGCGCCACGTAGGCCGATTCGAGCGATTTCAGCGCGCTTTTGTCGCAATCGCGGAGCTTCAGCGCAGCCTCGAAGTACGGAATCGATTTCGAGAAGTACAGTTTCGAGTCGGCCTCCATTTTCGCGCCGGTGGGCTTTTTGGCGTCGGCGAGCGAGAGCTTGTTGTACTTGTTGCGTAGGTCGGCGCCGCGGTTGAACTGATAGACGCCGAGGTTGAACTGGGCGTCGAAGTTGGTCGGGTCGGCGTCGATGGCCTGCTGGTAGGCGCCAACGGCCAGGTCTTGCTTGCCCGACTTGTCGTACAGCGAGCCGAGCACGGCGTAGAGGTTCGAGTTTTTCGGATCGACCTTGATGGCGTTCTGCACCTTGTCGATGGCTTCCTTCTCCTGCCCCATTTTCAGCATCACGCTGATTTCCTGTAGCAAAAAGTCTTTTTCGCCGGGGTACGCGGCCACGGCTTCGCGGGCGGCGGCGAGCTGGTCGGCATCGGGCGACTCGCGCTTCAAGCGCATCAGCGTCGCGTAGATGTCTTTCTTGGTTTTGTCTTTCAGCGGCGTGGCAAGGGCGGCGCGGTAGGCTTTTTCAGCCCCCGCGAAGTCCTTTTTGGCTTCGTAGGCATACGCCGTGTACAGGGCTACGCCCGTATCCTGCGGCATAATGCGCCCGGCCAGCTCGTACGACTGGATGGCCGCGTCGTAGTCCTTCGCGTTGAAGGCGTTGACGCCGCCGTTGAAGGCGCTGCCGAACAGGTTTTTCATCTCCTGTTTCGCTTTCGGCGCGTATTCCTTCCCTTTTTCGTCGAACTGGACGGCTTTTTCGTACGATTCGTACGCAATCTGCGCGGCGTTGGCGGGCGCCTGCTTGCCGTACACGGGGTGCCCGATCATCTGCTGGTACACCTGGCCGCGCGTGAACCACGCTTTGGCGCTGGTGCCGGTTTTTTCGTCGAGCACGGCCTTGTCGATTTCCGTGCGGGCCACGTCGAGCTTGCCTTTCTGCTGGCTCAGGATGGCGGTGGTGACGGCGGCGTTTTGCGCGGCTGCCGGCAGGGCCGAGAGCGCCGCAAGCGCCAGGGCGAGAACTACGGTGGGTCGGTTCATTCGAAGAACTAGAGGATTGACACGAAACGGCCGGAACCAACCGCCCCACGTGGGCAGCGGTTCCGGCCGCGAAATAAACAAACAGTGGACCACCAGCCGGCGCTACCCGGTTGGCGAGGCAGCTTCGGCGTCGGTTGGGCCGGCTTCGGTGGCTGCGGAAGCAGCCACCTCACTGGCCGGAGCAGCCGTCTCAGCGCCCGATTCCTCGCCGCCCAGCTCCTTATCGTCGCTGGCGACGTGGGCGACGGACGAAATCTCGTCCCCCTCCCCTAGCCGGATCACGCGTACGCCCTGCGTGGCGCGGCCGAGCACCGGAATCTCGCTCACCTGTGTGCGGATGGTGATGCCCGAGCGGTTGATGATCATCAGATCATCTTCCTGCGTCACGTTCTTGATTGCCACCACCTGGCCGGTTTTTTCCGTCACCTGCATCGTTTTGATGCCTTTGCCGCCGCGCTTGGTCACGCGGTACTCGCCGATTTCGGAGCGTTTGCCGTAGCCTTTCTCGCTGATGACGAGCAGGGTTTCCTTTTCGGTGTCGGTCACGCACACCATCCCGACCACGCGGTCGTCGGGGGCGCCAAAATCGGCTTCGGCGCTGTCGGCGGCGTCGGTGTCCGGCTCGGTGGCTTCGTCGTCGGCCTTGCCGGGCAGCCAGATGCCGCGCACCCCGGTAGCGCCCCGACCCATCGGGCGCACGTTGGTTTCGGGGAAGCGGATGGCGCGGCCAGAGCGCAGCGCCATCACGATGTCGCTGGAGCCGTTGGTGAGGCACACGTCGAGCAGGCGGTCGCCGTCGTTGATGTTGATGGCGATGATGCCCGCCGCGCGGGGCCGCGAGTAGGCTTCGAGCGTGGTTTTCTTGATGACGCCCTGCTCGGTGCAAAACACGAGGAACGTGTTTTCGAGGTAGTCGGGCGAGGTGAGGTTCCGCACCGGCAGCACGGCGCGCACCTTGTCGTCGCCGAGTTCGAGCACGTTTTTGAGGTGCCCGCCTTTGGCCGTCTTGCCGCCTTCGGGGAGCTGATGGACCTTCTTCCAGAAGCACCGCCCTTGCTCGGTGAAGAACAGCAGATAGGCGTGCGTGGACGCCACGAACATATGTTCGTTGAAGTCTTCCTCGCGGGCCGTGCCCACGCCGCGCGCGCCGATGCCGCCGCGGTTCTGCGTCCGGTACTCGGCGAGCGCCGTGCGTTTGATGTAGCCCACGTTGGAAATCGTGACGACCATCGGCGCCTCTTCGATGAGGTCTTCGTCTTCGAGGTCGGCCGCATCGTACTCGATGGCCGTGCGGCGGGCGTCGCCGAAACGGTCGCGCAGGTCGGTCAACTCGTCGCGGATGATCTGGCGTTGCAACTCATCGGACGCCAGCACACTCAGGAAATACTCAATGGCCTTCACCAACTCGTCGTATTCCTGATCGAGCTTTTCGCGTTCCAGCCCCGTGAGGCGCTGGAGGCGCATATCGAGGATGGCGCGCGCCTGCACATCGCTGAGGCCCGTAACGGCTACGGCGTCTTCGCTCGCGATTCGCTGGGCCAGTTCGCTGCGGCTGAACGGCTTATCGACAAAAAACTCCATCAGCGCCACCCGCGCCGCGTCGGCATCGGGCGAGCGGCGGATCAGCTCGATTACCTGGTCGAGGTAGTCGAGGGCGCGCAGCAGGCCTTCGAGAATGTGCGCACGCTTGCGGGCTTCGGCCAACTCGTACTGCGTCCGGCGGATTACCACTTCCTGCCGATGCTCGACGAAGTGGTGAATGAGATCGCGGAGGTTGAGCGTGAGCGGACGGCCCTTCACCAGCGCCACGTTATTGACGCCGAACGACGACTGTAGTTGCGTCTTTTTGTAGAGGTGATTGAGGACGATACTCGCCGACTCCGTGGACTTCACCTCGTACACGATCCGCATTCCGTCGCGGTCCGACTCGTCGCGCAGGTCGGAGATGCCTTCGATCTGGCGGTCGTTGATCAGCTCGGCCGTCTTCTGAATCATCGACGCCTTGTTGACCATATACGGAATCTCCGTGACCACAATGCGCTCGCGGCCGTTGCCGTAGGTTTCGATGGCGGCTTTGGCGCGCACCACTACCCTACCGCGCCCCGTGCGGAGCGCCTGCTTCACGCCTTCGTAGCCGTAAATGATGCCGCCCGTGGGAAAGTCGGGCGCCGTCACGTACTCCATCAGCTCCTCGACCGTGATGGCCGGGTTGGCCAGGTACGCCACGATGCCGTTCACGACTTCGGTCAGGTTGTGGGGCGCCATATTGGTGGCCATCCCCACGGCAATGCCGGTGGTGCCGTTGACGAGCAGGTTCGGCAGCTTGGCGGGCAACACGCTCGGCTCCTGCAGCGAGTCGTCGAAGTTGGGCTGATAGTCAACCGTGTTCTTGTCGAGGTCGCCGAGCAACTCGTCGGCGAGGCGCTTGAGGCGGGCCTCGGTGTAGCGCATCGCGGCGGGTGAGTCGCCATCGACGGAGCCGAAGTTGCCCTGGCCGTCCACGAGCGGGTAACGCAGGCTCCACTCCTGGGCCATCCGCACCATCGTGTCATAGACGCTGGCGTCGCCGTGCGGGTGGTACTTGCCGAGCACTTCGCCCACGATACGCGCCGATTTCTTGTGGGCGCGGTTGTAGCTCACGCCCAGCTCGCTCATTCCGTACAGAACGCGGCGGTGAACAGGTTTGAGGCCGTCGCGCACGTCGGGCAGCGCGCGCGAGATGATGACGGACATCGAGTAGTCGATGTACGCGCCGCGCATCTCATCCTCGATGTTGATGGGAATGATGCGCTCGGTTTCTTCGGTCATACCGATTGGTTCGGTGAAAAAAGGGTCGTCGGCGGGCGCAGTGCCCGCCGTTCGGGTGCCCGGCCGCTACCGGCGAGGGCATTCGAGAGGTAACGTTTCCGGGGGTAAAAATAGCTCCTCTCCCCCCTTCCTGTCGCTTTTTTCTTGTGAAGATTTGGGTTTAATTTGTTCGGATTTTTACTTATTATGTTAATTAAAAGTTTCATCCAGGTGAATGGACCGCGAACCTCCGGTTCGCTCGCGGTTGGGGGCAGCGGTTGAGGGTCGGCTGCTGAGAATGGACCGCGAACCTCCGGTTCGCCCACGGAGGATCGGCCGCGAGTGCTGGGCATTCCCTAACCGCTGCACCTAACCACCGCACTTAACCGTCTTGCCCAACCGCGAGCGAACCGGAGGTTCGCGGTCCAGTGGCCAAACAGCTTCTAAAATTTAAACCGCGCCTTATCGTTCTTCGGCGGTTTCTCCGTGTTCTTGCGGTACGGCAGCTTCTCGCCAATGTGCGGGTTCTGCATCTTGTACCACGGCTGCCCCCGGAACTCCACGCCGTCGTGCGTGTGCTTTTTGCGGACGTGGCACGACGGAATCGGGCAGTTGCCGCGTCCCACGGGAATGTACAGGCGCGAGTTGAAGGTGAAACCGACCCCAACCTCGAACGTGGTGCCGCGATACACGTTGGTCTCGGGGTACGCCATCCGGCCGAGTCGGAACCCGGCATTGACGTAGGAACGGCGCTTTTCGAGCACCGACGACGTAGGGAACGACGCGCCCAGCCCGAGCGACACCTCGGAGATATTGCGTTCCAGCTCTTCCACGGGTCGGTTGTCGTAGCGCAGCCCGGCGCGGTAGGTGATGCGGCGGACGTACGAATCGGCTTCCGGACCGCCGGGGATATATTCGGCCGCCGCGCCGAGGCCGTAGGCGTTGGTGTAATTTGCCAGTCCCGACCACGTGCGGTAGGCGCCCCACCGCTGGAACGAGCCGTCGATGCCGCCGCGCCACGTGCGGTCGTTGCTCACGCTCAGGCCACCGCGCAGCAGCACCGGAATGCGGGTTGCCTCGCGCGGCAACCCGCCTCCCCCACCCTCGCGCACGGGGTCGGCGGGGGCGTTGAGGCCGAGCGAATACGTGGCACTCAGGCCCGAGCGCAGCGTGAGGGTCTGGGTCAGGCGCAGGCGTTGCGACATTGCCGCCGTCAGGCGCCAGGAGGTCACTCGGCCGCCGTCGGTCCAGTCGAAGGCGCCGTCCTGGTTGGCGGGCCGGTCGGCGAAATCGTAACGCGTTTGAGAGGCCGTGCCGAACGTGCCTGTCAGATAATCGACCTGAACGCCGCCCGTGATGTTGGGCAGCATCGTGAAGCCCGCGCCGAGGCTGTATTGTCGCAGCCGGGCGCTGCCGGTGGCGGTGCGGGTAACGATGTCGGGCAGCGGACTGGTGGAGGGGCCGCCGGGGCGGTCGCCGGGGGCAACCAGGTGCGTGGTCTGCGTCTGAAACTCGTACGGCCGCACGGGCTGGTAGGCCGCCCGCAGCACGAGCGTACCCGAGATCAGCGGGTAGGAAACGCGCAGCGCCGGAATACGAAACTTGCTCAGCGGCGCGCTCCGCGTGGTGCCTTCGCTCGCGGGCCGCCCGTCGAAGTACGTCCGGCCGTTCGACCAGAAGCTCAGATCGCCGTCGATCATCAGCGCCTGCGAGCCGTAGGGCAGCAGTGCGATGTTGAAGTCGTTGATGTAGGCTTCGTCGGGCAACGCCATCCCGTTGTGGTTGAGGCCGATGGCGCGAATGGAACCGAAATTACCGTTGAGGTTGGGCAGGCCGAGGCCGTACGTCAGCGGATACGGCGAAGCGGACGGCGAGGGCTGAGCCAGCGCGGCCGGAGCCGCGAGTGCACCGGCCACGAAAAGCAGGGCAGAGAGGAACGAAAGACGCATCTGTCACAAACGTACGCGGGGCGGTGGGTTAACGTCGGGCCGGCCGGTTATGATACGTGGCTGCCCAACCGCGCATCCGGCGCTCAAGCCGCCGGCAGTACCACCACGGCCCGCAAGCCCTGCCCAGACTCCGATTCCAGCAGCAGCCGACCACCCTGCCGTTCGGTGAGTAACCGGCACAGCGGCAGCCCCAGCCCGGTGCCCCGCACTTCGGCTTGGGCCGCCGGGTTTTGGCCGGTGAAGCGCGCGAGTTGGGCGCCCGTCAGGCCGGGGCCGTTGTCGTGGACGAAGAGGCGCACGGTGTTGGTGGCCGCATCGGCTTCGGCCCCGATTCGAACGACCCCACCGGCGGGCAGGTATTTGAGGGCGTTGTCGGACAGGTTCCGCAGCACGGCGCGCGTCATCTGGCGGTCAGCGAGCAGGCGGAGCTGGCCGTCCGGGAGGTGCAGAAGCAGCTTTTTGCCGGCCGCTTGGGCGGTGGGCAGGTAGAGGGCGGCAACCTCGCGCAGCAGTTCGGCCGCGTCGAGCGGCTCGGGGCGCATCGTCAGCTCGCCGTGCTGGCCAGCGGCCCATTGGAGCAGGTTGTCGAGCAGGCGCGCCACTTGCTGACTGGCGTCGCGCATTTCGGTCAACAGCCCATCGAAATCGTCGGAATCGGCCTGGTGGCGATACGTCCGCAGCAGATCGAGCAGCCCCGGAAACGAAGCAATCGGCGAGCGCAGATCGTGGGCCACCACCGAGTAGAGCCGGTCTTTGGTGCGGGTAGCGGCGGCGAGGGCGGCCTGCGTCCGGCGCAGCCGCCGGAGTTGCAGCCAGAACACGCCGCCGCCAATCATCACCACCACCAGGCCGCCGAACAGCAACCAGGTGCGGGTTTGGGCACGCGCCACTTCGAGTTGGGCGATGCGCGTTTCCTGCGAGAGGCGCCGGATGCTGTCGGTGCGCGCCTCGAGGCGGTACTGGGCGGTCAAATCGGCCAAGCGGCGATCCACCTCGCGCGAGTCGAGGCTGTCCACGAGGTCGGCACGGTAGCGTTCGGCTTCGAGGGCGTCGCGGAGGCGTCCGGCCTGCTCGTACACGTCGGGCAACGCATTGCGGACGAACAACAGGTCTTCGGCATCGCCTTTGGCCACGGCCAGCCGGAGGGCGGTTTCGGCGTCGGCTACGGCGCCGTAGCCATCGTGCAGCGCGCTCCGCATCGTGGCGCGCGCGTTGTAACCGTTGATGATGTACGTGGAGTCGGCCTGAGTCAACGCTACGCGCAAGGCTTCCTCAGCGTAGGTAAGCGCTTGCGGGTATTTTTTCTGGTAATACTGATTGAACGCCAGATTGACCAGTGCGACCGATTCGGCGCCGGCCGAACCTTGCCGCCGGGCGCCCGCCCGCGATTTCTGGAGCCACCGCTCGGCTTCGTCGAACTGCCCGACCTCCACGAGCAGGTTTCCCACGTAGTCGTAGCCCATTACGGTGAGGCGGTCGTCGTGGAGGGCTTCGGCCACGGCCAGCATCTCGCGGGCAATCGGCAACCCGTGGCCGGCCTGGCTTCGGCCACCGGCCACCAGCGCCAGACTACGCAGAGCGTACACTTCGGCCGCTGAGGGGCTGCCCCGCCGCCGGGCCAGCAACAGCGCGCGCTGCCCGAGCGCCGTGGCTTCGGGATAGTCGGAGCGGGTGATGGCGCGGTCGGCGCGGCGGAGCAGCGACCAGATGGCGCGGCCGGCGGCGGTGGTATCGCGGGCAGTGTATTCGCGCGGAAAAACGGCCGTGTCTTTCGGTGGCGGCGGCACGTCGGCGGCGCGCGCACCCGCGCCGGCCAACAGCCCGATCAGCAGCAGAAACAGGATTCTCACCACCATAAGCGCCACGGCTTCACGCTTCACTCAGAAGGGTTTGCGGTGACGAAGGAACGATGAAAAATGGGGCAATGCAAGCGTGTCAGGTGCGGCGGCAGCCGCTGTGCCGCCCAGCCGCCGTGGCCCAGGGTAGCAACGCCGTTGGCGTAGCAACCCTGGGCTGTGGAACACAACCCCTTCGGGGTAGCCGAGCACACGCCAATAATGTGGTTCGGTACCCCGAAGGGGTTTCATATCGGAAGCCTAGGGTAGCCTTCGCTTCGCTCCGGCAACCCTGGGCCACAGCGGTAGCATTGCGCCCCCCACGTGTAGCCCAGGGTAGCCATCCCTTCGGGATAGCAACCCTGGGCTTCGATATATAACCCCTTCGGGGTAGCCGAACACGCTCAGACCGCGTGTCAATGACCGTCGCAACAAGGTTTTTGCTCAACCGCCGTTCGCGGGCCGAAGACCCGTGCTCCGGATTAGCAGGCCGGTCAGTGCATCCGGTCGGCGCGCACGGGTAGGCTGGTGACGATTTCGCCTTCGATTTTCAACAGTTCCTGCAATCGCGCGTCCACGGCGGCGGGTTCGGCGTATTGCTTTGCCAGATCGACGTACGTCACGAAGTGGCCCGCTTCGGACGCCATCAACTCGTAGTAGAAGTCGGCCAGCGCGCGGTCGGGCACGTGCTGCCAAAGGAGTTTGAACCG
>ERZ1066122.741-NODE-741-length-32208-cov-8.722048_pt1 | contig 32208 bp, 19 predicted proteins | sample MGYA00382769_ERZ1066122 | MGnify/ENA primary metagenome ERZ1066122 (study PRJEB33369, sample SAMEA5778352) | biofilm metagenome | biome: Industrial cooling water; feature: Water cooling tower basin; material: Biofilm | place: United Arab Emirates | collected... | reverse complement strand
TTATAATACACAACGACGACGCCAAGCTTCTGAAAAAATTCGTTTTCAGCCTGGCCCCGGATCCTTCTGACAAAGGCGCTTGTCGCCCGGTTTCTTTGAGACGACAGTTCACTAAAAAACCAAGTTTCAAACATTGTTGCCAGAAGCCAATCTACAGGCTTGCTGTAGCCGATAACCAATCGGGCTTCTGTCTGCTGTCTTACTTGCTGTAACTCTCGTTTTGTATTCCGACCGCCACAGTTACTGAAATATATCAGCTCGTTACCGAGTTTAGTACCGAGTTCCTCACTTACGTCTTTAAATGGTAAGCATTCCTCGTCGGCATAGAGCCCCTGCCCACTACCGTGAAAAGCGAGGTATAGGCAATTAGACGCCTGTCCCTTCAGGAAAGTGCGAGGGTCGAGTTTCTGCAATTCTTGTCGAAATCGCTTAGTGCTTTGACAAAGGCAATATTGAAAATCCAAGTTTCCTTTAGCATTGTCAGACCTACCACATCGCCAAGTGTCAAGACTTTGAAGCAATTGAAGTAATGGCTTCACCGTGACGCTTTGGTTTCGGTTGCTCATTTCTCCTTCCAAACAGAATATCCGCGTCTTCATTGTCGTTTTGAAGGTGTGTGGACACGAAAACGGGCCACCTTTCGGTGGCCCGTTTCAGAATTTCAGCGACGTTTCGCCTACTCGCCGTCCTGCTCGTGGGGCAGGTTCGAGGAAGTGGTTTGCGAGAACGGCACCGTCTGCGGGATGAAGTCGTCGGCGGCGCCGGGCTTCGAGTAGTCGTAGGGCCAGCGGTACACGGCCGGGATGGCGCCGGGCCAGTTGCCGTGCAGCGCTTCCACCGGCGTCGTCCATTCCAGCGTCGTGGCGTTCCAGGGGTTCTGGGTGGCGCGGCGGCCCCGGAAGGCCGAATACACGAAGTTGAAGATGAAGATGAACTGCGCGATGAACGAGACGATCGCCGCCACCGAGATGAACATATTGAGGTCGGCGAAGGTCGAGAACGTGTCGAAGCCCGTCCAGGCGTAGTAGCGGCGCGGGAAGCCGGCGATGCCGACGTAGTGCATCGGCAGGAACACCAGATACACACCCAGGAACGTGAGCCAGAAGTGGACGTAGCCGAGCTTCTCGTCCATCATCCGCCCAAACATTTTGGGGAACCAGTGATAGACCCCCGCGAACATCCCGAAAAACGCCGACGAACCCATCACCAGGTGAAAGTGAGCCACCACGAAGTAGGTGTCGTGGAGCTGAATGTCGAGCGTAGCGTTGCCGAGGATGATGCCCGTCAGACCGCCCGAGATGAACAGCGACACGAAGCCGATCGAGAACAGCATCGCCGAGGTGAAGCGGATGTTGCCGCGCCAGAGCGTGGCAATCCAGTTAAACACCTTCACCGCCGACGGCACCGCGATGATGAGCGTCAGGAACATAAAGATGGACCCGAGGAACGGGTTCATCCCCGTGACGAACATATGGTGCGCCCACACGATGAACGACAGCAGCGAGATGCCGAGCATCGAACCAATCATTGCGCGGTAGCCGAAGATCGGCTTGCGCGAGTTGGTGGCGATGATTTCCGACACCATCCCGAAGCCCGGCAGAATCACGATGTATACCTCGGGGTGGCCCAGGAACCAGAACAAATGCTGAAACAGAATCGGCGAGCCGCCGGTGTTGCTCAGCGCCTGACCGCCGATGTAGATGTCGGACAGGAAGAACGACGTGCCGAACGAGCGGTCAAAAATCAGCAGCAGCGCCGCCGACAGCAGCACCGGGAACGACAAAATGCCGAGGATGGCCGTCAGCGTGAACGCCCAGATCGTGAGCGGCAGCTTCGTCATCGACATCCCCTGCGTCCGTAGGTTCAGCACGGTGGTGACGTAGTTGAGCGAGCCGAGCAGCGACGAGACGATGAAAATCGCCATCGACGCGAGCCACAGCGTCATCCCCGCGCCCGAGCCGGGCATTGCCTGCGGCAGGGCCGAGAGCGGCGGGTAGATCGTCCAGCCCGCCGAGGCCGGGCCGGTGCTCAGAAACAGCGAGATGAACATCAATACGCTCGACAGGAAGAAGAACCAGTACGAGAGCATATTCATAAAGCCCGACGCCATATCGCGCGCGCCGACCTGCAACGGAATCAGCAGGTTCGAGAACGTGCCGCTCAGGCCCGCCGTCAGCACGAAGAACACCATTATGGTGCCGTGCATCGTGACCATTGCGAGGTAGAACTCGGGGTCGAGCTTGCCGCCCGATACCCAGCCACCGAGCACCGGCTCGAGCCAGTCGAGCGTGGCTTTGGGCCAGCCGAGCTGGATGCGGAACAGACTCGAGAGCGTACCGCCGATGATGGCCCAGATCATCCCCGTGATGAGGAATTGCTTGGCAATCATCTTGTGGTCCTGGCTGAACACGTACTTGAAGAGCCAATGCTCGTCGTGGTGCTCGTGCTCGTGGTCGGCGTGATGCTCAGCGTGGGCGTGGGCCTGGTGGCCGTGGCCAAGCGCGACTTCCACCGGAATGCCGGGGTTCGTCAGGTCAGCTGCCATAGATCGGGGATTTGCGGGGATTTTCAGGATTGCGGAGATTGCTCACTTAAAGTAGCGCACTCCGCAACTCGCACTAATGCAGAAGGAATGTGACTGGAGCGCCGGGTTACGGTTTGAGCACGGGGGCTTTGGTCGGCTCGGCTGCTTGCGTAACCGCGCCGGGGGCCGCTGGGTTTGCGGCGGGCTTCAGGTTGGCGAGCACTTCGGGGTGGTTGGCCGTGAAGGCTTTTTGCTTGGCGAGCCACGCGGCGTAGTCGATTTCGTCATCGACGACGACGTTCATCTTCATTGCGAAATGGCCCCGGCCGCAAATCTGCGAGCAGGCCAGTTCGTAGTTGAAGTTGGCGTTGCCGACTTCGGTCCGCATCTCTTCGGTCGTTTTGGTCGGGGTAAACCAGAACTGGGTCGGCATCCCCGGCACGGCGTACATCTGGGCGCGGAAGTGCGGCATATACATTCCGTGGATGACGTCGCGGGCGCGGATTTTCACCAGCACCGGCCGGCCTTTGGGCACGTGGATGTCGGAGGGCGTCAGGTCGTCGAGCGAGCGCTTGTCGTTGAAGTCGAAGCCCCACTCGTTGGTGGCGTCGATGAGGCGGTAGTTGACGTTGCCGAGCTGGCCGTCGGCGCCGGGGTAACGCACCATCCAGTTGAACTGCTTGCCCATCACTTCGAGCACCACCGACTCTGTCGGGGCGGGGCCGGTGATGTCGGCCCACTGCTTCCAGCCGTTGAAGATGAGCACGGCCATCACCACGGCGGGGATGACCGTCCAGATGATTTCAATCTTGTTGTTGTGGGGGAAGAAATACGCCCGCTTGCCCTCCTGGTGCTGGTACTTGTAGGCGTACACGAACAGCAGAATCTGGGTGACGACGAAGGCCACCATAATGATGCCCATCGAGAGCCAGAACATCGAATCGAGCTTCACGCCGTGAATCGACGCCACCGGAATCAGCGTCTCTTCGTGGTAGGCCAAAATCGACCAAGCAAACGCGCCGCCGCCGAGCACCAGGAAAAGCGGCATCAACAGCGCGTTGACCTTGTTGGAGCCACCAATCTGGCGCTTCGTGGAGCCGGAATAGATGGCATTCAGGACCTGGATGCGGAAAAGCAGGCCGAGAACGACCAGCACCAGGATTCCCGCGAGCAAGAGAGCGAGTTTCATAGGCGCAAAAGTAGGCACCGGCCCCGCAAGCCGCAAACCGGCCGCACAATGCGTGTTTACCTACCAGAAGGACACACCTGACGAGAGAGCGAAAACGACGAGCGGCCCGACGACTATCGCCGGGCCGCTCAGGCTGTAAGGTACTTACAATCAGACCACCACCCCCTACCCCACCGGTTGGACGGGCGTCGGCGCGGTAGGCTCCGTGGAATCGGACGTACCAGCGGGGCGCGCGATTTCGCGGCTGGGGTGCTCGCCTTTTACTTCGCTTTCGGTGGCTGAGCGGTCGGTACCGGCCATATGGGCTTGGTAGCTGGTCTGGCTGGCGAAGGGACGCGCGCCGACGAGGCGCTCAAGGTCGTCCTGTAGCAGGATTTCGCGCTTGAGCAGTTCCTGCGCCACTACTTCCAGTTCGTGGCGGCGCTCGGTGAGGAGGGCTTTCGTGCGGTCGTAGGCTTCCTCGATGAGTTTCCTGACCTCATCGTCGATGAGCTGCGCGGTGGCTTCGGAGTAGGGCTTGGTGGCGCGGTACTCGTTGGCGCCCTTCGAGTCGTAGAACGAGATGTTGCCGAGCTTGTCGTTCATCCCGTACACGGTCACGATGGAATACGCCATCTGCGTGATGCGCTCCAGGTCGGAGAGCGCGCCCGTGCTGATTTTGCCGAACACCAGCTCTTCGGCCGCGCGCCCGCCGAGGGTCATACACATCTCATCGAGAAGCTGCTCGGTGTTGTACAGAAACTGCTCTTTCGGGAGGTATTGGGCGTACCCCAGCGCCGCCACACCGCGCGGCACGATGCTGACCTTCACCAACGGGTCGGCGTGTTCGAGGAACCAGCCCGCGATGGCGTGACCGGCTTCGTGGTAGGCCACGATTTTTTTCTCCTGCGGCGAAATCAGTTTGTTTTTCTTTTCCAGGCCGCCGATCACGCGGTCGATGGCATCCTCAAAATCCTTCGCCGTGACGGCCGGCCGGTTGCGGCGCGCGGCGATGAGGGCGGCCTCGTTGCAGACGTTGGCGATTTCGGCACCCGCGAAGCCCGGCGTCTGGGCCGAGAGCTTTTTGGCATCCACGTCGGGCGCGAGCGCCAGCGGCTTCAGGTGGACGTTGAAGATTTGGGTGCGGCCGTTGAGGTCGGGCCGGTCGATGGAGATCTGCCGGTCGAAGCGGCCGGGCCGCAGCAGCGCCGAGTCGAGCGTATCGGGGCGGTTGGTGGCCGCCAGAATGATGACGCCCGAATCGGTGCCGAAGCCGTCCATCTCGACCAGCAGCGAGTTGAGCGTGTTTTCGCGTTCGTCGTTGCCACCGGGCATATTGCCGCGGCTCCGCGAGCGGCCGATGGCATCGATTTCATCAATGAAGATGATGCACGGCGCTTTGGCTTTGGCCTGCTTGAAGAGGTCGCGCACCCGCGCCGCGCCCACCCCGACGAACATCTCGACGAAATCGGAGCCGGAGAGCGAGAAGAACGGTACGTCGGCCTCGCCCGCGACGGCTTTTGCGAGGAGCGTTTTTCCCGTGCCGGGCGGCCCCACCAGCAACGCGCCCTTCGGAATCTTGCCGCCGAGAGCGGTGAATTTGGCGGGCTTCTTCAGGAACTCGACGATCTCCTCGACTTCCTCTTTGGCTTCTTCCAGCCCGGCTACGTCCTTGAACGTAATCTTCACTTTGTCGCCGCCCTCAAACAGCAGCGCCTTGCTTTTGCCGATGTTGAAAATTTGCCCACCCGGCCCGGCTGCGCCGCCCGCGCGGCGCATCAGGATGATGAAGCCGATGATCATCAGCACGGGCAAGCCCCACGAAATCAGGATCTCAAAGGGGCTTTGGCGGTTTTTGGCGTCCAGCGGCACCCGCTCGGCGCCGGGCGGCAGGGCGGCCTGTAGTTTATCGAGGTCGTCCTTGAAGGCTTCGGCCGAGATGACGGGAAACGCATAGTGCGGCCCCTGATCGAGCAGCGAGCTGCGCCCGGCCAGCTCGCGGCGGTAGGGGTCGCGGCGGGTGGCGTCGGCGGTGAGGGTGACTTCAACATCGCGCTCGTTGATGACGGTCAGCGACTTGACGTCGCCGGCCTGTAGCATCTGCTCGAAGCGCTGTTGCTTGATTTCGATTGGGTTCGCGCTTTTGTTGAGCCACAGCAGCGACGCCACCAGCACCGCCAGCACACTCAGCAGCCAGAGTTGGGCTTGCGGGCGGGGCGGCTGCGTGGGCAGTACGGGCTTTTTGCGCGGCTTATTCGGTTTATCGGCCATTCGGCAGGAGGTTCAGCAGAAAAGAAACGAGAGCAGGAGAGTCGGCCACTACCGACTACGGCACAGTGTCAGGCGCGGGACAGAACCCACCCCCTGAAAATAAGTTGCCCGTGGGCTGACGGGAACGGCGGCCCGGTATTGCAGCCGCCGGGCAGCCGCGAGCGCCGCGTATCGTATTACCGCGCTATCGCGCGGCGGCCGAGGGCGCGGCCGGCTCGGCGATGTACTCGATGGGCGCATCGCCCCACAGCTCCTCGAGGGCGTAGAATGAACGCTTTTCGCGGAGGAAGACGTGGACGACAACATCGACGTAATCGAGCAGAACCCACTCGCGGTTGGTGCGGCCTTCGCTCTGCCACGGCCACTGACCCGTGATTTTATGCACTTCGTCTTCCACGGACCGCGCGATGGCGTCGAGTTGCGTGTCCGACGACGCCGAGCAGATAATGAAGTAATCGGCCACGGCATTGCCCAGGTTGCGGAGGTCGATGACCGCGATGTCGGCGGCCTTCTTTTCCTGCATTCCGTGGACTACCAGCTCTGTCAATACGTCAGCTTCGCGCTTGCGCTTGGATTGTTGCATCAGGGTCGGAGTAGGTTTGCCGCGACGGCGGAGTTTCGCCGGATTACGTAAAAATTGAGGACTGGTGCGGCTTCCTTTCCTGCAAACTTCGTTCGTCGGGCAGCAATTCCATTTTCTGCCCGAATGCGCTTCCACCAATGCGGAGGCCCACGCCGCGTTGGTCAAAAATACCGCCACGCCCGAAGGTCTGACGATTCTGGCCGACCACCAGACCGCCGGACGCGGCCAGCGGGGCAATGCGTGGCAGGCGCCGCCGGGGCTGAACCTGACGTTTTCGGTGGTGCTGCGCCCCACGTTTCTGGCTGCGCCCGACCAGTTCGGGCTGAGTATCGCCGTGGCGCTGGCCGTGCTCGACGCCGTGCGTACCGTACTGCCCCCGGCCGCCGCCGAGACCGTCCGCATCAAGTGGCCGAACGATGTGTACGTGGGTAGCCGCAAGGTGGGCGGCATTCTGATTGAAAACGGCTTGCGCGGCAGCCAGCTCAACACCAGCATAGTCGGCATCGGCCTGAATGTCAATCAACTGGCCTTCGATCCGGCACTCCTCAACCCTACGTCGCTGGCCGTGGCGGCCGGAGGCCCGCTCGACCGCGCGGCCGTGCTCGCCGAGCTGCTCGCGCGGCTCGAAGCGCGCTACCTCGCCCTGCGCGGCGGCGCGGCCGAGCGCCAACGCGCCGAGTACCTCACCAGGCTATACCGCTGCGGCGAACCGGCGCGGTTTGCCTTCGCCGACGGCCGCCCGGAGGCCGTGGGCACCATTCGCGGCATCGACGCGCGCGGGGCGCTGCGGGTCGAGCTCGCCCACGGGCCGGAATCGTTCGGGGTGCAGGAAATCCGGTTCGTCGAGCAGCGGGGCTGATTCGTGGAAAACTGTTGGAAATTGGCCCTCCAACCGAGTATATTGCGCGGCCGCTGCGGTGGGTAGCCCGCGGGAGATAACTTTCATCCCGTCACGCGGTTACACGCGGCTGTTCGGCTCGAGTCATCATTTTTTTCCTGTTCCCCTGTTTGCTTATGCGGCATTCCTACTTTGGATTTTTCCTGACTCTACTGTTGCTGCTGCCGCCGGAGGCGGCCTGGTCCCAGGCAACCGGAGTTTTCGCCTCGTCAGTGACGCTCAACTCCAAAGGCGCCGGTAACGTGAATTACCGGATGGCCACCGCGACAGGCTTCAACCACACCCAGACGGCCCTACCTGCCTCGCTGGGCACTTTTTCGGGCGCCGAAACGCTCAATTTCAGCGGTGGTCAGCTCTGGACATTCAAGAACGGCACCGGCGACGTGACGAGTGCCCGAATGGAGTACCGCGTGTACCCGACTGGCTCGCCGAGTGGGGCATTCATCAACGTTTCGCTGGGCTTCGGCGCCGATCTCGGCGGCGGCGACCAGCGCTGGGAAGCGTTCGGCAACACGGCCAACCTCATCGCGCCGGGTGGTACGCCGCTGGCCGATGGCGCCTACACGCTTGAAATTCAGGGCCGGGCGTTCACAAACCTCGGCGACCGCACCAGTGGGCCGTTCACTACTACGTTTACGGTTTCGTCGGTGCGTCAGACGGTACAGGCGGGCAATTGGTCGGCGGCGACTACGTGGGATGCGGGCGGCGTACCGGCCAGCGGGGCGCTGGTGCAGCTCAACCACAACGTAACCCTCGACCAGGCGGCGTCGGTCAGTTCGCTTACGGTGGCGAGCGGCGTGTTCACCACGTCGGATGGTGGGAATCGCCTGCTGACCGTCGCCAACAACGGCAGCGTCACGGTGAACAGCGGCGCTACGGTAAGCCTGGCCGGCGGCACCCTCGCGTTTGGGCAAAACGGCACCCTCACCAACAACGGCACCGTCAACGGCAACACCGGCATCATTTCGTTCGGGTCGGGCGGGGGTGGGCAATTTCTCAACAACGGCACCTTCACGCGGAACACCTCCACGGTGAGCTTCTTCGGAACGGGCACCGTGGGTGGGTCGCAAAACACCACGTTTCATAACGTGACGCTCGGCGCGGGCGTCGATTTCGGGGCGGCCGTCACGTCCACCATCGCGGGCGAGCTGCGGCTCAATTCGGGCGGCTTCGTCAACACCAACGCCCCGGCCTACGCGGCCGGCTCGACGCTGGCGTACGCCACCGGCGGTGGCTACGGCCGCAACCTCGAATGGAGTTCGGCCACGCAGGGTGCCAAAGGCTGCCCCGCCAACGTGCTCGTGACCAACAGCACGGGGGTGCGCCTGCCGGTCAACGGCGGCATCTATCTGGGGCTGGGCAACGTGTTCGGCAACCTGACAGTGGAGAGCGGCTCGAGCCTGTTTATGGATTTTTCGGGATCGATGAACGTGCCGCTGACCGTATCGGGCAACGTGACGACGGTCGGCACCGGCGCCATCATCCTCTCCAACAACAGCAACGGCAACCTGCGCCTCAACGGCAACCTGACGCTGGCATCGAGCGGGGCGCTGGTGACGAACAACCGCGCCGTGTTCTTCGACAACACGGGCGCGGGCCAATCGGTCTCGGCGGCGGCGGCGCTGGCGTACGTCGTCTCCAATACGCCTACGCTGACGCTGCTGACCGACCTGAGCATCACGGCGCCCGGCCAGGGCAACGGCCTGACGCTGAACGGCAACCTCGATCTCAACGGCCGGACGCTTTCCTTCGCCACGGGCCTCTCGGGCGGCGCGAAGGTGGAGCTGCTGGTGAACACCTCGATTCGGACCATCTCGTCGGGCAGCGGCACCGGGACGCTGGTGCTCCCCGGCGACAACCGCATCAGCAGCGGCGCCGGCGGTACGCTGGTGCTCGCCACGAGCGTCTTGCTGCAAACGGGCGGCTCGGGCATCCGGCCGATTACGATTGGCGGAATCACGACCATCAACGGTACGCTCGAAATCCTGCCCGGCGGCTACGTCGATGGCACCGACGGTCCTACGTGGGGTACCGGCTCGACGCTGCGCTACAACACGGGCGGGTCGTACAACCGGCTGTCGGAGTGGGACGGCACCACGGCCGCGCGGCGCCCCTTCAACGTAGAAGTGACGGGCAACACCACGCTCAACGCCTTCAAGTCGGGCGCGACGGGCACCGTGCAGCTCCGGGGCAATATGAGCATTATGGTCGGCAGTACGCTCGACTTGAGCGATCAGCCGAGCGACGTCATCGTCGATGGCAACCTCACCAATGTCGGCACCATTACGTTCGACAACGCCACCGGCGCCCTCACGGTGGGCGGCAACTTCATCAACTCCGGCACTACGACGCTCTCGACCCAGGCGCTCGCCGGCGATGTGAGCGTAGCGGGCAACCTGACCAATTCGGGCACCTTCACGTTCGGCAATACGGCCAGTACGCTGCTCGTGGACGGCAACTTCCTCAACTCCGGCTCGATGACGCTCTCGACCCAGGCCGGGGCCGACGACGTGCGAATCACCGGCAACCTGACTAACTCAGGAACGCTCACGCTCGGCAGCGGCGCGAGTGCCGACCTCCAGCTCGGCGGCAATTTCGACAACACCGGTACTTTCAACTCCAACGGCCGGGCGCTGTTCTTCATCAACGGCCTCACGCAGACCGTCAGCTCCAATACGCCGCTGGCCATCAACTACGTGGTGGTGCGGAAGTCGGGCGGCCAGGTGCAACTGCTGAGCAACCTGACCGTGGCGGCGCCGACGGGTGGTACGCCGCTGGATTTCAACCAGTCGGCCGGGCCTAACGTCTTCAATCTCAACGGCCGCACCCTGACGCTCGGCACGGCTGCCGCCGCCTCGACGGCGGGCACCATCCCGGCCAACTCGGGGTACACCGACAACGGCGCCGGAACGCTCGTCATCGTCGGCGACGGCGATTTTGGCACTTTGCGCTTCACGAGCGGCACCACGCTCGGCACCCTCACCCTCGACCGTACCGGCACCACCGGCGGCGCCGCGCTCGGCTCGGCGCTCCGCTTGGCTACGGCCCTGAGCCTGAACCAGACAAACACCAAACTCGCCCTCGGCGCCAACACACTCACGCTGGCCCCCGCGGCGACTATCTCGGCCACCTCTGCCAACCGCTATGTCGTCAGCGACGGCACCGGCGTACTGGCGCGCGAAGGAATGGGTACGGGCGGCGTCACGACGGCGCAACTCTTTCCGGTGGGCACGGCCACGGCGTACAACCCCGCCACGCTCGCCAACACCGGCACCCTCGACACCTACTCGGTGCGCGTGAGCAGCACGTCGGCGCAGGCAGTGCCGAACCCCAGCCTGCAACTGACGCGCTACTGGACCGTGGAAGAAGGCACCGCCGGCGGCTCCTCGGCCACGATGACGCTGCAATGGAACGGCCCCACCGAAGAAGGCGCCTCTTTCGACCGCACCGACCCGCTGCTGTTCACGCGCCTCGAAGGCGGCCTGTACTCAGTGATTCCGGCCACGTCGGCGCAGGTCAGCACGGCGCCCTACACGGCGACGCTCGCCGGCATCACGGCCTTAAGCGAGTGGAGCCTCGGCAACCAGTACGTGCTGCCGGTAGAGTTGCTCTACTTCACGGGCCGGATGAATGGCCCCGATGCCGTATTGGCGTGGCAGACGGCCACCGAAAAAGACAACCAGCTCTTCGACGTGGAGCGCTCGGTTGACGGCCGCCGTTTCGAGCGGGTGGGTACGTTGCCGGGCGCCGGCACCACCACGCAGGCCCGGAGCTACCGCTTTACCGACCACAACGTGGCGCGGCTGGGCGCGTCGGTGCTGTACTACCGCTTGCGGCAGCTCGATTTCGACGGCACTACGTCGTTCTCCAACGTGGTCACGATTGCGCCGTCGCAGACGTCGGGCACGGAGCCGATCATTCTGCCCACCATTCTCGAAACCAACGAATTCACCGTGCAGCTCTTCGCCAACACTGCCGGCACTGCCGAGCTGACGCTTACCGACGCCGCCGGGCGCATCGTGCACCAGAGCAAGCCCACCGTGAAGGAAGGCTACAATTACATCAGCAGCAGCGCGTTGGCAGGTTACAACGGCCTGGCGCCGGGTATGTACGTAGCCCGCGTCACGCAGCCCGGCTGGCGGCCGGTGGCGCTGAAAATCGTTCGGCGCTAACCCGGCATTAACCCGCAGGCATCGGCACCCGCCAAAACGGCAGCAGCCGGGGCGGGTGCCGATGCCGCCAACCGAAGCCGCCCCGGCTCAGGCAACCATTGGTGGCTGCCGAGCGTCCGGGCAGAGCGGGGCGGCACGGTGCTTGACACCGCCGCGCCGCGCTCCAGCCTGCCCATCCCCTCTTTTCTACTCCTCTGCCCCCGATGCGCTTTCTACTCCGCCCTTTTCTGCTGATCAGCACCGCGCTGAGCTTGTGCGCCAACAGCGTACTGGCGCAGGCCACCATCAACATTACGGTCGGCGATAATTCCTATCAGCCCGCCAGCGTGACGGCCTCCCCCGGCGACAACATCGTGTTTACGTACGCCGGCAACCGCTCGCACCCGACCGTCTCGGACAACAACGCGTTCACGGCGTTTTCGATGGACGCCAACAACCGCACCCACACGGTGGTGCTCAGTTCGCCGGGCGCCTACGGCTACCACTGCCAGTTTCACGGTGGCGCCGGTGGCGTCGGAATGGCGGGCACCATCACGGTGCAGCCCCTCGGGACGCGCGCCGACGCCCCGGCCGCATCGAACTTGGCCGCATATCCCAACCCCGTTTCCGCCACCCGCGACGAGCGCGTGAGCGTCAGCTTCACGCAGCGCGCCGGGACGGAAGGCCGGCTCCGGCTGCTCAACGTCATTGGCCGGGTGGTGCGCGAAGTGCCCATCCGCCGCGCCACCGAAACGGGCGAAGCCAGCGTGGCGCTGTCGGTGGAAGAGCTGCCGGCGGGCGTCTATTTCGCATCGCTGGTGCTCGGCGAGCGTGTGGTGGAAACCAAGCGGTTGGTGGTGCAACCGTGAGGTAGCAGACATAACAGAATGCGAAAAGGAGGAATCGGGGATTGGCCCGGCTCCTCCTTTTCTTTTGGTGGTGTGCAACTGCTGAGCACATAACGTCAAGTCAAGCGCCCGCTTGGCCTTCGGCGGCTCGCTTGGCGCGGGCAAAGCGGGCGCTTGGCGTTACATACTGTCGTGATGTTCGCCTTGGGACGGCTTCCCCGCGCATTACTGCCTAATTTTGGCGGCCGGGCTACCAATGGCCCGGCCGTTTTGTGTAATGGGGCAACCCGCCGACCGGCGCGGTGCTCCGGGCCGGGCCGCTTCGGCGCCCCCTGATGTGCAGTTTCCTGCTTATGCGTTCTTATAAGTTCGTCAACGACCTGACCGGCTGGCTGGTGTTCGCCGTCGCCACGGCCGTCTTCCTCTACACCCTCGAGCCGACCGGCTCGTTCTGGGACTGCGGCGAGTTCGTGGCTTGTTCCTACAAGCTGCTGGTGCCGCACCCGCCGGGGGCACCCACGTTTTTGCTGCTGGGGCGCATCTTTTCGCTCTTCGCCCCCGACCCGTCGAAGATCGGCGTCTGGGTGAACGCGCTGTCGGGGCTGTCGTCGGCGTTTACCATCCTGTTTCTGTTCTGGACCATCACGATGATGGGCCGCAAGCTGCTCGTGGGCCTGCGGGGCGAGCCGACGGGCGCGCAAACCGCCCTGCTGATGGGCGCGGGCGCGGTGGGCGCGCTGGGTTTTGCGTTCACCGATTCGTTCTGGTTTTCGGCGGAGGAGGCCGAGGTCTATGCGCTGTCGGCGTTCTGCACGGCCTTCGTGGTGTGGGCGATGCTGAAGTGGGAGCGCGTGGAAGAAGAAGCCGACTCCGACCGCTGGCTGATTCTGATTGCCTACGTCGTGGGCCTGTCCATTGGGGTTCACTTGCTGAATCTGCTCGCCATTCCGGCGCTGGCGTTCATTTACTACTTCAAGCGGCACACCGTCACGGTGCGCGGCGGGGTGGTGGCATTCGTGATTTCGGGCGTCATCATTCTGTCGATTCTGGTCGGCATCATTCCGGGGCTGCCGACGCTGGCGGGGTGGTTCGAGCTGTTTTTCGTCAACTCCGTGGGGCTCCCGTTCTCGTCGGGGCTGTGGATTTTCCTGGCGCTGCTACTCGGTGGCATCTGGTACGGCTTCCGGCGCTCGTTCCGCACCGGCTCGCAGTTGCTCAACACGGCGATGCTGTGCTTCGTGTTCATTCTGATCGGCTACTCGTCGTATCTCATCGTGCCGATTCGCTCGTCGTACCGGCCCACCATCAATGAGAACGCGCCCGAGAACGTGCTCTCCTTCGTGAGCTACCTCAAGCGCGAACAGTACGGCGACCGGCCCATCCTCTACGGCCCGCAGTATTCGGCCGAGCCGATTTCGCAGGAACCCGGCGATTCCATCTACATCCCCAACCCGCGCACCGGCAAGTACGAAGGCGTGGACCGCAAGCTCGTGACCGAGTACGACGCCCGCGACAAGGTGCTCCTGCCGCGCATCTACTCCAACCAGCCGATGCACCTGGACGAGTACCGCAAGTGGGGCGTCAACATCCCCTACCAGCCACCCGTGAACCCCGAGACGGGGCGCCCGCAGTACCCCAAACCCACGTTCTCGGAGAATATGGGCTTCCTGTTCGGCTACCAGCTCAACCATATGTACTGGCGCTACTTCCTCTGGAATTTCGTCGGGCGCGAGGGCGACGTGCAGCAGTCGGGCGTGCTGTGGCCGGGCGAAGACTCCAAGACCGTGCGCGCGGCGCTGCCCGAGCGCGTGGCCGAGAGCAAGGCGCGCAACAATTTCTGGGCGCTGCCGCTGATTCTGGGCATTCTGGGGCTGATTTACCAGATTCGGAAAGACGAGCGCGACGCGCTCATCGTCGGGCTGCTGTTTTTCCTGACGGGCATCGCCATTGCGCTTTACCTCAACCAGCCGCCCATCGAGCCGCGCGAGCGCGACTACACCTTCGCGGGGTCGTTCTATGCGTTCGGCATCTGGATGGGCATCGGGGTGCTGGCGCTGGCCGATCTGCTGGGCCGGGTGCTGAGGCCGGTGGCCGCGCGGGCGGCCGTGGCCACGGCGCTGGGCGCGCTGGTGCCGATGGTGCTGCTGGCCAACGGCTGGGACGACCACAACCGCCGCGGGCGCTACACGTCGGTCGATTCGGCGCGGAACCTGCTCGAATCGTGCGCGCCGAACGCTATCATCTTCACCAACGGCGACAACGACACCTTCCCGCTCTGGTACGCGCAGGAGGTCGAAGGCATCCGGCCCGACGTGCGCGTGGCCGTACTCTCGTATATGAACACCGACTGGTACATCGACCAGATGCGCCGGCCGAGCTACACGAACACGCCGCTCATCACGACTCTAGATTCGACCAATTACCGCCAGGGCACCAACGATTATCTGACGTATCAGCCCATCGCGCAGGTGGCCAACGGCATCGACCTCAAACAGTTTATCGGGCTGGTGAGGCAAAACTACCCGGCCCTGCAAGTACCCACATCGGTAGGCAAGCCGCTGCTGAGCTTCCCGACGAAGAAATTCTTCCTCGACGTGGACACCGCCGCCGTCTGGAACTCGGGCATCATCCCCGCTGACCGCCGCGCGCACCTCACCCCCCGGATGGAGTGGACGCTCCGCGGCAACATTATGGAGAAGAAGAATCTGATCATCCTGGATATGATTCAGGCCAATCAGTGGAAACGCCCCATCTACTTCTCGACCACGGTCAACACGACCGATTTTATGGGCCTGATGCCCTACTTCCAGCTCGAGGGGCTGGCCTACCGCCTGCTGCCCGCCAAAAACCCCACCCCCGACCCGCGCCAAAACGGCTTCGTGGCGCGCGAGCTGATGCACCGGAATATGATGACCAAGTTCGCGTTCCGGGGGCTGGACAATCCGCAGATTTTCAACGACGAAAACGCCCTGCGCTTCCCGGCCAACGTGCGCGACAAGCTCTCGATTCTGGCCGAAACCCACCTGACGGCCGGCGACAAGACGCGCGCCAAGCAAGTGCTCGACGCCGCTTTCCGGTGGATGCCCGACAAGAGCATTCCGTACGACTACTACACGCCGCAGTTCGTGAAGCCGCTTGTGGACGTGGGCGAGCGCGCCCGCGCCCTCGAGATTATGGACGTGATGAGCGCCCGCGCCGTCAAATCCCTCAACTACTACCAAAACAACGACCCGCGCCAGCTCTTCGACAACGAGGTGCGGATGAACGTCATCATCCTGCAAAACCTCGCCGTGGCCGCGCAGGACATCGGTGATATGGAGCGCGCCGCACGGTATCAGCAACTGTTTCAGCAGTATTACAACCCGGCGGGGGGGATGTAGGGAGGGTGGGGTAGTGCATACGTAACCGCATCGTAGGGGCGGGCCTTGCGCCCGCCCGCACAGTGGCACCGCACAATGCGCGGGCGGGCACAAGGCCCGCCCCTACGATACGCCCGGTCGTAAAAAAGAGTCAGGTGCCGCGCTGGCAGGAGCAATATGCCCCCTACCCCAACGGTACGCCCCTACGATTTCATCTGGTACCTCTGTAGTTTCAGACGATGAAAACGGCCCCACTCCTCCTCCTCACCGCCCTCCTCCTCCCGGTCGCCGCCCCGCCCCCGCCGCCCGTGCGGACGGCCGCCACCGCCCTCAGCACCGCTACCCGCCACGAGGCCGATTCGCTGCGGGTGTGGGTGAGCTGGCCGACCACCCGCCCCGCCCCTACCCGCCTGCGGGTGCACCGCGTGTGGCCCACCGGCCGCGAAGCGCCGTGGCCCGACTCCGTAACGCTCCGCCCCGTGGGGCCGCAGCAGGCGATGCTGGTGGTGGCGCGGCGCCACCTGCTACCCACGCCCGGCGCGACCGGCGCCGCCACCGCCACCCCCGACCGCCTCCGCCTGCGCGAAAGTGCCGTAGCCGGCGGCCCCGATGCGCCCGCCCCCACCGACGTACCCGTGACGGGCGCGGCGCTTGATCGCACCTACGCCCTCACCGACACCGCGCAACGGGTACTCACCCGCGCGTGGCTGCACACCGATGAGGTGGTGCGGCTCAGTACGTTCGGGCTGGAGCTGCCCTTGACGCTGTTTCGCTACAACGCCGATTTTCAGCCCGCCCTGCCGCCGATGGCCGTGGGCGCGGCGCCCGGCACCGCGCCGACCCTCACGGTAGCCGCCTCGCGTTCGGTGGGCGCGCGCGATACGTTCAGCCTCCGCCAACCCGGCCTCTATGCTCTGCGGCAGGGCACTAGCGGCCCCCTCGACCCGCTGCTGGTCGAAGACGGCGGCTTCCCCGACGTACGCACGGCCCCCGACCTCATCCGGCCGCTCATCTACCTCACCACCGCGCAGGAGCGGCAGGCGCTCTACGACGCTCCCGACCCCAAAAAAGCCACCGACCGTTTCTGGCTCGACATTGCGGGCGGCCAACCCGAAACGGCCCGTACGCTCATTCGCACCTACTACGGGCGCGTGGCCGAGGTCAATCGTCTCTACTCCTGCCACAAACCCGGCTGGATGACCGACCGCGGAATGCTCTGGATTGTGCTCGGCCCGCCCCCGCGCGTGGAGCCGACCCCCGACGGCGAAGACTGGGTGTATAAGGAGGTGGCCGACACGGGCGGCGGGCGCTTCCGGTTTCGGCGGCGCCCGTCGGTTTTCGCGCCCGACCAGTATGAGCTGCGCCGCGAGCGCGGGTTTGAAGAAGTGTGGTATGCGGCCACGGCGCAGTGGCGGCGCGGGGTGGCGGTGACGGCGGTGAGGTGAGGCTCCCACTCGCCCCCTCGCACTCTGCAGCCGTCGTACCTTTGCCCAACGGGCCGCGCCCCCACGCGCGGCCCGTTTTTTTATGGAAAAACCGCCCTTCCGCCGCCCTGGCCGCGACGATTCTGCCCGCCCCTCCGGCCCGCGCCGCCCCGGCGCCTACAACGGCCCCGGCCGGGGGCGCCCGTTCACGGCGCGGCCCAGCGGCCCGCGCCGCGAGGAGCAGGACGACGATTTCACGCCCGACGAGCGCGAACGCGCCGACGACGGCCCCGGCCGGGGTGGCTACACCGGGCCGGGCCACTTCGGCCGCGACGATCACGCCGCCGACCACGACGACCGTCCGCGCTACACGCGCCCCGACCGCCCCGACCGCTCCGACGAGCGCGCCCCCAACGACCGCCCCCTCAAACCCGCCCGCTATAGCAAGGTAGGGCCGCCGCCGGGCCGCAGGTCGCCGTATGCGCCCCGCCCCGCCGGCCCCGGCAAGGACGAGCTGATTTTCGGCACCCGCCCCGTGCAGGAAGCCCTGCTCGCGGGGCAGGCGCTGGAGCGCGTATTCGTGCAGCGTGGGCTGAAATCGCCGCTCGGCGCCGACGTGCTCGAAGCCGCCCGCAGCCTGCACGTGCCGGTGCAGGAGGTGCCCATCGAAAAGCTCAACGCTCTGACCCGCAAAAACCACCAGGGCGTGGTGGCGCTGCTGCCGGTCATCGAGTACGCGCCGCTACAGGAAGTCATTACGGCCGCCTTCGAGGCCGGCCGCACCCCGCTGGTGGTCGTGCTCGACCGCGTGACCGACGTGCGGAACTTCGGTTCCATCGCGCGCTCGGCCGAGTGCCTCGGCGCCGATGCGCTGCTGATTCCGACGCGCGGCGGCGCCCAGATCAACGGCGATGCCGTGAAAACCTCGGCCGGTGCTCTCAGCCGCCTGCCCGTGTGCCGCGAGCCGAACCTGAAAGACGCCCTCCGCTACCTTTCGGAGGCTGGTTTGCGCGTGGTGGCCTGCACCGAAAAAGCCGCCGCCACCCTGGGCCACCCCGACGCGCCCGACCTCAGCGGCCCCGTGGCGCTGGTGCTCGGCTCGGAAGAAGATGGCATCTCGCCGGAGTACCTGCGCCTGGCCGACGCGGAAGTGAAAATCCCGATCCTGGGCCACATCGGCTCGCTCAACGTAGCCGTGGCGGCGGGCGTGGTGCTGTTTGAGGTGCAGCGGCAGCGCGGAGAATGAGTAGCGCGGGGCGCCGGCCCGCGCTACGACGGACTATCCCACCAGCAGCCGCGCATAAAACCCCGGCTGGCGCAGGCGCTGGCGCAAATCGAGGTCGTTGAACATCGACGAAATCAACTCGGCGAGGGCGGGGTTGCGGTTGGCGCGGCGCACCACGAAATCGAAGAGGCGCGGGAAGGCCAATAGCTGCTGCAGGCGCCGCGAGACGCGCAGCTCCGGGCCGAGGCGCCGGTAGACGGCCGCGTCGTAGCCGCGCAGGAAATCGGCGCCGAGGTTGTCGGCGGCGAGGGCGCGGGCGGCCCAGTCGGCGGCGTGGCGCCCGGCGATGAGCGCATTGGAAATGCCCTCGCCCGAAAACGGGTCGATGAGCGACCCCGCGTCGCCGACGAGCAAAAAGCCGTCGCCCGAGATGGGCCGCATCCGCGAGCCGAGCGGCAGGCCGAACCCCTGCACCGGTCCCTCGAGGGTGGCGCCCGCGAACCGCTCGCGCAGGGCGGGCACTTCCTGGATGATTTCGGTGAGGCGGCGGCGCAGATTCACCTTCTTCTTACTGACGGCCTCGGTCAGCATCCCGACGCCCACGTTGGCGGCGCCGTCGGGGAGCGGAAAAATCCAGAGATAGCCGGGCAGAAAATCGCGCAGAAAATGCAGTTCGATGAAGTTGTCGGGGTCGAGCCCGCGGACGCCCCGGTAGTAGGCGCGCAGCCCGGCGCAGTGGTGCGCGGGGTCGAGGGTGTGGCCGCCCACGGTGCGCCCGAAGCGCGAATGGGCGCCATCGGCCGCCACCACGAGGCGCGCGCGCGCGAGGGGGTTTTTGTGGGGGTCGAGGAGCGTCCAGCGGCCGGTGGCGGGGTCGCGGGTCCAGTCGGCCACTTCGGTGTGTTCGCGGAGCTGGATGAGGGGCTGCCGGCGCACTTGCCGCACCAGAAAATCGTCGAAATCGAGGCGGCGCATCAGGTGGCCGGGGGCGCGGTCGGCGGCTTTGTCGAAGCCGGTCTTGAACGGCACCCGCAACGCCTCACCGTTCGGCGCGATGAACGCAATGCCCCACGACGGCACTTGCGCCGCTTCGGCGCGCAGCAGGGCGGGCAACTCGTCGGAATCGCCGGAGAGGCGCCGCAGCTCGCTGATGACTTTGCCGCTCAGGGCGTCGCCACAAATCTTATCGCGCGGGAAAGCCGCCTTGTCGAACACCACCGACCCGATGCCCGCCCGCGCCAGATGCAGCGCCGTGGCCGCGCCGCCCGGCCCCGCCCCCAGGATGGCCACCTCGGTGGTGGGGATGGCAGGAGTGGCAGGGGCGGTGGAGGCAGCGGAAGTGGCGGTCATCGGGGGCCAAAATTACCCGTTGGGGTGCGGGTGGGAAGGTGGGGTGCGGTGGTAGGTATTGGGTGGTAGGTATTGGGTGGTAGGTGTTGGGTGGTAGGTGTTGGGTGTTGGGGCTACTGGCGGTGGGGCAGTGAATCACGGCGGCTTCCGTTGCGAGCGCGTAACGCCAAGCTCCTGCTTGGCCCGCGCCAAGCACGATGCGGCTGTGCCAACGTGGGCCAAGCGGGAGCTTGGCGTTACGCGCCACTCCGGCTCGCTACAAGATCGTAGTAGAAAAAAATCAACCGAAACCGAATCCTCAAACCGTCGGCTGCCGTAAGCGCATTTGTTCCCGCTCTTCTCTCTCAGCGGCGGCCTTTGGGCCTTCGCATCCGTGAAAACACCCGTTTCAGGCCGATGCAGTGCCTCCCGTGGCCGGAGGTCCGTGGTTGAGAGAGAATACGCGCGGGAAGCCGCCCTGACGGGGCGGCTTCTTTCATTTTCGCCTTCCATCTCTTCTCTTCCGATGAAAACGTTTTTCCTCTTTTCGGCGCTGCTGCTCGGGCTGAGCACTGCGCCCGCCGTGCAGGCCGCCCCCGGTTCGGGTTTGGGTTCCGACGACAACACGGCCATCAAAAAGACTTCCGCCGATTACCGCCGCGAAGTCAAGACCGCTTCTCAGGCGCTCGAGCGCGCCCCGCGCGACGGCAAGCTCTACCGCCAACGCGCCGACGCCGAAATCAAGCTGAAGGACTACAAGGAAGCCGTGGCCGACTACACAAAGGCCATTCAGTTCAAAACCATCGATGCCGATGTGTACTACAACCGGGGAATGGCGCTGATGCAGCTCAAAGACTACCGCAAGGCCGTCGCCGACTTCAACCTGGCCCTCAAACTCCGCCCGACCGACGCGGGCGCCCTCTACGCCCGGGGCGTGGCGCGCGTGATGGCGTTCGACTACAAAACCGCCATCGTCGATTTCAACAAAGCCCTCACGCTCGATTCGACGCTCGCCGACGCCTACGAATACCGGGGCATCTCGTACTCGAGCCTCGACAAGAAAGACCAGGCTTGCCAGGATTTGGCCCGCGCCGTGAAGCTCAACCCCGGCGCCGCCAAAAGCCAGCGGCAGTATTGCAAAACGTGTAAGAGCTGCGACGACGTAGCGGCCAACTAACGGCCGCCCACGTCCGCGAACCTGTCTCGTTTTCGCCCCGCCGGTCGGCTTCCACGCCCGGGAGCCGGCTGGCGGTTGTGCGTTTGTGAAGTCGCAAGCCTCGAGCTGTAAGCTGCAAGCCTTGTGCTGTAAGCCTCTAACTTGGGGCTTGCAGCTTGCAGCTTGCGTTTACCTTTGCCTGCGTTCAGTCACCAGGTATTCCCCGAAACCCTTTCGCTCCGATGCAGCTCCCCGCCGCGCTCCAGTACACCAAAGAACACGAATGGCTCCGCCTCGACGGCGATGTGGCCACAATCGGCATCACCGATTTCGCACAGAAAGAGCTGGGCGACATCGTGTACGTTGACATCACGGCCCTCGACCAGGACGTCAGGAAAGACGAAGTTTTCGGCTCGGTGGAGGCCGTAAAGACCGTTTCGGATCTCTACTCGCCCGTGAGCGGGACCGTCATCGAGGTGAACGAGAAGCTCAGCGACTCGCCCGACCTCGTCAACAACGACCCCTACGGCGACGGCTGGATGGTGAAAATCCGTCTCAGCGACCCCAGCGAAGTGGCCGGTCTGCTGGATGCGGCCTCCTACGGGTCGCTCATCGGCCAGTAACACGATATGCGGTCCGGGAGCACCGGGCTCCAGCCCGGCGCCGGCGCTACGTGGCGCTTCATTACGCTAGCGTGGGCGCTGGCAATCGCCCTGCTCACGCTGCTCCCTGCCGACCGCCTCCCCCCTACGCCCGCGTGGCGGCTCGTGTCGTTCGACACGGCCGCCCACGCGGGCGTTTTCGCGGCGTTGGCCCTGCCGCTGCGAATGTGGTGGCGCGCGGCGGGCGGGCGCCTGGCGTTCTGGGGTACCTTCACGGCGGCGCTGGCTTACGGCGCCTTTATCGAATGGCTGCAAACTGCGCTGCACTGGGGCCGCCACGGCGAGTGGTCCGACCTGCTTTCCGATGCTCTGGGCGCGCTGCTCGGCGCGGCGCTGGCCGTGTGGGTGCCGGCGCGGTGGCGGTGAAGGCGGCGGTGAAGGCGGCGATTGCTCTGACGGCGGCGCTGCTGCTGCCGGTCGTCGGCCGCGCGCAAACCATCGCCCCGGATTCGGCGGCGGCCTACGCCGCGCGGGCCGGCCGCACCGTCGCCGCGCTGGCCTCTGATGCCTTTGCCGGGCGCGGCTACGGCCCCGCCGACGGCGCCCGGAAGGCCGCCCGCTACCTCGCCGACCGCTTCCGCGCTCTGGAGCTTGAGCCACTCGGCGATTCGGCGGGCCGCTCGTACTACCAGCATTTTGCGCTGCCCATCAACACGTTTCCGGGGCCGGTGGGCATCTTGGTCGGCCGGAGCCGCGCCGCTCGGCACACGTATGCGGTGCGGCCGGGCCACGCCGTCGTGGCCGCGCCCGACTGCCCGTCGGTCAACGGCGGCGGGCGCGTCGTGGCGCTCGATACGGCGTGGTTTACGCTCGATTCGGCGGTGGTGGCCAAGCGATTGCGTCCGCACTCGCTCCGCAACCGCATTCTGGCAGTGCGCGCCCAAGACGAGAAACGCCTCGCGCGGCTGCCGCTCGCCGCGCGCCGCTGGGTGGCATCGGCCCGCGCCGTGGTGGTACGCGAGCCGAAAAAGCTGACGGCCTCGCTGGCCCGACGGCAAGGCCCGCAGCCGCGCTTTCACGTCCTCGACACGGCCTGGACGCGCAACGGCACCCCGCGCCGCGCCACCGTGTACGCCCACGCCCGCTTCGAGCCGAGCTACCCCGCGCTGAACGTCGTGGGGCGGTTGCGCGGCACCGGACCGTCCGACTCGGTGCTCGTCGTGACGGCCCACTACGACCACCTCGGCCAGCAAGGCCCGAACGTCACGTTCTACGGCGCCAACGACAACGCCTCCGGCACCGCCCTGCTGCTCGAGCTGGCCCGCCACTTCCGCACACATCGGCCGCGCCACGACGTGCTGTTCGTCGCCTTCGGGGCCGAAGAGGCGGGGTTGGTCGGCTCCGAGTGGTTCGCCGAGCATCCGTCGGTGCCGCTCGCGCGCATCCGGTTTCTGCTGAACCTGGATTTGGAGGGCTTCGGCGACAAAGGTGCCACCGTGGTCAACGCCACGCTGCACCCGCGCCGTTTCCGGCAGCTCGACTCGCTTAATTGTACACGCGGCAACCTGCTGCCGACGTTGAAGCAGCGCGGCCGGGGCGCCAACTCCGACCATTTCCCGTTTTCGGAGCGCGGCGTCCCGGCGTTTTTCGTGTACGGCCTCGGCGGCCCCGGCCACTACCACGACGTCCTCGACCGCCCCGCCACGCTCGACCTGAAAAGCGCCGCTTCGCTCTACGCCTTGCTGCGCGAGTTTCTGACTTCCCTCGACGCCCGACCCTGACCGGCGCCCGCCCTTGCTCCCGTGCTTTCGCTGCGTACGCTCTTCACTCTGGCCTCCCGCTTCGGCATTGCCCTGCTCAACTTCGGGGTGGTGCTGCTCACGGCGCGGGCGTTGGGCGCGGCCGGGCGCGGGCAGGTCAGTCTGCTGCTGACCGATGTGGCGCTGCTGCTGCTCTTCATCGGGTTGCTCGGCGGTTCGTCGCTGATGTATCTCGCGCCCCGCCGCAACGTGTGGCGGCTGTTGGTGCCCGCCGTGGCGTGGGCCGTGGCAGTGTGCGGCGCAGGCGCGGCCGTGGTGGCGGTGGCCCGGCCGGGCGCGCTCGGTGGCTACGCGGCGCACGTTGGCGCGCTGGGGTTGCTACAGGCGCTGTTTTCCATCTGCGCCTCCTTGTTGCTGGGGCGCCGCCGCGAACACCTGTTCAACCTCCTGAACCTGCTGCAGGCCGCGCTGCTGGCAGCCGGGCTGCTGACGGCGTTCTACGGATTCGGCCACCGCACCCTCAGTGCCTTCTACGCGGCCAGCTACCTGGCCACCGGTCTGCCGTTGGTCGTCGCCGCCGTGGCGCTGGCCCGCCAACCCGACCCGCGTCCGCTCACGCGCCGCGCCCTGCGGCGCACAACCCTCGAGCTGGCCCGCCACAGCCGGGGCGCGCATCTGTCGAGCATTCTGGCTTTTCTCAACTACCGGCTCGGCTACTACTTCCTGGCCGCGTGGGCCGGACCGAGCGCGGTGGGCGTACTGAGCGTCGGCACCGCGCTGGCCGAAGCAATCTGGCTACTCGGCCGCTCCACCGCCCAAACCGAGTACGTCGCGCTCATCAATGCCCCTGATCGCGCCGCGCGGCGAGCGCCCATCGTCAGGGCTGCCCGCACGACGAGCCTGCTGACAGCCGCCGGGTTGGGCGTGTTACTCCTCGTGCCGCCCGACGTGCTGACAGCCGTTTTCGGGCGCGACTTCGGCGCCGCGCGACCCGTCATCGCGTGGCTCGCGCCCGGCGTGTGGGCGCTCGGCTCCACGATGGTGCTCGGCGCGTGGTTTACCGGGCAAGGCCGCTACGCGCCCAACAACCGCGCTACTGCGGCCGGTTTGGTGGTTGCGTTGCCCCTGTTCGCGCTCTTGATTCCGCGCTGGGGCGCCGTCGGCGCGGCGGCAGCAACTTCGGCCGCCTACCTGACGGTCGCGGGCATTCTGCTGTGGTATTTTGCCGCCTCCGAAACCGCCGCCACGCAACCAGGCGCGAGCAGCCCAGCGAGCAAAGCACACAACAAATAGCCGACCCGCCGCTCTTCGATTTATTCAATTCATACTACGTATATTACATCACATTAACTTGTGATTGGTTTTGATGTTGTAAGCCAGTATCTTCGCCATTACCCTCATTGGCACCAGAGTTGCGCCGACGATTTCTACCCATTCACACTCAGCTCATCCTTCCTGCCACCAGCTTTTTCTCAGAAATATCCAATGGAAGCCCGCCTGCGCCCCTACCTGCTCTTATTGCTGGCTTTGTTGCCCGGTTTGGCATCGGCCCAAGCCGTCAAACCGGAAGTCATTTTGACCGACGACGGCGGTACCCTCGTCTTCAACACGATGGAGTCGTTCTTCGCCGTCGATGTAGCAGGTGATAAGCTGGCGCCCGCCCCCAATACCGACGGCTTCTTTCAGATTGATGCGCGGCTGCTGCGCGTAGTCAACACCCCCCAGCGTGAACTGACCAAGCAGGTCGGCCAGCAGGTGTTGATGCCGAAGGAAGTGCTCCAGATGCAGTTTCGGCGCGACCTCGACGAAGAGCAGTTCGGCCTCCAGCGCCCCATCAACAATACGCGCCAGGAGTATATCACGACGCCGAAAGGGCGGCTGGTGCTGCACTGGTGGTTCGAGTTGCCCAACAATGGCAGCGGCGGCTCGCAACGCCATTATATGAGCACCATCTGCGACCGTCACGTCCTCACGGTGTGCGCCCCGCTGCTGCCCGGCGACTCCCAGGACGCCCTGCGTCAGTATATGACGACCGTGCTGACGAGCGTCCGCGAGAGCGACGACCCCATCAACGTCCGCGAGTACGCCAAAGAGTTGCAGAGCGAGAAATAGCCGCCGCGCCTGCCCGACATCTTAGCTGATGGGCACTTTCCGCAGAATCGCGTCGATGAGGTCGGTACTTCGCACCCCGTCGGCCTCGGCTTCGTAGTTGAGCAGCAGGCGGTGGTTGAGCACGTCGGCCGCCACTTCCTTGATGTCTTCGGGTAGCACGTAGTCGCGCTCCTCGAAAAACGCTACCGCCCGCGCTGCCCGGTGCAGCGCAATCGACGCGCGCGGCGACACGCCATACTGTACGTACGGCGCAAACTCCGCCAAATCGTACTCCGCCGGCTTGCGCGTAGCGAACACCAACTCGATGATGTACTTCTCGAGCGTATCGGAGACCTGCACCTGATTGATTTCGTCGCGGATGTCGAAGATGTCCTGCTTGGTGAGCACCTCGCGTACGTCGGGCCGAAACGACAGGTCGGCCATCCGGCGCATCACCGCCAACTCGTCGGCCTTCCGCAGGTAATCGACGTGGACTTTGAGCATAAAGCGGTCAACCTGCGCCTCCGGCAGCGGATACGTGCCTTCCTGTTCGACGGGGTTTTGCGTGGCCAGCACCAAAAACGGCCTATCCAGCGGAAAGGTGGTCTCGCCAATCGTCACTTGCCGCTCCTGCATTGCTTCCAGCAGCGCGCTCTGCACCTTCGCCGGCGAGCGGTTGATTTCATCGGCCAGCACCAGGTTGGCGAAGATCGGCCCCTTCTTCACTTCGAACACCGATTGGTTCTGATTGTAGATCATCGTCCCTACCAGATCCGACGGCAGCAGGTCGGGCGTGAACTGCAACCGCTGAAAATCGAGGTGTAGCACCTGCGCCAGCGTATTGATGGTGAGCGTCTTGGCCAACCCCGGCACCCCCTCCAGCAGGATGTGTCCGCCCGTGAACAGGCCAATCAGCAGACGATTGATGAGCGTTTGCTGCCCAACCACCACCTTTCCGACTTCGGCCACTACCTGCTTTAGTTTCTGCTGATGGTCCTGGATCTGATCGGGAGTAGCCATACGAACGGTAAGCTGCTGATTGGCGGAAGGAGCGGTTTCGAGGCACGAAGAAACCGCTTAGCTACAAAAAAACTGCTCCGCTGGGGTGTAGGGTGGCTACCACGGCGGCCTGTCCGTCGCCCCGTCGGGGGAATGCCATATCCGTTCACCAATCCTTTGCTGCCCTCTATGGAGACGAAACGGCTTTCCTGCGAACATATTGCGGCGAGAAGGTGCAAGTTTTTTTTGCCAACCCTTGCAGGTTCACTTTGCGTATGTATCTTTGCACTAGGCTTACCACCTATCCATTCCCCCACCCCATCATTTTTTGCGCCCCGCAATGAAATTTTCGAAAGTTTTCTCGGTGGCCGCCGCTCTTGCGCTGGTGTGCTCCGCTTCGCTGGTGTTCGCCCAGCCCGGCCCTCCCGGCCCGCCCCAGCCCACGGCCGTACCGGTTGACGGTGGCCTGAGCCTGCTGCTCGCTGCTGGTGCCGCTTTCGGCGCCCGCTCGCTCCGCCGCAAGTAGTACGCCCGACCACGGGAAGTGGTCTGGTAACGAACCCACAAGGGCAGGTCTTCTTCGGAAGGCCTGCCCTTGTGGGCTTTGTGCGTATCGTACGCAGTGGCTGCATCCGCGCATTTTACGGCCGTGGCCCAGAGTAGTCGCCGCTTCGCTCCGACAACTCCGTGCTTCAGATATAAAACACCTTTGGGTGCCCAACCGCGTAGCCTGCGTGTAGTCGGCTACCCCCAAGGGGTTGTATAACGGTAGCCCAAGATTGCAATCCCTGCGGGATTGCAATCTTGGGCTACCTGGCGCGGCAGCAATTACCGCAATGGCCGACGATGTGGTTCGCAACAACTCCATTGAACGCCTTTTTGTCGTGGAGGCAAAGCTGGCACTCCTAATACAGCCGCAATGAAGTCGTCGTAGTGTTGAGTACTCCTTGCTCAGCCTTAGCTATACATCGGAGAGGCTGGTTGCGGTATCAGGAATGGACCGCGAACCTCCGGTTCGCTCGCGGCTGAGTCAGGCGGTTGGGTAAAGCGGTTAGTGCGGCGGGTAAGTGCAGCGGTTGCTCCTCAGTTACGCCGCAGCAGCTCCACCCGACGCACTCTAACGCCCAGCCCGCAGCGCCCAGTCGCGAGCGAACCGGAGATTCGTGGTTCATTGCTGCTAACTCACGCAGCTTCTTAAGTCCGAACGGGCACCAGCTACGTTACTTATAACAGAATTGTCACTTTTTTTTGAAGTTCATACCCATTTCAATGAATCTTAACAAATTTATCGATACATTTGAGACGTCGCCGCAGGTTTCCCGCTGTGCGTGATGTTCATCCGCCACACTACGGTGGGCAGTTGGGGGGATGTGGGGCGGATGAAAGGTTTCATTTTTTTTCATCCATTCCCGTTCGCCACGCCTATGTGGACACCCCTACCCGCGACGGCCAAGCGCCGTTCGCCATTTTCCTCACCTCCGGCCACTGGCTGGAAAAGCTGTCTGGCTGCGCTGGCACTAGGCACCCTCGGGGCGCTGCCGGCGGCAGCGCAGCTGAATTACCCGACCACAGTCCAAACGGCAACTACAGGTAACCAACCTGGGCTATACCGGGTCATTGAGTCGTGGACGCCGCTGAGCACAGGGTCAACGCCGATTACCTTCGCTAACCTCGACGATGCGAACTCCAGCGAGTTGACGCTGGGCTTTAACTTTCCCTACATCGGCGGGAACTTCAATCGTATTATTGTTAATACGAATGGTTACGTGAAGGTGGGTCTGGCTGGGATGGCAGCCCCTACTGCTTTTCTGTATGGCTCGAACCCTACGACGCTGAATCCCAATGGGATATTCGCCGCTACGGCACCGCAGGACGTCAATCTGATCGCGCCGTTCAGCCACGACCTCGACGGTACGGCCAGAGCGGCCATCAGTGGAGTAACCATCGCTTCGCCGACGGCTACCTACCGATTCTTCACGAATGGTGACTCGGCCATCATTGAGTGGAACAACGTCCACGACTTCGACTATTCGAGTATATTTGGTGCTGATGTAGTGGAGACTCAGTACGCCACGTTCAGCTTTCAGCTCAAGCTGTTCCCCAGCGGGTTAGTGAAGTTTGTGTACGGCCCCGCCACCGCCAACACCGCCGGTGCCGACTTCGGCAAGACGGCCGGTGCCGGCCTCAAGGGCTTAAACCCAGGGCAGATTTACAGATTGGTCAAGAGCAGCGCCGCAGCTACCCTATGGAACGCCGCTACGGCGTCCACGGCTGCTGCCGGCACCAGCTTCGGCTTCCGCAAAAACCGTCTGCCGCAGGACAACTCCGCCTCCACGCAACTACCAGCTGGCCAAGCATTTACGTACCGACTCACACCTAACAACACGGCGACGTTCAACGATCGGAGCGTGAGGCTCTACACGTTAGGTCAGATTCCGCTGAACGGTGGCAACCCGCACACCTATCGGGTGCGAATCACGAATCAAACTAACGCTGTGTTGCCGGCCAGCGGTAATGTCGATGTCAGCATCACGACCGGTCCCAACGTCACGGCGTCGCCAATCACCGCATCGATTCCTTCTATCCCGGCTGGTAGCTCAGTAGTGCTTGATCTGCCTCCCTACACGCTGACGGCTGCTACTACGGCGCAAAACGTCAACGCAGTCATCCCGGCCGATAACGTAGCCACCAACAACACTGACTCATATAGTCAGGCTGTTACCGACTATTCGTTTGCTTATGGTACGCCCAGCGTTCCGTCAGCAGGCGGTGTGGGCTTTAACGCGGCATCACCAACCTTCGTAGGCGAGTTTATCGCCCGTTTCACTGCCACGACGACAGCCACGCTGAACCAGGCCCGGGTGGACTTTCAAGGCATCAATACTACTGACCCTGCCGACGGCCCCGATCCCTACCGTTTGGTGGTGTATGACGACAATGGCCCCGGCGGTACACCCGGCACCCTGTTGTACCTCTCCGATGAGCTGCTGACGCCTAGTGACCCCGCTGTGGCCGGACAATCGTATACGGCACTCATCCCGATTCTGCCGACCGTCACGCTTACCGGGGGCGGCGACTTCTTCATTGGGGTTCGTCAGATCGGCCCGAACAACGTGGGCTTCTCCTACGAATCTGAAAGCCCGATCCGCGACCGGGCGTTCTACTACCGCTCCAGCAACACCGGGGTGCCCACTACGCCGTTCCTCGACTTTCAGGTGGCCGGTTCACCGTTCCGCTTCTCCATCGCGGCCGACCTACAGGATCCCTCGCCGGCAGCCCCCAACTGTGCGGTGCTGAGTGCTCCGGCCAACAACGCCACCAACGTCCCGGTAAACGGTCAGATTTCGTTTTCGAGCGGCGGCGGCAACCCATCCGGGTTCGATGTGTACCTGAGCACCAACCAGACTAACGTGCAGAACGAAGCTGCGGCCGCTCTGGTGTCGTCTAATCAGCAGAATATCACCTACACCTTCTCGCCGGCACTAGCTTACAGCACTACGTATTACTACAAAGTAGTTGCGCGTAATTCCGGTGGTACGGCAACCGGTTGCGCGGTACGCTCATTCACTACTCCGCCCCCGCCGCCTGCCAACGATGCCTGTGCCGCTGCTCAGGTATTGTCTGTGCAGCCCAACGGAATGTGTACCACTACCAGTGGTACAACGGCCGGCGCCACAGAGGATGCCATCGTGGACCCGACGTGTAGCGGTGGCGCCATACGCGACGTGTGGTACAGCTTCAATACGGGTGGTTCGTCGTTCGTTCTGCAGGTAGCACTTGGTACGGCCACTGCCATCGGGGCACAACTGTTCACGACGTGCGGCTCGGCGCCAATCGCGTGTACGACCAACGCTACCACGACCAACTTCGGGTATAGCGGGCTTGCTTTGAATACTGTGTACCGCGTACGCATCTTCACCAACGCCACCTCGCAGACGCCCGGCTCGTTCACCATCTGCGCGATGCTGCCGCCCGATCTCATCGTGAACTCGGCAATCAGCACGTCCGGCCCATACAACAACGTGATCATCAACGCTGGCGGGACGCTGACGCTGAACGGCAACCTCGCGGCTAACGACCTGACGGTCAATGATGGCGGCCGGCTTGTTGCCGGAACCTTTTTAGTGACCGGGGACGCATTCCGCGTTTTGGCCGGTGGTACTCTTGATGTCGGCACCAGTGATGGGATCACCCGTTTGGGTACAGTTTCTGCACCCACGGGCAACATTCGTTCGCTCACGCTTCGTACCTACAGCGATGACGCAACGTACCGTTTCTCATCAACGTTGAACGGCGTAACGGGCAATGGCCTGCCGGCCACAGTGCGCGGCATTGAAACCGGCAATACGGCGTTTGTGACCCTCAGCAACAACCTGTCGGTGCGGGAGCTGGTACGCGTAGGTACTGCTGATCTGGCGCTCGGGAGCCGCTCCCTCACGCTGCTATCTAACGCAGCGCGGACGGCAATGGTACACAACGCCTCAACGGGTGTCGTTTCGGGTACTGCGCGTGTAATGCGCTACATCGCTTCGCCCGGTGCACCGGTTACGTACCGTCACCTGTCGTCGCCGATTACGACCAACAACACGATAGCCGACTTCAACTCGGCGCCGGGTTACTTCAGCTTCACGACGCAGGCGAACCCCGCCTACAACAACCCCGTGACGCGCGCCACGCTGCCGGCGGCCAGCTACCCCAACGTGTTCTTCTTCAACGAGTCGGCGGCCGCCAGCGCCAACGACTTCCTGGAAGGCTACCGTTCGCCGAACGCCACCTCCGACGCTACGGTGGCCGGCCGGGGCTATGCCGTGTATATGCGCCCGACGACCATCGACTTCAACGGTGCCCTTCGCAACGGCAACGTGGCAGTTACGGTCACCAACAACGGCCCGACGCCCGATGGCGCCGGCTGGAACCTGATCGGCAACCCTTACCCCTCGCCGATGGATTGGGATCTGGTGACGGCAGGCAGCCTGTCGACCGCCGGTTTGTCCGGGGCGATGTACGTGTACTCGTCGGCGACCGACAACTACCAGCCCTACACCAACGGAATGGGGCCGACGGGGCCGGAAATCGCGATGGGTCAGGGCTTCTGGGTGCAGCGCACCTCGGCCGGCTCGGGCACGTTCACGATGACCAACGCCTCGCGCCCGACGACCTACGCCAACCCGACCTTCCAGCGCCGCACCGAAACCCGGCCGCTGCTGGTGATGAGCGTGGCCCCGGCCGGCGCAACCACTCAGCCGGTTGACCAGGCGTACGTGTACTTCGAGCAAGGTGCGACGGACGGCGGCGCCGACTTCATTTTCGACGCCCAAAAGCTCGTCTCGGCCGCCGCGCGCGCTACGCTCTACACCCGCGCCCAGGGCACCAAGATGGCCATCAACGGCCTGCCCGCCCTGACCGGCGCCGAAGTGACGGTGCCGCTGGTGGCGGAAGTGAGAACGTCGGGCACCTACGTGCTCTCGGCTGACCGCCTCATCAACATCCCCGCCGGGATGGAAGCCGTGCTCATCGATGCCCTGACTGGCACGACGCAAAACCTGAGCACCCACCCAACCTACACCTTCCAGGCGACGGCCGGCAACACGACGCCGCGCTTCACGGTGGTGTTCCGTACGTCCGGCGTGACCGGTGTGGCGGCCGATCAGGCGCTCGCCAGCCAGCTCGACGTGTACCCCAACCCGGTGAGCAACGCCACCGTGCGCGTGGCCCTCGGCGGCCTGACCACCGAGCGCAACGTGACCGTGACGATCCTCAGCCCGCTGGGCCAGGTGGTGAGCCGCACGGAAGTGGCGGTAGCCAACGGCGCGATGACGA
>ERZ1066122.739-NODE-739-length-32331-cov-15.755670_pt1 | contig 32331 bp, 36 predicted proteins | sample MGYA00382769_ERZ1066122 | MGnify/ENA primary metagenome ERZ1066122 (study PRJEB33369, sample SAMEA5778352) | biofilm metagenome | biome: Industrial cooling water; feature: Water cooling tower basin; material: Biofilm | place: United Arab Emirates | collected... | reverse complement strand
CGCCCGCCGCACCCGCCGCACCCGCCGCACCTGCTGAGCCGCTGCGCCTGGATCCGCTGCTCGATGAACTCGCCGCCGGCAACCCGCGCGCCGTGGCCGAGAAGATGCCGCAGGTCATCGGCCGCCTGCTGCCCGTGCTGCGCCTGCTGGGCCCCGGGCAGCGCGCCCAGCTGATCCAGTTCCTGCAACGGCTGGGCTGACCTCGCCCGGGCTTGGCTATGATCGGGCGACCTTCGCCGCCCGGAACCTGCCATGCGCCTTCGACTTGCCGCCTCGCTCAGCCTTGCCCTGATGGCTTCCCTGACTGCGTCCGCGTTCGAACAGGGCCGGGTGGTGCAGGGCGAACCGGCGGTGCTGCCGGCGCGCGAGCGGGTCGCGGTCGAGAACCGCATCCTCACCGAGCGCCTCGAGACCCTGCTGCCGCGCCTGATGGCCGAGACCGACATCGACCTGTGGCTGGTGCTGTCGCGCGAATACGCCGAGGACCCGATCTACTTCACCCTGGTGCCGCAGCCCACCTTCGCGGCGCGCCGCACCACGCTGCTGGCCTTCCACCGCAAGCCCGACGGCAGCGTGGACCGGCTGGTGGTCAACCGCTACCCGCTGGGCGAGCCTTACAACTCGGTATGGTCGGGCGGCAACCTCGACGAACAGTGGCAGGCCTTGGGAAAGCTGATCGCCGAGCGCGACCCGAAGCGCATCGGCATCAACGTCTCGCGCCAGTGGCCGATCGCCGACGGCCTGAGCAAGGGCCTGCACGAACGCCTGCTGGCCGTGCTGCCCGCCGGCTTCGAATCGCGCCTGGTCTCCGCCGAGGCCCTGGTGGTGCGCTGGACCGAAACCCGCATCGCCTCCGAACAGGCGCTGTACCCGCACATCGTCGCCATCGCCCGCAGCGTGGTGTCCGACGCCTTCTCGTCGAAGGTGATCACGCCCGGCGCGACGCACACCGACGACGTGGCCTGGTACATCCGCCGCCGCTACGAGGAGCTCGGCCTGCCGGTCTGGTTCATGCCCGACGTCAACTTCCAGCGGGCCGGCGTCGCCTGCGAGGAGCAGGCGCCGTTCTGCGGCAGCGAGGGCATTATCCAACCCGGCGACGTGCTGCACACCGACGTCGGCCTGTGCTACCTCAAGCTGTGCACCGACACGCAGGAAATGGGCTACGTGCTGCGCCCCGGCGAAACCGACGTGCCCGAGGGCCTGAAGGCCGCGCTGGCCGACGGCAACCGCTGGCAGGACCTGCTGACGGCGAACTTCCGCAGCGGCCGCACCGGCAGCGAGATCCTGGCCGCCACCCGCCGCGACGCGGATCGCGCGAAGCTGGTGTCGAGCACCTACACCCATCCGATCGGCTTCTTCGGCCACGCGGCCGGCCCGACCATCGGCATGTGGGACGACCAGAGCGGCGGCGCCGACGGCGGCCAGTGGCCGCTGTACCCGGACACCGCCTACGCCATCGAAGGCAACGTCAAGGCGCGCGTGCCCGAGTGGGGCCGCCAGTGGGTGCAGGTCAAGCTCGAGCAGAGCGCGTTCTTCGACGGCGGGACGGTGACCTACCTCGCCGGCCGCCAGACGCAGTGGCACGTGGTGCGCTGAAGCGCCACCGTGCGCCGGGCGCTTCCTGGCCCGCGGCCGGCGCCAAGCGGTCGGGCGTCGGGGCCGGACGCCGCGGTCGCCGCGGCCGTCAGTGGGCCGGGGCGGCGCCCTTGCCGCGCAGCTTGCCCCAGGCGGTGACGCCCAGCACCACGACGATGCCCGCGAGGACGCCGAAGCCCGCTTCGGCCAGCATCGACACCGGCAGGCCCCAGCCGCCGGCGGGGGTGATGCCCTGCACGAAGTGGTGCACCACCGGGATCGAGTGCACCAGGATCTGGCCGCCCACCAGGAACATGGCGGCGGTGCCCGCGATGGCCAGGAACTTCATCAGCCAAGGCGCGGCGGCGAGGATGCCGCGGCCCAGCGCGCGCTTGGCGCGGCGCGCGGCCGAGTCGCCCGGCAGCCGGCTCAGGTAAAGGCCGCCGTCGTCGAGCTTGACGATGCCGGCGACGAGACCATACACGCCGACCGTCATGATCGCGGCGATCGCGCAGAGCACGCCGACCTGGGTGACGAAATCCTTGGCCGCCACGGTGCCCAGCGTGATCACGATGATCTCGGCCGAGAGGATGAAGTCGGTGCGGATCGCGCCCTTGATCTTGTCCTTCTCGTGCGCCACCAGGTCCACCGACTCGTCGGCCACCGCCTCGAGCAGTTCGACGACCTGTTTTTCCTTTTCTTCCGAGGGATGCAGGAACTTGTGCATCAGTTTCTCGACGCCCTCGTAGCAGAGGAAGGCGCCGCCGACCATCATCAGCGCGGTGACGATGGGAAGGTTGATGCCACGCCCGGCGAGCCAGCCCTCGAAGGCGCTGATGGCCAGCGCCGCCGGCACCAGGATCACCTTGTTCACCGTCGAGCCCTTGGCCACGGCCCACACCACGGGCAACTCGCGGTCCGGCTTCACCCCGGCGACCTGCTGCGCGTTCAGCGCCAGGTCGTCGCCCAGCACGCCGGCGGTCTTCTTGGTGGCGACCTTGGTCATCACCGACACGTCGTCGAGGATCGTGGCGATGTCGTCGAGCAGGGCGAGCAGGCTGGAGGCCATGGCGGGTCCGGTGCGGGGCAAGGCCGCGATTCTCGCATCCGTTCGCCGCCGAAGGGGAGGGGACGGCCGCCGGGCGGTGCCCTCGGCGGGCCGGCCGTGGCTAAACTCCCGCTATCGAAGGCGACGGGGACTGCGCATGGCGGGTTCGGCGGGCGACAACACCATCGGGCGAGCCGCGGGCATCGCCATGCTGGCCGCGGTGCTGGCGGGCTGCGGCGACAGGCCGGCGGCCGACGCCGGTGCCGGAGCGTCGGCCGATGCCAAGCAACGCGCGGCCCGCGAGGCGCAACGGGCCGAAGCCGAGGCCGAACAGGCCGTGGTCCGGGCCTTCCGCGTGGCGAGCACGCGCTACCGGCTCGAGCCCCAGGAAAGCGGCTGGGCCCGGCCCTATCTCGACCTGGTGATGGAGAACGGCACGCCCCTGGACATCCGGGCATTCACCCTGCAGGCGACGCTGGTGTCGCCGGGACGCGAGGCGCCGTGGATGACGCAGGAACTGAAGGTGCCGGCAAAGCGCGGGGTGGCGCCGTCCGCCTCCTTCAGCATCACGCTCACGCCCACGCCCGATTCGCCCTGGGCGCTGGCCAACGCGACGCACGACGCCACCATGAAGGTGGAAGTCCTGACCGTGACGGACGTGAACGGCAAAGTCTTCCGGGGCGCGGGTGCCTTCCGCCCCGAGGACGCCCTGCCGGGGGAGGCGCGGCCATGAGCAAGATCGCCTGGGTTTGGCCGCTGTTGCTGGCCTTCGCCGCCGGTGCCCGCGCCGAAGTGAAGGACAGCGCAGCGGGCGGGTTCACGGTGGAGAACAGCGTGGTGGTCGCGGCGCCGGCCGACGAGGCCTGGGCGGCGCTGGTGGACGACGTCGACGCCTGGTGGCCGCGCGACCACACCTGGTGGGGCAAGGATTCCACCCTGGTGATCCAGCCGCGCAGCGGCGGCTGTTTCTGCGAAACGGCCGGCGACCGCGAGGCGCGGCACCTGGAGGTCGCCTTCGTCGACCCCGGGCGCGTGCTGCGCATGACCGGCGGGCTGGGGCCGCTGCAGGGCCTGGGCCTGGACGGGGCCCTGGAGTTCCGGCTGGCGCCCGCGGAAGGCGGCGGCACCCGCATCACGCTCTGGTACCGCGTGGGCGGCTATTCGCCGGACGACCTCTCGAAGTTCGCGCCGGTGGTGGACCGCGTGCAGGCGCTGCAGCTGGGCGGGCTGGCCGCCCATCTTGGCAAGCGGCCGGCGCCGATCGAGGAAGAGCGCTGACTCAGAAGCGTTCGCTCGGCGGCAGGTAGCGCCACTGGCCGGGCGGCATCTTCGCCAGCGGGATGCGGCCCAGGCGGATGCGGCGCAGCGACAGTGCGTGCAGCCCCACTTCGTGGCACAGGTGCTGCAGCAGGCCCGGCCGCACGCCCTTGATGGCGAAGCGCAGGCGCTGCTCGCTCTGCCAGCTGACCTTGAACGGCGCCACCGGCCAACCGTCGAACGTGGTGCCGTGCGACAGCCGGTTCCAGCCGTAGGGCGACAGCTCGCCCTCGACGTCGACGATGAACTCCTGCTCGAGCTTGCCGGCGTCCTCCGCCAGCCGGCGCAGCACGCGGCCGTCCTGGCTCAGCACCAGCAGGCCGCTGGCCGCATCCTCGAGCGCGAACGCCGGCGACTGGTGGGCGAAGTGGCGCTGGTGCACGCGCCAGCCCGAGGCGTCCTCTTCCCAGCGGTTGGCGGGCGTGGCCAGGGCCACGGCCTCGTCGGTGGGCACGCCGGCGGGTTTGTGCAGGAGCAGGGTGGCGGGCTCCGCGGGGCCCAGCCTGGCGTCGGGGTCGAGTTCGACCACCTGGTCGCTGACCTTGAACTGCGGTTCCTCGACCACGACGCCGTCGACGCGCACCCAGCCACCCTGCACGTATTGCTCGGCCTCGCTGCGCGAGCAGCCGGTGAGCTCGACCACGCGCTTGGACAGTCGGACGGGTTCGGTCATCGGGGGAGCCTGCGGAACGGACCCCATTGTAGGCGCCCCGGCCTCGGCGCGGGGCGTTGCGGGCGGACGCCGGACGGCGTCCGTCCGCGGGTTCAGCCCTTGGCGGCCTTCTTGCTCTGCTTCTCGGCGCGCTTTTCCTTCAGCGTCTTTTCCGGCTTCTTCTTCTCGGTCTTCTTCTGGTTCAGGCCCTTGGCCATGGTGGACTCCGTGCGGTGTGGTTCCGGGCGACGCCTGCCGGCCGGTGGCCGAAGCATGCGCCGCGGCCGCGGCTTTTTCCATGGGCCGGCGGGCGCGACAATGCCGCCATGAACGACGATTTCACCAGCCGGCTGCAGCTGCCGCCCGGGCCCTGGGCCACGGTGCTCGATGCGCTGTGCGACCGGTTCCCGGCGGTGGACCGCGCGCAGTGGATCGACCGCATGCGGCGCGGCCGCGTGCGCGATGCCCGCGGCGAGCCCATGGGCGTGGCGACACCGTTTCGGGTCGGGCTGGAGTTGACCTATTCGCGCGAAGTGCCGGACGAGGCGGTCGTGCCGTTCGAGGAAAGCATTGTCCACCAGGACGCGCACCTGGTGGTGGCCGACAAGCCGCATTTCCTGCCGGTGACGCCGGCCGGCCGCTACCTCGAGCACACCCTGCTGCGCCGCCTGCAGCGCCGGCTGGGCGCGCCGGAGCTGGTGCCGCTGCACCGCATCGACCGCGCCACGGCGGGCCTGGTGCTGTTCTCGCGCGATCCCGGAACGCGTGCCGCCTACCAGGCCATGTTCCGCGAGCGCCGCATCGACAAGCACTACGAGGCGCTGGCGCCGGCGCTGCCCGGCCTGTCGTTTCCGCACGTCCGCCGCAGCCGCATCGTGCCCGGCGATCCCTTCTTCCGCATGCGCGAAGCCGAGGGTGCGCCGAATTCGGAAACGCGCCTCGACGTGATCGAACGCGGCGACGGCGCCTGGCGCTATGCGCTGCAGCCGGTCACGGGGCGCAAGCACCAGCTGCGCGTGCACCTGGCGGCGCTCGGTGCGCCCATCCTCGGCGATCCGCTGTATCCGGCGCTGGACGACGCGCCGGAGGATTACTCGCGGCCGCTGAAGCTGCTGGCCCGGCGGCTGGCCTTCCGCGATCCGCTGACGGGCCGGGCCCGTGACTTCGAGAGCGTGCTGGCGCTCTAGGCCTTGCGCCGGTCCAGGGTCAGCGCGATGCCGCCCAGCACGGCCGCGGCGCCCAGCGCCAGCCGCAGGTCGATGGCCTCTCCCAGCAGCAGCACGCCTGCCAGCGCGGTGATCACCGGCACGCTGAGCTGGCTGCTGCCCGCCACCTGCGGCGACAGGCCGCGCAGCGCGGCGTACCACAGCGCGTAGCCCAGGCCGGACGTGAGGGCGCCGGAGGCGAGGGCGAGCAGGGCGCCCTCGATGTCGGGCTTCAGCCACGGCCAGGCGATGCCGGCGGCCAGCACCGCCAACGGCGCGGCGCGCATGAAGTTGCCGGTGGTGGCGGCCAGTACGTCGGGCAGGCCACGGCCCCGGAGCGTGTACAGGCCCCAGGCCACGCCTGCGCCCAGCATCAGCGCGGCGGGCCGTAGCGGCGGCGCGGTCAGGCCGGGCCACAGCAGGCCCACCAGGCCGGCCAGCGCAAGGCCCAGGCCCAGCGACTGCAGGGCATTCCAGCGGGTGCCGGTGAACAGCCCGGCCACCAGCATCGTCGCTTGCACGGCGCCGAACAGCAGCAGTGCGCCGGTTCCGGCGCTGAGCCCGGTGTAGGCGTAGGAGAACAGGATCGCGTACGCGAACAGCGCGGCCGCCGAGCGCCAGCTGCCCGCGGCCGGCAGCGGCCCGGGCCGGATCGCCAGCAGCAGCACCAGCATCATGGCGCCCGAGAGGATGCGGATGGCGGTGAAGCTGGCCGGATCGATGCCGGTGTGCGCCAGCGCCGCGCGGCAGAGCAGGGAGTTGCCGGCGAAGGCCAGCAGGGCCAGCACGGTCAGGCTGGCGGTGCGCAGGCGCGTGGGCGCGCGGGGGGCAGCGGGCATGGGTGGCGCGGTTCCGGGGCTCGGGGGCGCTATGATCGCCCGATGGCGACCCTTCTGCTCAACCTGCGCAACGTGCCCGAGGACGAGGCCGACGAGGTCCGCGCCCTGCTGGCGGCGCACGGCATCGACTTCTACGAAACGCCGCCGAGCTTCTGGGGCGTCTCGGCCGGCGGCTTCTGGCTGCCCGGCGCGTCGCAGCTGGACGAGGCGCGCGGGCTGTTGGCCCGCTACCAGCACGAGCGCGGCGAGCGCATGCGCGCCGAGCGCGCCGTCGCGCTGCGCGAAGGCCGCGCCCCGGGAACCTGGGCCGGCATCCGCGAGCGCCCCGGCCAGGCGCTCGCCGCCCTGATCGGCATCGTGCTGATGCTGGCGGTGGCGACGATCCCCTTCCTGCTGATCGCCCGCTGATCAGGGCGCCAAGGCCTCGAACTCGTCGTCGGGCAGGGCGATGAAGCTCCAGAACGGCCGCGCGGCCTCGCGCCACGACAGCGACGCGCCCTCGAGCACCGCCACCAGGGTGGCGAAGTCGTCCGGGCAGTCCTCGCGCAGCGCGCCGGGCGACTCGAGCCCGAGCACATAGCCTTCGGCCGGCAGCCAGGACAGGTCCGAGAGCGCATCGGACAGCGAGTCCCAGTTCAGGCCGAAGCCCGGCGGGAAGGCGAACGCGGACGCCAGCGCGCGCAGCAGCGCGGCCTTGTCGCCGCAGTCGGCCAGGTCGATCGAGACGCAGCGGAAGCCCAGGCTTTCGGCGGCCTCGAGCAGCGGCCCGAGGTCGGAGGCGGTGAGGTAGAAGGCGCCGGACTGGTCCGGCTCCACCAACAGCGATTGCAGCGGCTGCAGGCTCATGGACGCGGCCCGATGCGACGGAAGGAGGCGTAGTGGTCCTCGGTGTACCAGTATTCCGACGGCGGCTGCCCGCCGGTGACGATGCGGCGCGGGCCGCGGTGCGAGAGGCCCGGCGTGCGCACGGTGAACTCGCGGTACCAGCCGCGCGGGCGCGCCGGCAGCCGGCGCTCGAAGTTGTTGAACACGGTGCCGTCCTGGCGGTGCGGGTAGGGTCCGCCCCGGGCGATCAGCGCCAGCGTGGCGTGTGCCTCGGGCGGCAGGCCGTCGTCGGCGAACGCGGGGGCCGGCACACCCCGCGGGCGGGACGGGTTCCTTCCCGCCGCTTCGGCCGTGGCCAGGTCCGGCGTCGCGTCCGCGCCGGCCGGTGATTCGATCGCGCCGCTGGCGACCAGCGCGTCGTCGATGCGCCCGGGCCCGCCTGGCCCCTGCCAGAACCAGAGCAGGGTGGCGATGATCACCAGGGTCAGCAGGGGGCGAAGCTTGCGCATGGGCGGGCCCGGCGTCAGGGGCCTTGGAGTCTACCAAGCCGGCGCCGCGGTCCTCAGCCCGGCGGCGCGATCCGCACCTGGTTGCGGCCGGCGCGCTTGGCCACGTACATCGCCTGGTCGGCGCGGCGGATCAGGCGGTCGATGTCGGTTTCGCCCGGTTGCAGCGCCGCCACGCCGATCGATACGCGCAGCGGCACCGCGGCGCCGTCGGCCAGGAAACCGATGCGCGCGACCGCGGCATGGATGCGTCGCGCCGAGGCTTCGGCGACCGCGAGCGGCGTGTCGGGCAGCAGCACGGTGAACTCCTCGCCGCCGTGCCGCCCCGCCAGGTCGCGCGGGCGCAGCTCGTCGCGCATCGCCGAGGCGACCAGGCGCAGCGCCTGGTCGCCGGCATCGTGGCCGTGCTCGTCGTTGATGCGCTTGAAGTGGTCGAGGTCGAGCACCATCAGCGCACAGTGCTGGGCCGGGTCGCGGGCGATGCACAGGCGCGACTGGTGCAGGAAGGCGTTTCGGCTGAGCAGGCCGGTGAGGCCATCGGTGTCGGCGATGTCCTGCAGGCGCTCGAGCAGCCGCTCGCTGCCCATCAGCACGAAGCCCAGGCTGGCCACCGCGGGCGCCAGCATTGCGCCGCCGAGCAGCAGGGTTTCCACCCAGGGCTCCTCCACCCAGGCGCGGGCGGCACTGCCCTCGGGCGTGAACAGCAGCACGCCGCGCGCCACCAGCACCAGCGCGCACAGCGAGAACGCCGCACCGACGATGCCGGCGTTGCCGCCGGCCCGGCGCGGGCCCGGGCGCAGCGCCACCACCGCGGTGCTGGCCGCGATGCCGGCGCACAGGAAGGACAGCAGGCCGGTGCGCATCGGCTGGCCGGGCGAGGTGAACAGCATGATCGCGCTGGCCACCGCCACCAGCAGCACCGGCGCCGCGAACCAGGGCGAGTCCGGCATCCGGCCGCGCGAGGCCACCAGCGCGCGCAGGTATTCGACGAAGGACGCGACGATCAGGGTCTTGCCGGGCACGGCCAGGCCGGGGTGTTCGACCGCCCATTCGAGCAGCAGCCAGCCCAGCGGGGCGAGCAGGATCGCGCGGGCCCAGAGGCGCTGCGGGCCGGCCAGTTCCGCGGGCTGTCGCGCGGCCGCCGCGTACAGGCCCGCGGACATCGCCGCGGAGGCGAGCAGGGCGATCAGGGCGCTGGCGAACGGGTCGAGGAACACCGGAAGGCTCCCCCCGGGCCGTGGTGATGCGCGGAGGCTAGCATTTTCCCCGGGTGGCGGCGCTGCCCGCCGGCACAGCCGTTTTCGTAACATACGCGTTTGCTAGGCTGGCCTCCCCGCCTCGAAACCAAGGAGTTCCCCATGTCCAAGCCCTTCGACGTCGCCGTCCTCGTCGGCAGCCTCCGGGCCGATTCGATCAACCGCCGGGTCGCCCGGGCCCTGGCCGGGCTGGCCCCGGCGTCGCTGGCGCTGGAAGAAGTCGCGATCGGCGACCTGCCGCTGTACAACCCCGACCTGGAGACCGACGCGCCGCCCGCCGCCTGGACCCGTTTCCGCGAGCGCGTGGCCCGCGCCGACGCGCTCCTGTTCGTCACGCCCGAGTACAACCGCTCGGTGCCGGCGGCGCTGAAGAACGCGCTCGACGTGGGCTCGCGCCCCTACGGCAAGAGCGTGTTCGGCGGCAAGCCGGGCGCCGTGGTCAGTGCCTCGCCGGGCGCGATCGGCGGCTTCGGCGCCAACCACCACCTGCGCCAGTCGCTGGTGTTCCTCGACGTGCCGCTGATGCAGCAGCCCGAGGCCTACCTCGGCGGCGCCGACAAGTTCTTCGGCGAGGACGGCAAGCTGGCCGGCGAGTCGACCGAGAAGTTCCTCGGCAAGATCATCCACGCGTACGCCGACTGGGTCGCGCGGATCAAGGCCTGAGGTCGTCGATGGCATGGCTGCGCGGGGCCAAGGCCCTCTTCGCGGGCGGGCTGGTGTGCACCAGCACCCTGGTCCATGTCCCCGTGCTGCTGCTGGTGGCGCTGCTCAAGGCGCTGCTGCCGCTGCGCGCGGTGCGGCCGGCGCTGGACCGGGCGCTGATGCGGATCACCGAGAGCTGGATCGGCATCAACAGCGCCCTGATCGACGTCTTCACCACCACCCGCTTCGTGGTGGAGGGCGTCGAGGGGCTGCGCCATGGCGGCCATTACCTGGTGCTGGCCAACCACCAGAGCTGGGTGGACATCCCGGTGCTGCAGAAGGTCTTCAACCGCCGCATCCCGCTGCTGCGCTTCTTCCTCAAGAGCCAGTTGTTCTGGGTGCCGCTGCTGGGGCTGGCCTGGTGGGCGCTGGATTTCCCCTTCATGAAGCGCTACACGCGCCAGCAGCTGGCCCGCCGGCCCGAGCTGGCGGGGCGCGACGTCGCCGCCACGCGCAAGGCCTGCGAGAAGTTCCGGCACATCCCCGTGTCGGTGATGAACTTCGTCGAGGGCACGCGCTTCACCCCGGCCAAGCATGCGCGCCAGGCCTCGCCGTTCGCGCACCTGCTCAAGCCCAAGGCCGGTGGCGTCGCCTTCGTGGTCGGCGCGATGGGCGAGGCGATCGACACCGTGCTGGACGTGACCCTGCACTACACGCCGGCGCGGCCGACGCTGGTCGACCTGTTCGCCAACCGCGTGCGCGAGGTGCGCGTGCACGTGCAGGCACGGCCGGTGCCGGCCGGCCTGGCCGACGGCGACTATGAAGCCGATCGCGCGCACCGCGTGCGCTTCCAGGGCTGGATCAACGAGATGTGGCTGGCCAAGGACGCGCGCCTGGCCGCATGGAACGCCCCGGCGGAACCCCGGGGCGCCTGACGCTCAGAGCTGCCGCGCGGCGAAGGTGTCGCAGCGGCGGTAGTCGCCGCTTTCGAAGCCGATGCGGAACCAGCGCATGCGCTGCTCGGCGCTGCCGTGGGTGAAGGAGTCGGGCACCACCTGGCCCTGCGACTGCCGCTGCAGGCTGTCGTCGCCGATCGCCGAGGCGGTGGCCATGGCTTCCTCCAGGTCGCCGGCCTCGAGCCAGGCGTGGCGCTTCTGCGCGTGGTGGGCCCAGAGCCCGGCGTAGCAGTCGGCCTGCAGCTCCTGCCGGACCAGCGGGCCGTCGGCACCCTCGACGTTGCCGCCGCGGCGGCGGATGTCGTTCACCTTGGCCGAGACGCCGGTGATCGTCTGGACGTGGTGGCCGACCTCGTGCGCGATCACGTAGGCCTCGGCGAAGTCGCCGCCGCCGCCGAGGCGCCGCTCCATCTGGTCGAAGAAGCTCAGGTCGATGTAGACCTGCTGGTCGCCGGGACAATAGAAGGGGCCGACCGCCGCGGTGGCGCCGCCGCAGGCCGACTGCACCGAGCCGCTGAACAGCACCAGGGTGGGCGCAGGGTAGCGCTGGCCGCTGGCTTCGAAGATGGCGGTCCACACGTCCTCGGTCTCGCCGAGGATGCTGGCCACGAACTGCGAAGCCTCGTCGTTGGCGGTGGGGGCCGGCGCGCTGCCCGGTGCGGGCTGGCTCGGCGCCTGCTGCTGCACCTGCGCGATCAGGCCCAGCATCTCCATCGGGTTCTTGCCTAAAAGCAGGCCGATGACGAACACCGCGGCGATGCCGCCGAGCCCGAGCTTGAGGCCGCCACCGCCGCCCCGGCCGCCGAGGCCGCGACGATCATCGACGTTGCTGCTGCGTCTTGCGCTGCGCCACTTCATGGGTCGGGCTCCGGGGGTGGGGGGGGGGGACGAACCGATTGTTGCCCAAACCCGGCCACGGGGCGAGGGCCACGTCCTGCCCGGTGCCGGCGCGGCCGGGGCGACCGGCCAGCGGTGGCTCGGCCGGGCAGGGCTCGGGTGGCCGGGCAGCGCTGGGTTGACCGGGCGCGGCCCGGCTGCCCGGGCAGGGCTCAGTCGGCCTGATCGCCCGGCGCCGCCGTTTCGCCCGCTTCGGCCTCGGCGCGCAGGGCGGCCAGGATGGCCTGGCCGGCGCGGCCGTCGGTGGCGCGGCCCAGCCGCGCCTGTTCGACCGCCAGCGCGGCCCGGGACCTGGCGCCGATCATGCCGTCGACCTCGCCGATGTCGTGGCCGCGGGCCACCAACAGCGTCTGCAATTCGCGCCGCTCGGCCCGTGACAGGCCCGGGTCGTCGGTGGGCCAGCGCGCCTGCAGCCCGGCGCCGCCGCGCAGGCGGTCCGCCAGCAGGGCGATCGCCAGCGCATAGCTCTCGGCGGCGTTGTAGGAAAAGATCGCGTCGTAGTTCTTGAACACCAGGAAGGCCGGGCCGTCGCGGCCCGCCGGCAGCAGCAGCGCGGTCGGCGCGTCCGAGGGCGGCAGCGGCTGGCCGTCGGCGCGGACGATGCCGCGGCCGACCCAGTGCGACAGCGGCCGGCGCGCGGTACGGCCGCTCACGCTGGCGTCGAAGCCGGCCGGCAAGCGCACTTCGTGGCCCCAGGGCCGGCCGGGCTGCCAGCCCGAACGGCGCAGGTAGTTCGCCGTGGAGGCCAGCGCGTCGGGAATGCTGCCGACCAGGTCGCGCCGGCCGTCGCCGTCGCCATCGACCGCGATGCGCGCGTAGGTGGACGGCATGAACTGCGTGTGCCCGAAGGCGCCGGCCCAGGAGCCGACCAGGCCTTCGGCCGACAGGTCGCCGGCCTGGATGAGCTTGAGCGCGGCGAACAGTTCGCGCTTGAAGAAGCCCTGCCGGCGGCCTTCGCAGGACAGCGTGGCCAGCGAACCCAGCAGCGGCTTCTTGCCGAAGGTGCGGCCGAAATCGCTTTCCACGCCCCAGACCGCGACCACGGTGGCCGGATCGACGCCGTGGCGTTCCTGCACCTGCGCCAGCAGCACCGCGTGTTCGGCCAGCCGGGCCTGGCCATCGGCCACGCGCTGTTCGTCCACCAGGCCGGCCAGGTAGTCCCAGATCGGGGTGCGGAACTCGGGCTGGTAGTCGAGCGATTCGAGCACGCCCGGGTCGCGCACCAGGCCGGCGGTGTGCGCGTCCCAGGTGTCGCCGCGGATGCCCTGCGCGGCCGCCTCGGGCCGCAGCGAGGCGAGGCAGGGTTCGAGCGTGGGCTCGGCGGCGGCGGGCAGGGCCAGCAGGGCAAGCAGCAGGGGCAGGGGCGTGCGCATGCGCGGCACCTTACGCGGCGGCGGCTGAATCGTCACCAGCCGGGCTATGCTGCCGCCTTCCCCGCAACGGCAGGCGCGCATGATCACCGTTCACCACCTCGAGAACTCCCGCTCCCAGCGGGTCCTGTGGCTGCTCGAGGAACTCGGCCAGCCCTACGAAGTGAAGCGCTATGCCCGCGACCCGAAGACGATGCTGGCGCCGCCCTCGCTGAGGAAGATCCACCCGCTGGGCAAGTCGCCGGTGATCACCGACGGCGACACCGTGGTGGCCGAGTCCGGCGCGATCATCGAGTACCTCGCGGACACCTACGGCCAGGGCCGCCTGTTGCCGCCGCCCGGCGACCCGGCGCGCCGCGCCTGCACCTACTGGCTGCACTACGCCGAGGGTTCGCTGATGCCGCCGCTGCTGATGACCCTGGTGTTCTCGAAGGTGCGCAGTTCGCCGATGCCGTTCTTCGCCAAGCCGATCGCCCGGGGCATCGCCGACAAGGTGATGGCGTCCTTCGTGTCGCCGCAGCTCAGGCTGCACTTCGACTACCTCGAGGGCGCGCTGGCGAAGTCGGCGTGGTTCGCCGGCAAGGATTTCAGCGTGGCCGACATCCAGCTCAGCTTCCCGATCGAGGCCGCCGCCGCGCGCGGTGCGCTGGGCCCGTCGCGTCCGAAGCTGGCGGCCTTCCTGGAAAAGATCCACGCCCGCCCGGCCTACCAGCGGGCGCTGGCCAAGGGCGGGCCCTACGAATTGATGCGATAAGCTGCCCCCGTCCCCCGTCCCCCGTCCCGGAGTCCGCCATGAAGCCTGCGCTGCTCGTCCTGCTTGTCCTGGCCCTGCCGGTCGCCGCTGCCGCCGAGCCGCCGGTCGCCGCGGATCCCGCGGCCTTCGCCGACGCCGTCGCCGCCTGCACGCCCGCCACCCGCCGCGAGCCGCATCCGTTCGTGACGGGCTTCGAGATCACGCACGTCGTCACCGGTGAGACCGACGGCCGCTGCGATTACACCCAGACCATGCCCGGCGGCATGCACATGGCCTGCCGGCTGGGCGACGAGGGCCGCGAAGGCCTGGCGGCCGAGTTCCGCGAGCAGGCCGCAGGCCGCATGAGCGGCGGCACCGGCCAGTCGAAGGCCTGGACCCGCGACTGCGAGATCGTCACCGCCGACGGCAAGCGCATGCAGATGCAGGGCGGCTGAGCACCGCCGGACAAGTACGCCCATGGAATTCTCGATCACCCTCGCCATCATCGTGGCCACCAGCCTGGTGTCCTGGCTGGGGTTCAACAACGACGCGCTGCGCAACGCGCTGGTGCTGTGGCCGCCGGCGGTCACCCGGCGCCACGAATACCACCGATTCCTCGGCTACGGCGTGGTGCATGCCGACTTCATGCACCTGCTGTTCAACATGTTCACCCTGTTCTTCTTCGGGCGGCTGATGGAGGGCTTCTACGCGCAGTACCTCGGGCCGATGGGCTTCCTGTGGTTCTACCTCTCGGCCCTGGTGGTGTCGGCGCTGCCCAGCTACCTCAAGCACCGCCACGATCCCGACTACCTGACCCTGGGCGCCTCGGGCGCGGTGTCGGCGGTGCTGTTCGCCTTCATCCTGCTGCGGCCGTGGGAGACGCTGCTTATCTACTTCATCCCGGTGCCGGCGATCATCTTCGCCGCGCTCTACACCGGTTATTCGGTCTGGATGAACCACCGCAAGGCCGACCGCATCAACCACAGTGCCCACCTCGCCGGTGCCGCCTACGGCGTGCTGTTCACCGTGCTGATGGAGCCGAAGGTGGTGTCGCACTTCCTGGCCGAACTGATGAACCCGGGCGGCTGAGCCGGGACTCGGGTCCGCCGTGCGAGAATGCGGCATGACTGAATTCACGACCCAGCCGCTGCCGCCCGAGCTGCAGCAGGCCCTGGAGGTACTTGAGTACCGCCAGATGACGCCGGTGCAGGCCGCCAGCCTGCCGTCCATCCTTTCCGGCCGCGACGTGCTCGCGCAGGCGCGCACCGGCAGCGGCAAGACCGCTGCCTTCGGCCTCGGCCTGCTGGCACGCCTGCAGGCCGAGGCCGGCCAGGTGCAGGCGCTGGTGATGTGCCCGACTCGCGAACTGGCCGACCAGGTGGGCAAGGAGATCCGCCGGCTGGCGCGCTTCATGCCGAACATCAAGGTGTCGGTGTTCTGCGGCGGCGTGCCGCTGCGGCCGCACCTGGCCTCGCTGGTGCACCCGCCGCACGTGGTGGTGGGCACGCCGGGCCGCCTGCAGGAGCTGATCGACGAGGGCGCGCTGAAGCTCGACGCGCTGCGCACGGTGGTGCTGGACGAGGCCGACCGCATGCTGGACATGGGCTTCGAGCCGGCCATCGCCGGCATCCTGTCGCAGGCGCCGAAGGACCGGCAGACGCTGCTGTTCTCGGCCACGTTCCCGGAGGAGATCCGCGCGCTGGGCCGCCGCTTCCAGCGCGAGCCCGAGGAACACACCGTTGGCGACGGCGAAGTGGCGGCGATCGAGCAGCGCTTCTACGAGGTCGAGGCGCCGCGCAAGACCGACGCGCTCGCGCTGCTGCTGGCCGACGAGAAGCCCGAGTCGGCGCTGGTGTTCTGCAACACCCGGCGCGAGGTGCAGCAGGTGGCCGACGACCTAGCCCAGCGCGGCTTCTCGGTACTGGCCCTGCACGGCGACCTCGAGCAGCGTGATCGCGACGAGGTGCTGGTGTGCTTCGGCAACCGCAGCGTGCAGGTGCTGGTGGCCACCGACGTGGCCGCCCGCGGCCTCGACATCAAGGACCTGCCGCTGGTGGTGAGCCATGGCCTGGCCAGCGATGCCGACACCCACACGCACCGCATCGGCCGCACCGGCCGTGCCGGCGGCGAAGGCCTGGCGCTGGCGCTGGTGGCGTCGGACGAGCGGCGGCGGGTGGTCGCGATCGAGGAACGGCTCGGCAAGGCCGTCCGCTGGGAGCGCATCGACCTTTCGCGCAAGCCGGGCCGGCCGGCGCCGCCGGCGATGACTACGCTGGTGGTGGACGCGGGGCGGCAGGACAAGCTGCGGCCCGGCGACCTGGTCGGCGCGCTCACCGGCGCTGCCGGCCTGCCGGCGACGGCGATCGGCAAGATCGACGGTTTCGCGACCCGGACCTACGTCGCGATCGAGCGCAGCCAGGCCAGCAAGGCCCTGGACAAGCTCAGGGCGGGGAAGATCAAGGGCCGCAGCTTCCGGGTCCGGAAGCTCGGCTGACGGCGCGAGCGGGGCGCGGCGTGTCCGCGCCGGCTCCAGCGGGTGTCGCGTGCCACGGCGGGCATCCCGGGCTCAGCGCCAGGGGCGGGCGCCCGCGGCCTGGCGGCGCGGCTCGGCCAAGGCCTTGCGGCGGCTGATCTCGGCGTCCAGGCGGCGGTACTCGGGGCTGCCGATCTCGCCGGCCATGACCAGTTCCCAGAGCTGGATGGCCAGCTCGTCGTCCATGACCTGCTGGGTGGGGAAGGGGATGACGATGCCCATGGCGTGACTCCGTGAGTTGGGGGGATGTCGCACGGAGGGCCGCTGCATGTTCCATGCCATCCGGGGACAGCGCCAGGATTTTGCGAGCTGGTTCACGTTTCCTGCGGGCCCGCGCCCCAGATATCGGGGTGTCCGTCGCCGCGCGGCACCAGGCCGGAGTGACTTGCCCACCCCGCCGTGACAGGATGCGCGCCACTTCTGACGCACCACGGCACCTGCCGGGCAGGATCGATGCGAGTCAACAAGCACATCAGCGACACCGGCTACTGCTCCCGGCGCGAGGCCGACCGGCTGGTGGCCGAGCGCCGCGTGACGGTGAACGGCCTGCCGGCCGGCATCGGCACCCAGGTGGCCGAGGGCGACGAGGTCCGGATCGACGGGCAGGTGCTGGCCAGGCGCGCGGCCAAGCCCGGCACCCGCCGCCACGTGTACATCGCGCTGAACAAGCCGGTGGGCATCACCTGCACCACCGACACCGCGGTGAAGGGCAACATCGTCGATTTCGTCGGCCACGAGCAGCGCATCTTCCCGATCGGGCGCCTGGACAAGGACTCCGAGGGCTTGATCCTGCTGACCAGCAACGGCGACATCGTCAACGAGATCCTGCGCGCCGAGAACCACAAGGAAAAGGAATACCTGGTGGGCGTGAACCAGCCCGTGACCGAGGAATTCCTGCGCGGCATGGCCAAGGGCGTGCGCATCCACGGCCAGATGACCCTGCCGTGCCGCACGCGGAAGATCGCAAAGTTCGGTTTCTCGATCGTGCTCACCCAGGGCCTGAACCGGCAGATCCGCCTGATGGCGGCCGCGTTCGGCTACCGCGTCACCCAGCTGCGCCGCATCCGCATCGCCAACGTGAAGCTGGCCGAGCTCAAGCCCGGCCGCTGGCGCAACCTGACCGAAGCTGAACTGCGCGGTCTGCTGCCGACGCGCACCGAGTGGTGAGCGGGCGCGCGTCTGCTACCCTCCGCGCCGTCGTTCCCCGTCCCGTCCGGAGCTGAAGATGTCCCTGCGTCCCCGCCTGCTGGCCCTGCTGCTGTGCCTCCCGGGCCTGGCCCTGGCCGTCGACCCGATCCGCCCGCCGCAGCCGCTGGCCGCGCCGCCGAAGCAGGCGATCGAGACCGCGAGCGGCATGAGCTACCTCGTGCTCAAGCCCGGCCCGGACGCGAACCGGTTCGTCTCGGGCGAGTGGGTCGAATACCGCGCCGACGTGTGGAGTTCGGACGGCGTGACCCGCGCCAGCTCGCGCGAGTCCGGTCCGGTGGTGGCCACCGTGCGCCGGCTGGCGGCGGAACAGCCGGGCCTGGCCCGCGCCATCCTCAGCACGCCGGTGGGCGAATCGCGCCGCTGGTGGATCCAGCCCGAGCGCCTGCTGCCCGGCTACCCGGGCATGCCCAACCTGCTGCACGTGATCGACCTGACGGTGGTGGGCGAGAAGAACCCGGTGCAGGCGCCGCTCGACGTGGCGGCGCCGCCCGCCGACGCGCTGCGCACGTCCTCGGGCCTGGCCTACAAGGTGCTGGCGCGCGGCGAAGGCGGCGCCAAGCCGGGCCCGCGCAGCGAGATCGAGATCCACTACAGCGGCTGGACGACCGACGGCCGGCTGTTCGACAGCTCGGTCGCCCGCGACCAGCGGGCGCTGTTCCGCCTCGACCAGCTGATCCAGGGCTGGCAGGAGGGCGTGCAGCTGATGTCGCCCGGCGACAGCTACCGGTTCTGGATCCCTGGCCACCTCGCCTACGACCTGCAGGCGCCGTCGCCGGGCACGCCGCGCGGCATGCTGGTGTTCGACGTGACGCTTTACGGCTTCAGCGAGCCGACGCCGTAGGGCCAGGCGCCGCGTTCTTCGGGAGGCTGGCGCCAGCGCGGTCGCTTCGGGCCCGCTGCGCCCCGGTCAGCGGCGGGCGTTCAACCAGTCGGCCGCGCCCTGGCCGGCGCGGCGGCCGGAGGCGAAGCAGGCCGTGAGCAGGTAGCCGCCGGTCGGCGCTTCCCAGTCGAGCATTTCGCCGGCCGCGAACAGGCCCGGGTGGCGGCGCAGCATCAGGTTCTCGTCCAGCGCCTCGAGGCGGATGCCGCCGGCGCTGCTGATCGCTTCGGCGATCGGGCGCGGGCGCTGCAGCCGGATCGGCAGCGCCTTGATCGCGGCGGCGACGCGCGCGGCATCGTCCAGCCCGTCCTTGCCCAGCACTTCGCGCAGCAGGGCCGCCTTGACGCCGTCGAGCCCCGTGCTGCGGCGCAGGTGTTCGCCCTGGCTGCGGCCCTTGCGTGGGCGGGCGAGGTCCGCCTCGAGCCGTTCGCGCTCGCGGCCGGGCGCCAGGTCCATCCGCAGCGTGGCGTGGCCCTGGCTTTCGATCCGCTCGCGCAGCGCAGCCGACAGCGCGTACACCAGGCTGCCCTCGAGGCCGTGCTCGCTGGCCACGCACTCGCCCTGGCGCCAGGCCGGCGGCACGCGGCCGTCGTCGATGGCCAGCCGCACCGGCTTGATCGGCGCGCCGGCGAAGTGCTGGCGGAAGTACGGCGTCCAGTCGACGTCGAAGCCACAGTTCGCGGGTTTCAGCGGCGCGATCTCGACCCCGGCCGCGGCCAGCGGCGCCGCCCAGGCGCCGTCCGATCCCAGCTGCGGCCAGCTGGCGCCGCCCAGCGCCAGCACGGTGGCGTCGGCGGGGTAATCGCGCGGGCCCCCGGGCGTATCGAAGCGCAGCGCGCCCTCGGGCGTCGGTCCCTGCCAGCGGTGCGAAACGTGGAAGTGCACGCCCTGTTCGCGCAGTCGCCGCACCCAGCCGCGCAGCAGCGGCGCCGCCTTGAGGTCGGTCGGGAAGACGCGCCCGGAGCTGCCCACGAAGGTCTCCACGCCAAGCGCTCGCGCCCACTCGCGCAGCGCGTCGGCGTCGAAGTCCGCCAGCCAGCCGGCGATCGCTTCGCGGCGCTCGCGATAGCGGCCGGCAAAGACCTCCCGCGGGTCGCTGTGGGTCAGGTTCAGGCCGCCCTTGCCGGCGATCAGGAACTTGCGCCCGACCGAGCCCTTGGCCTCGAACAGGTCGACCTCGCAGCCGGCCGCGCGCGCGGTTTCGGCCGCCATCAGGCCGGCGGGGCCGCCGCCGATGACGGCGACGCGGTGGGAGGTGGGCGAGGGCATGCGCGGATTCTCTCACGCCGACCGCGAATCCAAGTCCTCCGCTTGCCCGCGCGCGGGTGCAGCGACGATGCTGTCGCCCGTCCGATGTTTCCCGCGCGAGCCCGCCATGCCCTACACCCCGATCGTCGCCACCCTCGGCTACGTGCTTTCGCCCGACCGCCGCGAGGTGCTGATGGTCCATCGCAACGCGCGTCCCGGCGACCAGCACCTGGGCAAGTACAACGGGCTGGGCGGCAAGCTCGAGCCCGACGAGGACGTGATGTCGGGCATGCGCCGAGAGATCCGCGAAGAGGCCGGCATTGAATGCACCGCGATGTCCCTGCGCGGCACGATCAGCTGGCCCGGCTTCGGCAAGCAGGGCGAGGACTGGCTGGGCTTCGTGTTCCTGGTCGAGGCCTGGACCGGCCAAGTGCCGCCCCGGAACGAGGAGGGCGAGTTGTCCTGGGTGCCGGTGGCGGCCCTGGACGGGCTGCCGCTGTGGGAGGGTGACCGCCATTTCCTGCCCCTGGTGTTCGACGGCGATCCCCGGCCGTTCCACGGGGTCATGCCGTATCGGGACGGGCGCATGCAGTCCTGGCGCTATTCGCGTTGAATGTCGGCTAAAACGCAGCCAACGTCCGTGAAATCGGTTTAATCGTACGTTTGAAATATCGGTGGCGGCCCGAATAACCTAATTTTTACCTCGTGGAACGTATGATTCACGGGCTGATAACTCCCTGACGGGCCGTTGCCAGCGTCGTTCGCTTCCCTTTGCGATCGTCTCGTCCCGGCTTCGGGACCCTCCGCCGCCTGGCCTGGGCGGCGGGACGACCGCGCTGCCCATCCCTTACGCCAAGGAGCGCCGCATGACCGATACCACGAGCAACCTTTCCGACCTGATCGAGATCAGCGAAGACGGGACCGCGTTCTACGAGGAAGCGGCGCAGAAAGTGAAGGACAAGAAGCTGAGCACCCTGTTCACCCGCCTGGCCAAGGCCAAGTCCGACCTGGCGGCGGAACTCGCCGGTGAAGTGAAGCCGGTGGCCGGCAAGAAGAAGGCCGGCAAGAAGACCGAAACCACCCTGGGCGAGCTGAGCAAGGCCTACGCCGGCCTGCGCAAGCAGTGGCCCGAGGCCGGCGCCGAGCGCTACGTCCGCATGGCCGAAGTCGAGGGCCAGCTGCAGACCACCTTCCAGAAGGTGGTGCTGGACAAGGACCACAGCTTCGTCGTCCGCGTCCTGGCCAAGCAGTACGTCTCCAAGGCCGAGGTCCTGAACAAGGAACTCCGCGCCTGCAACCGCAACGCCTGATCGGTGGCGCTCTTTTGACGCGGATTTACGCGGATGAACGCGGATAAAGCATTAAGCCGCTGAGGCGCTTCCTCCGCTTCCCGAAACGCCCGGCTCCGGCCGGGCGTTTTGCATTCCAGCCCCAAGACCCACCTCGGCCCTTCCCGGTACAAATCGTTTGCCTTTGCTCTATCCGCGTTCATCCGCGTAAATCCGCGTCAAAAAAAACGCCCGGCCGAAGCCGGGCGGTTGATATCCGCGGAGACGCGGTTAGTTGGCGGAGGCGGGGGCGACCTCGAGGCCGCGGCGCTTGAGCAGGGGGCCGACCTGCGGGTCGCGGCCGCGGAAGTCGCGGAAGAGCTGCATGGCATCCGCGCTGCCGCCGCGGGAGAGCAGGGTCTTGCGGAAGTGGTCGCCGTTCTCGCGCTTGAGGCCGCCGTTCTCCTTGAACCACTCCACCGATTCCGCGTCCAGCACCTCGGACCACAGGTAGGCGTAGTAGCCCGCCGAGTAGCCGCCCATGATGTGCGAGAAGTAGGTGCTGCGGTAACGCGGCGGCACCGGGGCGTAGTCCAGGCCCGCGGCCTTGAGCGCCTGCGCCTCGAAGGCCAGCGTGTCGCTGGGCACCTCGTTGGCGGCCAGCTGGTGCCAGCTCTGGTCGAGCATCGCCGCCGCCAGGTACTCGGTGGTGGCGTGGCCCTGGCCGTACTGCTCGGCGGCCAGCACCTTGTCCAGCAGCGCCTGCGGGATCGGCTCGCCGGTCTCGTGGTGCTTGGCGTAGTTGGCCAGGATCGACGGCCAGGTGGCCCACATCTCGTTCACCTGCGACGGGTACTCGACGAAGTCGCGCGGCACCGAGGTGCCGGCGAACTGCGGGTACTTCACGTTCGAGAACAGGCCGTGCAGCGCATGGCCGAACTCATGGAACATGGTGGTGACCTCGTCGAAGGTCATCAGCGTCGGCTGGCCGGCGGCCGGCTTCGGGATGTTCTGGTGGTTGGCGACGACCGGCAGGGTGCCGGTGAGGCCGTTCTGCGGCACGTAGGCGTTCATCCAGGCGCCGCCGCGCTTGTTCGAGCGGGCGTAGAAGTCGCCCAGGAACAGGCCCAGCGGCTTGCCGTCGGCCTCGAACACCTCGTACACCACCACGTCCGGGTGGTAGGTCGGCAGGTCGGTGCGCTTCTTGAACTGCAGGCCGTAGAGCTGGCCGGCGGCGTGGAAGACGCCGTTCTCGAGCACCGAGGTCATCTCGAAGTAGGGGCGAAGCTGCGACTCGTCGAAGTCGTACTTGGCCTGGCGCACCTTTTCGGCGTAGAAGGCCCAGTCGGCGGCCTCCAGCGCGAAGCCACCCTTCTCGGCGTCGATGATCGCCTGCATGTCGGCCGCTTCCTTGCGGGCGTTGGCCACGGCGGCCGGGGCCAGGTCGGACAGCAGCTTGTTGACGGCCGCCACGGTGCCGGCGGTCTCGTCCTCGAGCACGTAGGTGGCGTGGTTTTCGTAGCCCAGCAGGGCGGCGCGCTCGGCGCGCAGCTTGGCCACGCGCGAGACGATGGCGCGGTTGTCGAACTCGCCGCCGCGGCTGCCGCGGGTGAGCGAGGCCTCCATGATCTTCTTGCGCAGCGCGCGGTTGGTCAGCGAGGACAGCGGCGGCTGGCCCGAGGTGTTCATCAGCGCGATCAGGTACTGGCCTTCCTTGCCGGCGGCCTTGGCGGCCTCGGCCGCGGCGGTGATGGCATCGGCCGACAGGCCGTCGAGCTCCTTGACGTCGGAGACCAGCACGCCCGAGGCCTGCACTTCCTTGAGCACGTTCTGGCTGAAGGTGGTGGCCAGGGTGGCCAGCTCGGCGTTCATGGCCTTGAGCTTGGTCTTGTCGGCATCCGAGAGGTTGGCGCCGGCGCGGACGAAGTCGGTGTAGTAGCGCTCGACCAGGCGCACCGACTCGGCGTCGAGGCCCAGCTGGTCGCGCCGGTCGTGCAGCGCCTTGACGCGCGCGAACAGCTTGCCGTCGAGCAGGATCGCATCCTGGTGCGCGGCCAGCTTGGGCGCCATCTCGGCCTGCACCTTCTGCATGGCCGGGTTGGTGTTGGCGCCGGCGAGGTTGAAGAAGACCGCGGCGGTGCGGTTGAGCACGGCGCCGGTCTTCTCCATCGCGACGATGGTGTTCTCGAACGTGGGCGCCTCGGCGTTGTTGGCGATCGCATCCACTTCCGCGCGCTGGTCGGCCATGCCCTTCTCGAAGGCCGGCGCGTAATGCGCGTCCTGGATCAGGTCGAAGGGCGGCAGCTGGTAGGGCAGCACGCTCGGGGCGAAGAACGGGTTGGCGGCCACCGGCTCCGCGGCCTGGGTCGCGGGGTCGCTGGCGTGGGTGGCGCCCGGCACCGCGAGGCAGAGCGCGATGGCGAGGGCGAGGGAGAGCTTCTGGGTCATGGCACGTCCTTGCAGGGTTCTTGGGACCGGGGATCGGATGAACCCCCGAAGCGTAACTGATGCCGCGCCGCCGCCACGCATGACGAAAGGCAGGGTTGGAGGCGTGGCCCGGCGGCATTCGTAAAGGGCGCGTGAAGCGCGCGGCCCGCATGCCGCCGTCGCCAGGCTTGCGCTACGCTGGCGCCACCCCAACGGAGCCCGCCATGACCACCGTCTACGATTTTTCCGCCACCACGCTCGACGGCAAGGAGCAGTCGCTGGCCGACTTCCGCGGCCAGGCGATGCTCATCGTCAACACCGCCTCCAAGTGCGGCTTCACCCCGCAGTACGCCGGGCTCGAGAAGCTCTCGCGCGACTACGCCGGCAAGGGCCTGGTGGTGCTGGGCTTCCCCTGCGACCAGTTCGGCCACCAGGAGCCGGGCGACGCCGAGGAGATCCGCAACTTCTGCTCGCTCACCTACGACGTCAGCTTCCCGATGTTCGCCAAGATCGAGGTCAACGGGCCGAAGGCGCACCCGCTGTACCAGTGGCTGAAGTCCGAGAAGTCCGGACTGCTGGGCCTGGAGGCGATCAAGTGGAACTTCACCAAGTTCCTGGTCGACAAGGACGGCCGGGTGGTCAAGCGCTACGCGCCGACCGATACGCCCGAGAAGATCGGCAAGGACATCGCCAAGCTGCTGGGCTGAGCCCGGCTCAGCGCGCGGCGCGGTCCGCACGGATGCGGGCGAAGACCTCGCCCGCGGCTGGCGACCACACCGCCCAGGCATGCCCGCCGGGCCGCGCCAGCACCTGCCGGGGCGGAAGCGCCGGCGACAGCACGCCGATGGCCTTCGCGAGCCGGTCGTCCTCGCCGTAGGCCAGCCAGACGTCATCGCCGCGGCGGTTGGCCGCCCAGCGCTGCACGTTGCGCCAGACTTCGCGCTGGTAGGTCCTGCGGTTGATTTCCGCCGGCTCGGGGCCGGGCTGCCACGCCGCGAGGCCCGGCCCGCCGATCTCCTCCAGCAGGCCGCGGTCGCCGAGATAGGGCGCCAGCAGGACCAGGCCGTCGAGCTCCCCCGGCCGGCTGCGCTCGTACAGCAGCGTGCCCATCCCGCCCATCGACGCGCCCGCCAGCCAGACGCCGGCGTAGCCGCGCGCGCGGGCCGGGGCGATCACCTCGGCGTGCAGGCGCTCCGGCATCCGGCCCTCGTAGTAGTAGGCCATGGTGACTTCAGCGAGCAGCACGTCGGCCTCGGGCCAGGCCGCCTGGATCGCCGGGGCGATGCCGCTGTCCGCCAGGCCCTGCAGGTCGTCGCCGCGGCCGGGCAGCACCACCACCAGCACCCGCTCGCCGGCCGCCGAGGGCGCCGGCACCAGGCGGGTGGGGATGAGGTCGCGGGTGGCGCCGGGCGAGAGGCAGCCGGCGAGCAGGACGGAGGCCAGCACCGCGAACAGCGCGGGCAGGGGGGCGCGAAGGCTGGGGCGCATCGGGGTCTCCGTGGAATGCCCCGAGCATAGGGGAACGGGCGTGGGCCCGGCCAGCCATCCCCGGTGGGGCGTGCCGACGGCCGTCGGCGCCGTCGCCGTGCGCGCCCCGGCCTACTTCTCGACGAAGGCGCGCTCGAACACGTACTCGCCCGGCGTGCCGATGCGCGGCGCGGCCTTGAAGCCACGGGCGTCGAGCAGGGCGCGGAAGTCGGCCAGCATCTGCGGGCTGCCGCAGATCATGGCGCGGTCGCGGGCGGCGTCGAGCGGTTCCAGGCCGAGGTCGGCCTGCATCCGGCCGGTTTCCATCAGCGTGGTCAGGCGGCCGGAATGGCGGAAGGGCTCGCGGCTCACGGCCGGGTAGTAAAGCAGCTGGCGGCCGATGATCTCGCCCAGGTGCTCGTGCCGCGGCAGCTCGTTGACGATGTAGTCGTGGTAGGCCAGGTCCTCGATGCCGCGGACGCCGTGGGTGAGGATGACCTTGTCGAAGCGCTCGTAGGTCTCCGGGTCCTTCACCACGCCCAGGAAGGGCGCCAGGCCGGTTCCGGTGGCCAGCAGGTAAAGATTACGCCCCGGGTGCAGGTCGCTGATGAGCAGGGTGCCGGTGGGCTTGCGGCTCACCAGCACGTCGTCGCCCGGCTGCAGGTGCTGGAGCCGCGAGGTCAGGGCGCCGTCGGGCACCTTGATGCTGAAGAACTCCAGGTGCTCCTCCCAGTTGGCGCTGGCGATGGAATAGGCCCGCATCAGCGGCCGGCCGCCCACCTCCAGCCCGATCATCACGAACTGGCCGTTCTCGAACCTGAGCCCGTCGTCCCGGGTGGTGGTGAAGCTGAAGTAGGCGTCGTTCCAGTGCCGTACGGTGAGCACGCGCTCGGTGGCGAAGGCGGACATTCAGGGGGCTCGGCGGGGCGGGGGTGGCCCAAAAGGGCCGGGTATTGTACGCCAATAGCTTTCCGGGCCATAAGCGAGTAGGGTGGACGCACTGCGGTTGCCGGTATCACGGTAAATCGTGGTTACCCAACAACTGTTATTTAAGGATTAGAGATATGTCGGATCGTCAGACTGGAACCGTGAAGTGGTTCAACGACGCCAAGGGCTTTGGCTTCATCACCCCGGAAAGCGGCGAGGACGTGTTCGTCCACTTCCGTTCCATCCAGGGCACCGGCTTCAAGTCCCTGCAGGAAGGCCAGAAGGTCTCCTTCAAGGTCGTGAAGGGCCAGAAGGGCATGCAGGCGGACGAAGTGCAGCCGATGTAATCCGGCTGCCTGCCGCCAGGCAGCGCAAGACCAAGCCCCGGCCCGCAACGGCCGGGGCTTTTTCATGTAGCCTATGCGCCCTTTCCCAGCCGCCCGGCGATGCCGGTGCCGGCGCAATTCCAAGGATTCCCATGCAGATCGCCGAGCGCACCGTCGCCACGTTCCACTACACCCTCACCAACGACGCCGGCGCGGTGCTCGATTCGTCCAGCGGCGGCGAGCCGCTGGCCTACCTGCACGGCGTCGGCGGCATCGTGCCGGGCCTCGAGAAGGCGATGGAAGGCCGCCAGGCCGGCGACAAGTTCGACGTCGTGGTGTCGCCCGAGGAAGGCTACGGCACTCCGAACGAGATGCTGATCCAGGTGGTGCCGCGCGAAGCCTTCCAGGGCGTCGACGAACTGGCGGTGGGCATGCAGTTCCAGGCCCAGACCCCGCAGGGCGCCATCTCGGTGGTCATCGCCAAGATCGAGGACGGCATGGTCACCGTCGACGGCAACCACCCGCTGGCCGGCCAGAACCTGCACTTCGCGATCGAAGTGACCGACGTGCGCGAGGCCAGCGTCGAGGAAGTCCTGCACGGCCACGTGCACGGCGCCGGCGGCCACCACCACTGAGCGGCCCCATGGGCGCCCGCGGAAAGCTGATCACCGAAGACTCCGACCTGCGGGCGCTGCTGTCGCGGGTGCGGCGCATCGCCGTGCTCGGCATCAAGACCGAGGCCCAGCGCGGCCAGCCCGCGATCGAGGTGCCGCGTTACCTCGAGCGTGCGGGATTCGACGTGGTGCCGGTGCCGGTCTATTACCCGGACGTCAAAATCATCTTGCGCCGCCCGGTGTTCCGGCGCCTGGTGGACATCCCGGGCGGGATCGACCTGGTCAACGTGTTCCGCCGGCCGAAGGACCTGGCCGCGCACCTTGACGATCTCCTCGCCAAGCGTCCGTCGGCGGTCTGGCTGCAGTCCGGCATCCGCGACGATGCCTTCGCCGAAGCCCTGCTTGCGGCCGGCATCGACGTGGTGCAGGACCGCTGCATCATGGTGGACCACCGCAACCTGGCGGCAGGCTGAGCCACGCGCACGGGTCCGGCGCTGGATTGCCGGGCCGGCCAGGGCACGTTTGGCGCGTCGGTTGACGCGGCGGGACGGCCCTTCACTCCCGGTGGCGCGTCGATTTGCGCGGCAGTAAGGGTGCGAGGTGCTGGCGCCAAAGTCCGCGCGGAACCTCATCCGGATCCAGGATGCCGTACTCCTCCGGCCAGCTGCCGTCGTCCGGCAGCCGGTGCGTTCCCATCAGCCGGTCCACCAGGGGCAGGTGGATGGCGTAGTTGGCATCGACGAAATCCTCGCGCCGCGCGTGGTGCCAGTGGTGGTAACGCGGCAGCACCAGCACCTTCTCCAGCCAGCCGAAGCGCAGGCCCAGGTTCGCGTGGGCCAGCACCGCCTGCAGCCCGACCAGGATGACGTAGGCGTTGATCGCCCCCGGCGCGAAGCCCAGCACCACCAGCGGCAGCAGCACGAAACTGCGCGTGAGCACGATCTCCAGCAGGTGCATGCGCGATCCGGCCAGCCAGTCCATGTGCACGCTGCTGTGGTGCACGGCATGGAACCGCCAGAGGAAGGGCACGCGATGGTAGGCGCGGTGCAGGCTGGCCTGGGCCAGGTCGGCCACCAGCACCGCCAGCAGGAACTGCGCCCAGGTCGGCAGCCACTGGATCGCGGCCTGCAGCGGCGGGAAGGCCGCCAGCGCGGCCACCGTGCTGGTCCAGGTGGTGACCACGATCAGGATGAACTGCACCAGCACGTGGCTGAGGAAGAAATAGCCGACATCGGTGCGCCAGTCGGGACGCAGCGGAGACTGCGGGATCCGGCCCAGCGCTTTCTCCAGCGGGATGAACACCAGCGCGGAGAAGAGCAGCGACACCACGAACCAGTCCAGCCCCAGCGACCACGGCGTCTGCCCGATGGCATCGAGCTGGATGTCCGCGCCACCGAACAGGACGGCCAGCGTGGCGGAACCCACGCCGGTGAGCGCGACGCGCCGGTCGCGCCCGCGCAGGATCGCCAGCGTGCCCAGCACGAAGGCCGCGACCAGGCCGGCCAGCAGCAGCCGGCGGGCGAAGCCTTCGCTGTAGACCGCACGGAAATCGCGGCTGGTCAGCAGTTCCGGGAAATGGAAGCAGGCCACCGCCACCAGGCTCAGCAGGCCGAGTGCGGCGGAAATCGAGGCCATCCACGATCGTCGCGTCGGGGTCATGCCGCGGTCCGGCGGGGTGTTGGCGGCACGATAACCCAGGCGCGCGATGAAACAATGTTACGCATTGCGCTAGAATGCGCGTCCCCCCGCGCCAGAACGTCCACGTGATCTCCCTGCCTCCCGACATCCGCCTCGACTTCGAGGACCGCCCCGGCTATCTCTACGCCCGCGTCTCCGGACCCCGCGACAACCGCGACATCTCCATCGCCTACTGGACCCTCGTCGCCGAACAGGTGCACCTGCGCAAGGCCCGCAAGCTGATGGTGGTCGAAGCCCTGGGCCAGCGCGAGGGCGAGCACGAGGTGCCCTTCATGGTGGATGCGCTGATCGGGATGGGCCTGGACAAGATCCAGGTGGCCTTCGTCGTGAACCGCATCGACATCCTGGGCGCGATGGAGCACGGCGAGATCCTGGCGCTCGAGCGCGGCGCCAATGGCCGCGTGTTCGGCAACGCCACCGTGGCCGAGCGCTGGCTCCGGCACGGCGGCGTCTGAACCGCTCCGGCCTCAGGCCGGAACCACCGTCACCGCGAGGCCGTTGAGCGCGGCGTTGCCGCTGGGGCCGTCCAGCGCCGCCGGATCGCTCAGGTCGTTGTAGCTCGCCCCCGCCACGGCCTCGGCGCGGGCCATCCGCACGCCCGGCCGGTCGTGGCCGAAGCCGTGCGGCAGGCAGGCGACGCCGGGCATCACGGCGTCGCTGGCCGCCACCTCGGTTTCCACGCTGCCCACGGCGGAACTCAGGCGCACGCGCGCGCCGTCGGCGAGGCCGCGGCGGGCGAGGTCGTCGGGGTGCATCAGCAGCTGGTGGCGCGGCTTGCCCTTCACCAGCCGCGGCGCGTTGTGCATCCAGGAATTGTTGCTGCGCACGTGGCGGCGCCCGACCAGGCGCAGGCCCTCGGCCGGCGGCGGTTCGGCGGCGAGGGCGGCCAGCGCGTCCATCAACAGCGGCGGGGCGCACTCGATCGCGCCGCTCTCGGTTTGCAGGCGCGGGAGCAGCGAAGGACGCAGCGGGCCCAGGTCGATGCCGTGCGGTGCCGCCGCCAGCGCGGCGACGTCCAGGCCGCTGTCGCCGCGCGCCAGTCCCGCCCCGATCATCTCCAGCGGCGGCGGCAGCCGGCGCCAGGGCTTGCCGCTGGCCGCGGCGTGGGCCGCGGCGAGCCCGTCGATGATTTCCCAGTCGGCGCGTTCGTCGGCGCCGCGCTCGCGCAGCGGCAGGCTCAGCTTCGCCACCCGTCGCACGGCGAAGGCATTGAAGTGTACGTCGTAGTGCGGCTGGGTCAGCGGCGAGGCCGGCGGCAGGATGAGGTGGGCGTGGCGCGTGGTCTCGTTGAGGTAGACGTCGATCGAAACCATGTAGTCGAGGCTGGCCAGCGCCGCGTCCAGGCCGCGCCCGTCGGGCGTGGACAGCACGGGGTTGCCGGCGCAGGTGAGCAGGGCATGCAGCTGGCCCTCGCCGGGCGTGCGGATTTCCTCGGCCAGCACCGACACCGGCAGCTCGCCGGCGAATTCGGGCAAGCCGCGCACGCGGCTGCGCCAGCGGTCGCGGTGGCCGGCGGCGGTGCCGGGGCCGGTGACCGGGAAGGCGGGCTCGTTCGGCAGCGCGCCACCGACGCGATCGAGGTTGCCGGTGACCAGGTTCACCAGCTGGATCAGCCACTGGCACAGCGTCCCGTGCGCCTGCATGGACACCCCCATGCGACCGTAGGCCACCGCGGCCGGCGCGGCGCGGAAACCGGCGGCGATGGCTGCAATGCGCGCCCGCGGGACGCCGGTGCGGGCCTCGACGTCGGCGGTATCGAAGGCGAGCAGCGCGCGCAGGGCCTCGTCGAGCCCGTTCACCTTGCCGGCGTAGGCCTCGATGCGCGGCGCGCCCAGCGCGAGCAACGCCTGCAGCAGCGCCACGAGGAACCAGGCGTCGGTGCCCGGGCGGATGAAGACGTGCTCGCTGGCGATCGCCGCGGTCTCGGTGCGGCGCGGATCGACCACCACCAATCGGCCGCGCGCCACCAGGGCTTCGAGCCGGCGCTCGACGCCCGGCGCCGTCATCAGGCTGCCGTTGGAGGCCACCGGATTGGCGCCCAGCATCAGGAAGTAATCGGTGCGGTCCAGGTCCGGGATCGGCAGCAGGAACTGGTGGCCGTACATCAGCCAGTCCACCAGCTGGCTCGGCCACTGGTCCACCGAGGAGGCGCTGAACACGTTGCGCGAGCGCAGGCTGCGCAGCAGCGCCGGCAGGTAGGCGATGTGGCCGAAGTGGTGGACGTTGGGATTGCCGAGGTAGGCGCCCACGGCATCGGCGCCGTGTTCGCGCTGCACCGCGGCCAGGCGCTCGCCGGCCTCGGCCAGGGCCTGGTCCCAGCCGATCTCCTCCCAGTCGCTTCCGCGGCGGCGCAGCGGGCGGCGCAGGCGGTCGGGGTCGGCCTCGAGGTCGAGCAGGGCATTGCCCTTGGGGCAGACGTGGCCGCGGCTGAAGGGATCGGCGGCGTCGCCCCGGATCGCCACGAGGGCCTCGCCCTCGTACTGCAGTTCGAGGCCGCAGATGGCCTCGCAGAGGGGGCAGGCGCGGAAGCGTGACGTGCGGGCCATGGCGGGTTCCCGGGGACCTGGGCCGATCTTAGGGCATCCGGCGCGGGCTTCGGGGGACGCCAGCCTGTAAACTGCGCGCATGTCCCTGATCACCTTCCAAGGCGTCGACTACAGCGTCGGCGGCCCGCTCCTGCTCGAGTCCGTGAACCTGTCGATCGAGCGCAACGAGCGCGTCTGCATCGTCGGCCGCAACGGCGCCGGCAAGTCCACCCTGCTGCGCCTGATGGCGGGCTCGATCACGCCCGACGACGGCGTGGTCAAGCGCGAGGGCCGGCTGGCCGGCCTGGCCCAGGAAGTGCCCAAGGACCTGGCCGGCACCGTGTTCGACGTGGTCGCGATGGGCCTGGGCGCGCTGGGCGCCGACCTGGCGAAGTACCACCACCTGCTGCACGACGGCGCCGACATCGACATGGACGAGCTGGGCGCGGTGCAGGCCCGGATCGAGGCCGGCGACGGCTGGCAGATCGAGCAGCGGGTGGAGCAGGTGATCAGCAAGCTGGACCTGCACGAGGATGCCGACTTCGCCGCGCTGTCGGGCGGCATGAAGCGCCGGGTGCTGCTGGCCCAGGCGCTGGTGGCCGCACCCGACCTGCTGCTGCTCGACGAGCCCACCAACCACCTCGACATCGAATCGATCGCCTGGCTCGAGGAGTTCCTGAAGAACTTCGGCGGCAGCGTCGTCTTCGTCACCCACGACCGCGAGTTCCTGAAGAACCTGGCCACCCGCATCGTCGAGGTCGACCGCGGCCAGGTCACCAGCTGGCCCGGTGACTACGACAACTTCCTGCGCCGCCGCGAGGAACGCCTGCACGCCGAGGCCCAGGCCAACGCGCTGTTCGACAAGAAGCTGGCGCAGGAAGAGGTCTGGATCCGCCAGGGCATCAAGGCCCGCCGCACCCGCAACGAGGGCCGCGTGACCGCCCTCAAGGCCATGCGGCGCGAGCGCGCCGAGCGCCGCGAGCAGCAGGGCAACGTGAAGCTGGCCGCGGCCGGCGCCGAGAAGTCGGGGCGCAAGGTGTTCGAGGCCAGGGACGTCAGCTTCGCGTTCGGCGTCGACGGCGCGGACGGCGGCCCGGGCAAGGCCCGGGTGCTGGTGCGCAACTTCAGCACCGTCATCCAGCGCGGCGACAAGATCGGCCTGATCGGCCCGAACGGTTCCGGCAAGACGACCCTGCTCAAGCTGCTGCTCGGCGAGCTGCAGCCGCAGTCCGGCAGCGTGCAGGTGGGCACCAACCTCGAGGTCGCCTTCTTCGACCAGCTGCGCGGCGCCCTGCGCGAGGACTGGAACGCGCTCGACAACGTGTCCGAGGGCCGCGAGTTCATCGAGATCAACGGCAGCCGCAAGCACGTGATGGGCTACCTGC
>ERZ1066122.738-NODE-738-length-32333-cov-18.443739_pt1 | contig 32333 bp, 26 predicted proteins | sample MGYA00382769_ERZ1066122 | MGnify/ENA primary metagenome ERZ1066122 (study PRJEB33369, sample SAMEA5778352) | biofilm metagenome | biome: Industrial cooling water; feature: Water cooling tower basin; material: Biofilm | place: United Arab Emirates | collected... | reverse complement strand
GGCTCGCCTTCCAGGAACAGGGCCAGCAGCAGCTCAGCGACGCGCTGGCCGCGCTCCGCGAGGAATCCGCGCGTGCGCAGAGGCTCCTGCGCGCCGCGCTGGAGGAACTGCGCCAGCAGCGCGGCGCGGTGATGGCCGACCCCGCGGACGAACCTCCGCCCCCGCATTACTGACCGTGACGTCCGCGACGGCGTCCACGCCGCCTGCGCGCGTCCCTGCGCCTTCGCCCCCGCATGGGCCACCGGTCGGCCCGGATTCCTCCCCGCCGCGGACATCGCTAGGATGTCCAGCCTCCTGCTCCCCACTTCGATGGACCGCCGCATGAGCGATTCCCTGCGCGATCAACTTCTCGGCCTGGGCTTCAAGCCCGCGCCCAAGCCCGAGCGCCCGGCCAAGGCCGATGGCGGCCGATCCGGCCAGGCGAAGCATGGTCATGCAAAGCCGTCGCAGGGCAGGCCGGGCGAGCGCAAGGCCGCCGACGGCCATCGTGGCCAGCCAGGGGCGAAGCCGGCGGATGCCGGCCAGCGCAGGCATGCCCAGGATGGCCGCCGCCGGCCGCAGGGCACAGGGCAGGGCAGGCCGGGCAAGCCGCGCACCCAGGAAGAGATCGATCTGGCCAAGGCCTATGCCCTGCGCGCCGAGCGCGAAAAGCAGGAGCGGATCGAGGCCGAGCGCATCAGGCAGGAAGAGGCGCGCGTGCGCCGCGAAGCCAAGGCGAAGCTGGCCGAACTGGTCAAGGACAAGGCGCTCAACGACAAGGACGCCGAGATCGCCCGCCATTTCCCGTACGGCGGCAAGATCAAACGCATCTACGTCAACGCCGAACAGCTCGTGCGGCTCAATGCCGGCGAACTGGGCGTGCTGCAGCTCGACGGCCGCTACCTGCTGGTCGACGCCGCGCTGCTGGCCGAAGCCGAGGCCGTGTTCGCCCCGGCGGTGGCGCTGAAGGTCGACCCCGATGCTCCGGCCGGCGACGACCCCTACGCCGACCCGCAGTATCAGGTGCCCGACGATCTGGTCTGGTGATTCGGGCTGGCGTGTTGAATCCGCTCACGTCGGGACGGTGCTGAGCCGCGTCGAGTGACCTTGGACCGTGTGCTGTGCGTCGCCGGGCATTGGTCCGCCCGACACGCGGCCGCTGAAGGCTCCGCGCTCCCGATCCTTTGACCTGCTCCGCGCTCCAGCCCCTTGTCGTCCCGAACGCAGTGAGGGGCCTGCTTTCCCGTCGTTGAACGCAGCGCTTCCTGCGCACTACCCAACGCAACCCAATGCAACGCACTCGTCCGCCGACCATGCGCCGGATGCCCGCCGAGATCAGCCGTACATAGGCCCAGATAGGCCGAGATAGATCGACCGCGCCGCCTACGGCGCCCGGTCGATCCGCAGCACCGGATACAGATTGACCCGCTCGTCCCAGGCACTGTGCCGGCGGTAGAAGAAGTCCAGGCGCGCGTTCGGGTCGGCGGCGAAGGTGGCGTCCTCGCGCAGTCTTGTTTCGAATTCCGCACGCAGCGCGGGATCCTTCGCCAGCATCTCGCGCGCGACCTGTTCGGCCACATAGGCCTCCATGTATTCCTTGCGCTCGAACGCGTTGCCGAAACCGCCCCAGGCGAGCAGCGAATCCGGCGCCTGCGGCTCCAGCAGCGCCATCGCCAGCCGCGCCTTCGGCTGCGCGATCGGCACGAACAGCGCACCGGCGGCGACATCGCGCGCTTCGGCCGCCCATGCACCTTCCACCGTCGTCCGCTGGCGGCCCTCCACCGTGTTCGCGGCCTGTTTCACCGATGTCGCGCGGAAGGTGCGGGTGGCCGCATCGTCCAGCGCACGGTCGACCACGCGGTACGCGATGCCGTGCACCTCCAGCGCCGCACGCACCTGCGCGGCGAAGGCCGGCGGCACCAGATACCCGGCCAGCGGCGCATCGACGCTGCGTCCGGGCACGATCTCGTCGCGCAGCGACACCTTCCAGACCTGCGGCGTGGACGTGTCGTAGCGGGTCATCAATGCGCCGGAAATCTCCGAAGGCGTGCGCGTGTAGGCATAGCCGCGGAAATCGATGGTGCGCTTCCTGTCGGTGGTGACGTAGTCAAGCGCCACCGGCGTGCCGGCGAGCGCCGCGGCGCGCGCGTCGGCCGCGTCGGCGTCCGCGCGCCAGCGCGCGCCCTCGCGCGCGGCCAGCTCCAGCACGTTGATCACCGTGTTGCGGGTGATCCGCACCCGGGTGGGGTAGTCCTTCCACGAATGGGTCTCGACCAGCATCGCCATGCGGTTGCGCAGCCAGAAATAGCCGGTGGAGAACCGCGGCGGCGACACCGAGTCGTAGAAGCCGCTGGCCGGGTCGACGTAATCCTCGAACGAGGGATAGAACGGCAGCGGCAGCGAGCCCTGCGCCTCGAGCATCGCGATGGTGCGGTCGCGCAGCGCGTTGCCGTGCGCACGCAGGGCCGCATCGCCGGCGTGCGCGGGCTCCACCATGATCGCGATGTCGTGCTCGAACTGCGCGCCGTTGGTCGCGTGCAGGTCGACCGTCAGCACCGGGTCCCAGGCGTTCACCAGCGCCAGCATGGCGCGCATTTCCGGGCTGTCGGCCTTGGCGTAGTCGCGGTTGAGGTTGTAGTTCTGCGCGGTGGTGCGCCAGCCCATCTGCTCGGGGCCGTTCTGGTTCGGGCGGTTCCATGCGCCGAAACGCTCGTGGCCGTCGACGTTGAACACCGGAACGAACAGCAGCACGACCGTGTCCAGCGCGCCGGGCGCCGCTTCGCCGCGCAGCAGCTCGCGCAGGGCGAGGAAGCCCGCGTCCTTGCCGTCGATCTCGCCGGCGTGGATGCCGTCCTGCACCAGAACCACCGGCAGCCCGCGTGCGCGCGCCGCATCCGGGGTGAGCGCGCCGGTGTCGGTGGCGATCAAGGCCTTCATCGGGCGGCCTTCCGGCGTGGTGCCGAACTCGATGCAGCGCACGCGCTCCGGCCAGCGACGCTCGAAATCCACGCACAGCGCGATCACCTCGTCGTAGCGCCCGGTGCGCACGAACCCGCTGCGTTCGGCTTCGGTGCGGGGCATCGCAGCCGGGTGTGACTCCGCACCGGCAGCGCCCGTGGCGAGGGCGGGCGGTGTGCAGACGATCAGCGCCAGCAGCAGTGCGAGTGCGAAGGCTGTGGCCGGACGGCGCCATGGTGTGCGAGGCGCGGCGGCAGGGCAGTGCGCGGCATGGCGTGGCTGGACGAAGGTCGGCATCGCGCTGCAGGCTCCAGTGTGGGAAGGGCAGGGGGATTGTGCCTGCAGTGGCGGGCCCGGTCATGTGCGCAGGGTTCGGGCATGCCATGATTCGTGCCTCGCGATCGACGCATGCGATCAGCGCCCGTGATCACTGCCCAAGGTCAGTGCCTGCTGCACACGCCATCCTCCCTTCAAGGACCGCCGCCCCATGTACACGCTCTACTACTCGCCCGGTGCCGCCAGCCTGCTCGTGCACTGGATGTTGATCGAAACCGATGCCCCGCACACGCTGGTGAAGGTCGACACCGCGGCCGGCGAGCACAAGCGTGCCGAGTATCTGGCGATGAATCCGAACGGCGTGATTCCCACCCTGCTGATCGACGGCCGGCCACATTACGAGGCCGCCGCGCTGGCCATGCATCTGGCCGATGCGCATCCGCAGGCCGGCCTCGCGCCGGCGCACGACGATCCGTCGCGCATGGACTACCTGCAGTGGATGTTCAATTTGGCCAACATGGTCCAGCCGCTGCTGCGGCAGTGGTGGTACCCGCACGAGCCGGCGGGCGAGGCGAATGCCGACGCCGTGCGCGAGCGGCTGCAGACGCGGCTTGCCGCGCAGTGGGAGCGGATCGATGCGCATCTGGCCGCGCATGGCCCCTTCCTGCTCGGCGCATCGCCGACCACGCCGGACCTGTTCCTGACCATGCTGATGCGCTGGTCGCGCGCCATGCCGCGCAGTCCGTTGACGTGGCCGTCGCTGCGCGCGCTCGCCGATGCGACCACCGCGCGGCCCGCCTTCGCCACGCTCTATGCGCGTGAAGGTCTGCAGGAATGGCCCTGAGCCAGCGTCGAGACGCCTGAGCCTGCCTCTGCGTTTTCAGCCTTCCGCCACCGGCGCCGTTCACCTCGCGCAGGCCGGTCTGGGCTACTCTCGCCGGTCGTGCATCGTGGTGATGGCGTGAAGGTCGGCTCGCGTCGCTGCGTGTCTGCCGTTGCGCCTGCGCATGCGGGTTGCGCGTCCACACCGTCTGCGGACGTGTCCGTCCTCCTCGTGTTCCTTCAATTCCGGATCGATCCATGAATCTCTCCAGCCCCGTGACCCTGCTGCTGGTCGTGATCACCGCCGTGCTGTCGTGGCAGGCATGGGAACGGCGCGCGCTGTTCGACCGGCTCATCCTGTGGCCGCCGGCCATCGACCGGCGCAAGGAATACGACCGACTGGTCGGGCATGGCTTCATCCACGCGGACGGTCTGCACCTGGTGGTCAACATGATCACCCTGTATTCGTTCGGCGGCCTGATGGAGCCGTTCTTCGTGCAGCGGATCGGCATGGCCGGTTTCCTGGCGTTCTACATCTCGGCGATCGTGATCGCGATCCTGCCCACCTATCTTCGGCATCGTCACGACGCGCGCTACCGCAGCCTGGGGGCGTCCGGCGCGGTCTCCGCGGTGCTGTTCTCGTCGGTGCTGCTCAGTCCGTGGTCGCTGATCTACCTGTTCTTCATCGTGCCGATCCCGGCCATCCTGTTCGCGGTGCTCTACGTCGGCTACAGCATGTGGATGGACCGGCGCGGCGGCGACAACATCAACCACAGCGCGCACCTGTGGGGCGCCGTGTACGGGGTGGTGTTCGCGCTGGTGGTCGAGCCCAGGCTGTGGGGCAATTTCGTCGCGCGTCTGCTGTCGCCCGGCCTCGACGGCTGAGCCTGCATCGCACTGTGCAGCGCCCAGCGCATGGCACGCGCGCTGGGCGGGGCCGCCGCGGTCGGTGCCGGTCGGCATGGGTCGAAGTCGAACGGCTGGCCTCGACGCGCGGTGTGCGCGTCTTCGACGTGCGCCTTCGTCAGTGAAGGCGGAGCCTGCCCCATGCGGGTGGGGTGAGCACTGCGAGACAGCGCGGCATGCGCGCGGTTCAACAGGGCAGGGGTTGTCCGCGCTCGATCTGCGGCCCGTAGGTGCGGATCAGGCCATCGATCACGCGCTCGTCGAGGGCGAGGAATTCGTGGGACGAGGTGTCGCCGCTGCGGGCGAGATCGAAGAGCCGGTCGATGGCGACGTCTTCCCTGACGACATCGGAATGCTGTGCGCTGTCCACAGTGTGTACTCCTGGCGTCGGTCATGCGGGTGCGGCTGCGCCCGCCACCCAGCTCAAGCAGGTTCCATGCCAGTGCCGGGATGTGCCGATGCGCACGTCACCGGCCCGATGAGGAGACGCGCGTCGCGTTTGCGGCCGGTCCTGCTGCCGCGGTGTGCCCAATGAAGAAGGCCGTGACGGGCGTGGACCTGACGCGCTGCGTCCAGCCGGCGATTGCGATTCCATGGCGCCGGCCCTGCCGGAGGGTCATCCCGCCGTTCTCGCCACCCTGGATGCGGGATGCAAAATCGATACGGATCAGACCCTTGGGCGGTTCGAGGCGTGGGAGTGCCTGCTGCGTCTGCCCGCACGAGGGACGGATGATGCGACGGGAGTCCGGCAGTCCGGAATGCGCAGCAGGACTGCGGGTGGCCCGGCCCGGGCCCGTACACACCGGTGAGCTGAAAAGGCTGGTGATGGTCAGCGGCCATCGACGTGAAGGGCGCATTCGCCACCTGACCGCGGGGCGCCCGGAAAGTTCCCCGGGACTTCCCAAAATCGCCGCGTTGTGGTGTATGGTGCGCCTACTGTTCCAAGCGGGATCACGGTACATCGTGCCCCGATGCGGTAGATCCAAGGTGCTACGCCGGTCAGACGCCCTCGGGCGCCTGGCGTTCTCGGGGCTCTCCATCGAGGCGTCCCGTGGGCTACGCCAACGGCAGGCCAGACGATCCCCTCATCGTTCGCGTTACCCCTTGCTAGACAGTCGCGCGCTGCAGCGCGTGTATCCACCCAACTGTTTCCTCGAGGAGTAACTGCATCATGTCCGACCGTCAGAGCGGCACCGTCAAGTGGTTCAACGACGCCAAGGGCTATGGCTTCATCACCCCGGAACAGGGCCAGGACCTGTTCGTACACTTCCGCTCCATCCAGGGCAGCGGCTTCAAGTCGCTGAAGGAAGGCCAGAAGGTCACCTTCAAGGTCGTGCAGGGCCAGAAGGGCCTGCAGGCCGACGAGGTCCAGGCGGTCTGAGTTCCGCCGTCCAGCGGCATGTTCCTGCGAACCCCGGGCTTGCCCGGGGTTCGTCGTTTCCGGGAATGGGCACGCGCGCTCGCCGGAGGGGTGACCCTCGCGATGTTCCCTCGGGCCGTGGCATCCATGTCCGGATCCACCGGACTCGCGTGCGTCCTGTCGGCCACGTCCGGGCGGCGCGAAGCGCGCCGGGCCCGCGGCTTCATGTTGCAAGACTGCGCGATGCACGCCGCTTTTTTTGCGTGATCGGCGATGTCGTGTTCCGGGTCGGCGGGTGGCCGCCATAGAATGGTCGGGCCGCCAGTCGCGGCTCCCTTTCCCAGACACACTCCGCATGTGCGGACAGGACGCCACGATGGCCCCCGTGTATCGCCCCAGCCCACGCCCTCGATCCGTTGAACGGCCTCGTCATGCGACGCTGCCGGCGCTGTGCGTGCTCCTTGGCCTCGTCCTCCTGCTGCCGGCCTGCCGCCAGGACGACGATGCCGGTCAGGCATCGGACACCCGGCCCGCCGCAGGCGCGACGGGCACCCCTGCGCCGGAGACAGCCGAGCCCGCCCCCAGGGTCACCCTGAGCGATGTGAGCGAAGGCGACGCCCGTCACCGGATCGGCATCACCTATCCGCCGGGCATCGACCGCCATCAGGGCCTCGCGGCCGACCTGCAGGCCTATGCCGGCAAGGCACGCGCCGATCTGGACGAGGCGCTGGAACGTACACCCGAGGCAACGGACGGTGTCTTCTACGACCTGATCCTCAATTTCAGCCTGCTGGCCGAGACGCCCGAGCTGGTGGTGGTCGCAGCCGACGGCAGCAGCTTCCTCGGCGGTGCGCACAGCGTGCCGTTGATCGAGCGCTTCGTGTGGCTGCCCGAGCGGAGCGAACGCCTGCACGCGAAGCGTCTGATTCCCTCGCCGGCAGGGTGGCGCGCGGTGTCCGATTTCGCCCGCGAACAGCTGCATGCGGAGTTGTTCCAGCGCGTGGACGCCGACGAGCTGGACCCGGCCGAACGTGCGCGCATCCTGCGCGAAGCCGGCAGGATGATCGACGCCGGTACCGAGCCCAGGGCCGATGCGTTCCACAACTTCGAGCCGGTGATGGACGCCGACGGCCGCCGGATCAAGGCCCTGCGCTTCGTGTTCCCGCCGTATCAGGTCGGGCCCTACACGGATGCCAGCGCCTCGGTCGAAGTGCCTGCCTCGCTGCTCCTGCCGCATGTCGACCCGGCGTATGCCGCGCTGTTCGCCGCGGATGATGCCGGGGCACCGTCCGCGCAGGACCCGCTGCGCGAGGCGCTGGGCCGATCGGGCCGCTGAGGGTTCGGGCCGCACACGTCATCCGTCGCCTGCGCCGGCCTGCGGCGCGGGCTGATCGTCGACATCCTGCGCGTGACCGGATGGCCGTGTGGCCTGGGCGGTGGTGGGCGCGGTGGCCAGCGCCGCTTCCAGCGTGGCGCCGCACTCGGCGTCGAGCTTCAGCTCCGTGAGGTCGTCCGCCCGGGTCCGGCCCGATGTGAGGATGGCCAGCGGCTGCCCGCGTTCGTGCGCCATCCGCGCGAAGCGGAAGCCGGAATAGACCATCAGCGATGAGCCCACCACCAGCACCGCCTGTGCGGCGTGGAGGGCATCCAGCGCGCGGCGGTAGCGCTCGCCAGGCACGTTCTCGCCGAAGAAGACCACGTCCGGTTTCACCAGCCCGTCGCACACAGTGCAATGCGGCGCGACGAAGCGTGTGGCTGCGGCCCGGTCCAGGTCGGCGTCGCCGTCGGGTGCGGTGGCGGCTTCGCCGCCGCTCCAGCCGGCGTTCGTGTCCGCCATGCGCGCCTGCAGGGCCTCGCGGGAGGTCCGGAGCCCGCAACCGAGGCAGACCACGCCGTCCAGCCGGCCATGCAGGTCGATCACGTCCCGGCTGCCGGCGCGCTGGTGCAGGCCGTCGACGTTCTGCGTGATCAGGCTGGCCAGCGGGCCATGTTCGGCCAGCGCCGCCAATGCCCGGTGCGCGGGCCCCGGTTCGGCCCGCGAGAAACGCGGCCAGCCGACGAAACTGCGCGCCCAGTAGCGCCGGTAGGTCGCCGGGTCGCCGGTGAAGGCCTGCCAGGTGACCGGAGGCGTGCGTTTCCAGCCGCCGTCCGCGTCGCGGTAGTCCGGAATGCCGGAAGCGGTGCTGACACCCGCGCCGGTGAGGACGAACACGCGTTCGAAGCGCTGCAGCCACGTGCGCAGCCATGCGGCCTGGGTGCCGATATCGACCCGGCCCGTCTCGATGGAAGCGCTTTCGACGGCACCACTTTGGACAGCGCGGCTCGCGACGACAGTGGGGCCGGCGGCAGGGATGGAGGGCGCGAGGGTTTGCGACATGCGACAGGATCGGATGGGGTGATGGACAGGGCGCCGAAGGCCGGGCACAGGGCCGTGCGGCGCGTGCGATACCCGAAGGGTACGCCCATGCCACGTGGCAGGATGCGCGAAACAGCGCAACAACCCGCGGGCACAATGGGCCGATCGCGGCCTCGCGTCGCCTCCAGTGGACTGCCCACGCTGCCATGATGCCCACTCCGCCTTCCGTCTCCCGCGCCCTGTGCGGCGCCTTCGTCCTCCTGCTTTCGCTCGCCGCCTGCGCCACCTCGTCGGCGCCCGATCCGGCCGACACGCCTCGCGACGCGGCTCACGTGGCGCAGCCTGCGACGCATGCGACGGACCACATCGAACCCCTTTCCATGCACAGGCCCATGCCTATCGTCATCGCCCACCGCGGCGCCAGCGGCCATCGGCCGGAGCACACGCTGGAGGCCTATGCGCTCGCCATCCGCCAAGGTGCGGATTTCATCGAGCCCGACCTGGTCCCCACCCGCGACTGTGTGCTGATCGCGCGGCACGAGAACGAGCTGTCGGGCACAACGGACGTGGCCGACCGCCCCGAATTCGCCGACCGCCGCACGACCAAGCGCATCGACGGCGAGCGCGTCACAGGGTGGTTCAGCGAAGACTTCACCCTCGCCCAGATCAAGACGCTGCGCGCGCGGGAGCGCATTCCCGCGGTCCGTCCGGGCAACACCGCCTACGACGGGCGCTTCGAGGTGCCCACCCTGGTGGAGATCCTCGACCTGGTGCGGCGCGAAAGCCGCGACGGCCGACAGGTGGGCATCTACCCCGAAACCAAGCACCCCACCTACTTCGCGCGCGAGGGCCGGCACATCGACGGCACCCCGATCGCGCGCTCGCTCGGGCGTCTGCTGGTGGAGACGCTGGTGGCCGAGGGCTTCACCGACCCCGAGCGCGTTCGCATCCAGAGTTTCGAGATCGAGAACCTGCTGGAGCTGCGGCGCGAGATCATGCCGCGGGCGGGTGTGCACTTCCCGCTGGTGCAGTTGTTCGGCCGGCTGGACGCCGATGCGCCCTACGACGTGATCCATCACGCCGCCGCCGGCACGCCGCCGCAGACGGTCTACGGCGACTTCGTCGCTGCGGTCGACGGCGGCCTGGGGGCGGCGACGCGTTATCGCGCGCTCTCCGCTCCCGCGGCGCTGGCCTGGATGCGCGCCGCATACGCCGACGGCATCGGCCCTTCGAAGGCGGACGTGCTGGACGAGCGGCCGCCGGGCCTGATCGCCGCCGCACGCGGCGCAGGCCTGAGCGTGCATGTCTACACCCTGCGTGCGGAGCGCGTGTTTCTCGCCCGCGGCCAGCGCACTGCCGAAGACGAGGCCGTGCGCCTGTTCACGCTCGGGGCGGACGGAATCTTCGCCGACCAGCCGGAGCTGGCCCTGGCCGCGCGGGCGCGGTTTCTCGATCAGGCGGGCGAGGGCGGCGATGCGCGTCCGACGGAAGACGGTTCCGATTGATGCCTCCGAATGAAGGCATCGATTGAAGCTGCCGATTGAGAGTGCCGATTGAGAGTGCCGATTGAAGCTGTACATCTGCGGCATCGCTCGACGGTATCCACATACAGCCCGACTGCCTGGCCGTTCACGCCACCTGACGACAGTTCAAACCGGCGGGCGCCCCTGCGCCTGAGCCCAAACGCGAACCGCCCGGACGGGCCGGGCGGTTCGGATGTGGCAAGAGGCGCGGGCGCCCGGGTTACTTGCCGCCGGGGGCGTCCAGGCCGCGGCGCTTCAGCAGCGGCTCGATCTGCGGCTGGCGGCCGCGGAACTCCACGAACGCCTCGACCGCGTCCTTCGAGCCGCCGCGGCTCAGCAGCTTGCTGCGGAACCAGTCGCCGTTCTTGCGGCTCAGGCCGCCGTTTTCCTTGAACCACTGCACGCTCTCGGCGTCCAGCACTTCCGACCAGATGTAGGCGTAGTAACCGGCGGAGTAGCCGCCCATGATGTGGCTGAAGTAGGTGGTGCGGTAGCGCGGCGGCACGGCGTAGTAATCGACACCATCGGCCTTGAGTGCATTCGCCTCGAAGGCCAGCACGCCGCTGGCGGCGGGCACCTGCGCGGCGCCGATCTGGTGCCAGCGCTGGTCGAGCATGGCGGCGGCCAGATACTCGGTGGTCGCGAAGCCCTGATTGAACTTGGCGCTGGCCAGCACCTTGTCCAGCAGTGCCTTGGGCATCGGCTCGCCGGTCTGGTGGTGCTTGGCGTAGTTGGCCAGCACTTCCGGCCAGTCGGCCCACATCTCGTTGACCTGCGACGGGTACTCCACGAAATCGCGGGGCACGCTGGTGCCGGAGAAGCGCGGGTAGGTCACGTCCGAGAACATGCCGTGCAATGCGTGGCCGAACTCGTGGAACAGGGTGGTGACCTCGTCCCAGGTCATCAGCGTGGGCTCGCCGGCCGGCGGCTTGGGGATGTTGAGATGGTTGCCGACCACCGAGCGCGTGCCCATCAGGTCGGACTGCGAGACGTACTCGTTCATCCACGCGCCGCCGCGCTTGGACGGGCGGGCATACATGTCGGAGATGAAGATCGACAGCAGCGTGCCGTCGGAGTCGTAGACCTCGTAGGTGGTCACGTCGGGATGGTAGACCGGCAGATCGGTGCGCTTCTTGAAGGTCAGGCCGTACAGCTTGTTGGCGGCGAAGAACACGCCGTTCTCGAGCACGTTGTCCAGTTCGAAATAGGGCTTGAGCTGGGACTCGTCGAAGTCGTAGCGCGCCTGGCGCACCTTCTCGGCGTAGTAGGCCCAGTCCCACGGCTCCAGCTTGAAGGTCGGCTGGCCCTTGGCCTTCTGCTCGGCGTCGATGGTCGCCTGGATGTCGGCGGCTTCCTTCTTCGCGTTGGCGACCGCGGCCGGCGCCAGCTTCGACAGCATGTCGTTGACCGCCTTCGGGGTGCGCGCGGTCTCGTCTTCGAGCACGAAGGCGGCATGGTTGTCGTAGTCCATCAGCTTCGCGCGTTCGGCGCGAAGCTTCATCACTTCGGACACGATGGCGGTGTTGTCGTAGGCGCCTCCACGTCCGCCGCGGGCAACCGAGGCCTTGAAGATGCGCTCGCGCGCGGCACGGTCGTGCAGCTGCGCCAGCGGCGGCTGGCCGGTGGTGTTGAGCAGGGCGATCTGGTACTTGCCGGGGTGGCCGGCCTTGGTCGCGGCCTCGGCGGCCGTGGCGATCTGCGCATCGTTCAGGCCATCCAGCTGCTTGCGGTCGTCGAACAACACGGCCGACGCATTCACTTCCGCCAGCACATTCTCGCTGAACCGGTTGCTCAGCTCGGCCATGCGCGTGTTGATCGCCTTCACCCGTGCCTTCTGCGCGTCGTCCAGCGCGGCGCCGGCGCGCACGAAATCGGTGTGATAGCGCTCGATCAGGCGCACGCCTTCGGCGTCCAGGCCGAGCGAGTCGCGGCGGTCGTGGAGCGCCTTGACCCGGCGATAGAGCTTGTCGTTGAGAAAGATCGCGTCGTTGTGCGCGGACAGTTTGCCTGCGTAGTCGGCGCGGATCTTCTGGCGGGCGTCGTTGGTGTCGGCGCCGGAGAGGTTGTAGAAGACGGCGGTGGCGCGGTTGAGCAGCTGTCCGCTCTTTTCCATCGCCACGATGGTGTTCTCGAAGGTGGGCGCCTCGGACGATTCCGCGATCGCGTTCATTTCCGCGAGCTGCTGCTCCATGCCGGCATCGAAGGCGGGGCCGAAGTGGCTGTCCTGGATCCGGTTGAACTGCGGGTAGCCCAGGCTCAGCGGGCTCACCGAGAACAGGGGATTGGCATTGCGGGCGTCGGCGTCGGGCATGGCGGTGGACTCGGCGGAAGCGGCGGGCTCGCCCGCAGGGGTGCTGGCGCAGCCGGTGATGGCGGCGGAGATGGCGAAGGCGAGCGCACAGACGTAGGGACGGGTCATCGGATTGGGCCTGGGAGAACAAAGCGCAAGCGTAGCCGATGCCCGCCGTCCGAACCCATGACGAAAGGCATGCCCCGGCCGGCGTGACAGCCGTCTTGCCGCCACGGCAGGGGCATGGGGGCGTGACATTAACGGAACCATTACAATGCGCCGGCGTACTGCGATCCGGAACCAGATCTCCGACCGATATCCGGTACAGGCGCCTTCTCCCTCACAGGACTCCCAACCATGACTCCCGTTTCCCGCCAGGCCCGTCGTGGCCATCGCCACGGCCGCCTCGCCGCCGATCTGTTGAGCGCCGCCATCCTGCTCGCCCTGCCGCTGATGGCCTCCGCGCAGGATGCCGCGGCCCCCGCTACTGAAGACGACGCGCGCACGCTCGATGCGATCACCGTGACCGCCCAGCGCCGGACCGAGAACATCCAGGACGTGCCGATGGCGATCACCACGGTCGACCGCGACAAGCTCGAAGCGCTGACCGCCAGCGGCGACGACATCCGCCTGCTCTCCGGCCGCCTGCCCAGCCTGAACATCGAGTCGTCCTTCGGCCGCGCCTTCCCGCGCTTCTACATCCGCGGCCTCGGCAACACCGACTTCGACCTCAATGCCTCGCAGCCGGTGTCGCTGGTGTACGACGGCGTGGTCCAGGAGAATCCGATCCTCAAGGGCTTCCCGCTGTTCGATCTCGACCAGGTGGAAATGGCCCGCGGCCCGCAGGGCACGCTGTTCGGCCGCAACTCGCCGGCCGGCGTGATCAAGTTCGAGTCGGCCCGCCCGCAGGAAGAATTCGGCGGCTACGCGCGTATCGGCATCGGCAGCGACGACAGCGTCAACCTGCAGGGTGCGATCACCGGCGCCATCGGCAGCAACACCTCCGCGCGCCTGTCGGTGATGCACCAGCGCCGCGACGACACGGTCGACAACACCTTCAACGGCCCGGGCGACGACCTGGAAGGCTTCGAGGAAACCGCGGCACGCCTGCAGGTGCTGCACGCCCCCAGCGAGGACGTCGACGTGCTGTTCAACGTCCACGCCCGCACGCTCGACGGCACCGCGCGTCTGTTCCGCGCCAACATCATCCAGCCCGGCACCAACGACCTGGTGGACGGCTTCGACCGCGACCGCGTGTCGATCGACGGCATCAACGAGCAGGAACTCGACCAGGTCGGCGCCAACCTGCGCGTGCGCTGGGACCTGGGGCGCTACACCCTGCATTCGGTCACCGGCTACGAGAGCGTGGAGGCCTTCAGCCGCGGCGACATCGACGGCGGCTTCGGCGCGGCGTTCCTCGGCCCCGGCAACTTCGGCCCCGGCTTCATCCCGTTCCCGGCCGAATCCGCCGACGGCCTGCCCGAGCACCGCCAGTACAGCCAGGAGTTCCGCATCGAGTCGAACGAACTCGGCCGCTTCGACTGGCAGGCCGGCGTGTTCTGGTTCGACGAGCGCATCGACGTGGACAGCTTCAGCTACGACACGCTGGCTCCGGGCAACCCGCAGAACGGCTACGCCGTGCAGCGCCAGGACAACACCGCCTGGGCGGTGTTCGCTTCGGCCGATTTCGACGCCACCGACAAGCTCAAGCTGCGCGGCGGCGTGCGCTACACCGACGACCGCAAGGACTTCGTCGCCGAGCGCGTGGTCGGCCCGTTCGGCCCGCCGATCCCGGCGATCAAGGTCAGCCCGGACGACAGCAACGTCAGCTGGGACCTCAGTGCGGTCTATGCCGCCAGCGATGCGGTGAACGTCTACGGCCGCGTCGCCACCGGCTTCCGTGCGCCCAGCATCCAGGGCCGGCTGATGTTCGCCGACGCCTCGCTCCCCGCTGATCAGCTGGTCACCGTGGCCGACAGCGAGACCGTGCTGTCGTACGAGGCCGGCGTGAAGGCGCAGCTGTGGGACGACCGCCTGCGCCTGGGCTTCGCGCTGTACCGCTACACCATCGACGACCAGCAGCTCACCGCGGTCGGCGGCGCCAGCAATACCGCGCGTCTGGTCAATGCCGACAAGACCGTGGGCCAGGGCGCCGAGCTCGACCTGCAGGCGTGGCTGACCGACCAGCTCTACGTCACCTTCGGCGCCAGCTACAACGACACCGAGATCCAGGACAACGATCTGGTGGTCCTGGGCTGCGGCGGCGGCTGCACCGTGAACGACCCGGCGGGCAGCGTGCCCGGCACCTTCCGCATCGACGGCAACGCCTTGCCGCAGGCGCCGAAGCATGTCTACAACCTCACCGCCCGCTACGGTATCCCGGTGGGCAACGGCGAGTTCTTCGCCTACACCGACTGGGCCTATCGCAGCGAGGTGAATTTCTTCCTGTACGAGTCGACCGAATTCACCGGCGACTCGCTGCTGGAAGGTGGCCTGCGCCTGGGATACAACTGGAACGACGGTGCCTACGAGGTCGCGCTGTACGGCCGCAACATCACCGACGAGGAAACCATCGTCGGCGGCATCGACTTCAACAACCTCACCGGCTTCCTCAACGAGCCGCGCACCTTCGGTCTGGAGTTCAAGCTCGCGTTCTGAGCCGGCGTCACTCCGCGACTGTCGTATCCACACCGGCCCGCGCAAGCGGGCCGGTGTTTTTTGTGTCCATGCCTCATGAAGAAAGGGCCCTGGCCTGTCAAAACCGACAGGTGTCTCAGCGGCTGAGACCGGACATCATTAGCCTTCGCGACGGATACCTTCAGGAAGGCATACGCCACAGGGGGCGAATGAAGTTCTACGCGCATTCCACGACGCGCCAGGACATGAGCGACTGGCAACCGTTGTCCACTCATCTGGCGGCGACGGGTGAGCTTGCCGGAACCGCCGCGGCCGCCTTCGGCTGCGGGCCCTTGGCGATGGCCGCTGGCCTGCTGCACGACCTCGGCAAGTACACCGAGCGCTTCCAGCGTCGCTTGGAGGGCGGTGAGCGTGTGGACCATTCCACCCACGGTGCACGCGTCGCCCAAGCGCGCTACGGCCCGCTGGGCACGTTGCTGGCTTATGCCATCGCAGGCCACCATGCCGGTCTTGCCGACGGGATGGGCAGCGACACCGGACGCACCAGCCTGCAGGACCGGCTCAATGCGGCGCTGCCGGAGCTGTTGCCGCAGTGGGAAGCCGAGCTGACGCTGCCCCATGTGCAAGCGAAGTTTCCAGATGGTTACACCCCGCGCCCAGAACGCGCCGGCCTGCAGATCACACTGCTCACGCGCATGCTGTTCTCGTCGCTGGTCGATGCCGACTACCGAGACACCGACGACTTCTATCGCCGCATCGAGGGCCGGCCCGCGCGCGATGCCGGGCCGGCGCCGCCCACGCTCGACGCGCTGCGCGACGCGCTCGATCTGCATCTGGCCGCGTTGCAGGCCGGCAGCCGAGATAGCGGCGTCAACGCGCTGCGCGCCGACATCCTCGCCCACGTGCGCGCCCGCAGCGGCGAGGCGCCGGGCCTGTTCAGCCTCACGGTGCCGACCGGCGGCGGCAAGACGCTCGCTTCGATGGCCTTCGCACTGGACCACGCACTGGCGCACGGCCTGCGCCGGGTGATCTATGTGATTCCCTTCACCAGCATCATCGAGCAGAACGCCGCGGTGTTCCGCAGGGCGTTCGGCGCGCTGGGCGAGGGCGCCGTGCTGGAGCATCACAGCGCCCTGCGCGACGACCCGCACCGCGCGGCAGAGTCCCGCTCCAAGCTCGATCTGGCGATGGAGAACTGGGACGCGCCCATCGTGGTCACCAGCGCGGTGCAGTTCTTCGAGAGCTTGTTCGCCGACCGCCCCGCGCGCTGCCGCAAGCTGCACAACATCGCCGGCAGCGTGGTGGTGCTGGACGAGGCGCAGACCCTGCCGCTGCACCTGCTGCGCCCCTGCGTGGCGGCGCTGGACGAGCTGGCGCTGAATTACCGGACCAGCGTGGTGCTGTGCACCGCCACTCAGCCCGCGCTGGGCCGCGACGAGGGTTTCGATGGCGGCTTCGAGCGGGTGCGCGAGCTGGCGCCCGACCCGCCGGCGCTCTACCGGCGGCTGGAGCGTGTGGCCGTGCGTCATGCCGGGGCGCTGGACGACGACGCGCTGGACGCGCACATGCGCGAACGCGCGCAGGTGTTGTGCATCGTCAACAACCGCGCCCACGCCCGGTCGCTGTACGAGGCCATCGCCGATGCCGAGGGCGCGCGCCATCTCACCACGCTGATGCACGCCCACCACCGCAGTGCGGTGCTCGAGGAGGTGAGGGCGCGGTTGAAGGCTGGCCGGCCGTGCCGGCTGGTCTCGACTTCGCTGATCGAGGCCGGGGTGGACGTGGATTTCCCCGCCGTGCTGCGTGCCGAAACCGGGCTGGACGCCATCGCCCAGGCAGCCGGGCGGTGCAACCGCGAGGGCCGGCGCGCGCGCGAGGCCAGCGAAGTGCTGGTGTTCGCGCCGGTGGGCTGGACGCCGCCGCCGGAACTCAAGCGCTATGCGGAGGTGTTCCGCGACATCGCCGGCCGGCATGCGGGCGATCTGCTGGGGCTGGATGCGGTGCGCGACTACTTTCTGGAACTGTATTGGCGCAAGGGCGATGCCGGCCTCGACCAGAAGGCGCTGCTGAAACTGCTGCAGGATCGCAAGCGGCCCGACATGCTGCCCTTCGCGACCCTGGCCGCGAAGTTCCGGATGATCGAGACCGCCATGCGCCCGGTGATCGCGCCTTTCGACGTGGATACGCAGGGGCGAGTGGTGCCCAGCCCGCGCGCGATGGAGGCGCTGGAGGAGTTGGCCGTGTTCGATCCGCGCGAGCGCACACGCTCGGTCGGCCAGCTCGCACGCGTCCTGCAGCGCTACCTGGTGCAGTTGCCTGCCGAGGGCTACCGCACGCTGCGGAGCGCGGGCGCGGTGCAGGTGGTCCACGAGAAGCGCTATGGCGAGCAGTTCGCTCGCCTGATGCTGCCGGATCACTATCACCCGCGGTTCGGGGTGCATTGGGACGACCCGACGTTCAGAGCTGCGGAGCGGAACATATGGTAATGCCGACCTCGTGCAGCATCGTCTACAAGATCATCTATCCGAACGGGAAGATCTATGTCGGCCAGGACAGGACGAACAACATCAACTATTTCGGCAGCGCCGATGCGGCGCTGATCGCTCGGGATTTCGACGAGGTACAGCGCCGTGATTTCACGGTCAGGCGCATCGTGCTGTGGACGTCGCATACCGCAACACGACAGGAAGTGACGCGGGTGGAACTGGAATGGATCCGCAACCTGCGCGCCAACGACCCGGCCGTCGGGTACAACCGTTGGCCGCATTACCCGAAAAAGCGAGCGGCTGCCGCTGATGGTGGCCAGGGAGAAGATCACGCATGAGTTACGGAGTCAGGCTGCACATCTGGGGCGACCGCGCCTGTTTCACCCGCCCGGAAATGAAGGTCGAGCGCGTCTCCTACGACGTCATCACGCCCTCCGCCGCGCGCGGCATTCTGGAGGCGATCCACTGGAAGCCGGCCATCCGCTGGGCGGTGGACCGCATCCAGGTGCTGAGGCCCATCCGCTTCGAGTCCATCCGCCGCAACGAGGTGGGCGGCAAGCTCTCGGAGGCCAGCGTCGCCAAGGCGATGAAGGCCGGGCGCGTCGACGGTCTGGCCTGCGTGGTGGAGGACGAACGCCAGCAGCGCGCCGCCACCGTCCTGCGCGATGTGGCCTATGTGATCCATGCGCATGTCGAACTGACCGAACGCGCGGGCGGCGACGACACCATCGGCAAGCATCTGGACATCTTCAACCGCCGCGCGCGCAAGGGGCAGACCTTCCATGCACCGTGCCTGGGTACGCGCGAGTTCCCGGCCAGCTTCATGCTGCTGGAAGACGGGCAGGACGCGCCGCCGCCCGATGCGTCGCTCCGTGGCGCGCAGGAACTCGGCTGGATGCTGCACGACATCGATTTCGCCAACGGCAGGACGCCGCGCTTTTTCCGGGCGCGGATGGTCGATGGCCTGATCGAGGTGCCGCCGTTCATGGCGGAGGAGGTGAAGGCATGATTCTCACCGCGCTGAATGCGTACTACGAACGCCTGCTGGAACGGGAGACGCCCGGGCTGTCGCGGCCGGGCTTCAGTCAGCAGAAAATTTCGTTCGCGCTGATGCTGGACGCCTCTGGCGAGTTGGCCAGCGTGATCGATCTGCGCGACACCAGCGGCAAGAAGCCGCAGCCGCGGCTGATGAACGTGCCGCAGCCGCCGAAACGCAGCTCCAACGTCGAACCCGCGACGCTGTGGGACAAGACCAGCTATGCGCTGGGCGTGAGCGCGACCAGCAAGCGTGTCGAGCAGGAACACGCCGCGTTCAAGGACCGGCATGTCGAACTGCTCGAAGGGCAGGAGGATGCGGGGCTGCAGGCATTGCTGAGGTTCCTGAAGCAGTGGCACCCCGACGCGTTCGTCGGCCATCCGCTGTTCCCTGCGGACATGCTGGACGCCAACATCGTGTTCGGCCTGTACGGCGAACGCGGCTTCCTGCATGAACGCCCTGCGGCGCTGGCCCTGCTGGCACGTGCGGACGGCGACGGGGCGCCCGTCGCCGAGGGGCTCTGTCTCGTCACCGGCCGGCATGCGCCGCTGGCCAGGCTGCACCCATCGATCAAGGGCGTGAACGGCGCGCAGAGTTCCGGGGCGTCCATCGTCTCCTTCAACAAGAAGTCGTTCGAGTCCTACGGAAAAGAGCAGGGCGACAACGCTCCGGCGTCGGAACAGGCCACGTTCGCCTACACCACCGCGTTGAACCACCTGCTGCGTCGCGAGGAGGGCAACCACCAGCGCATGCAGATCGGCGACGCCACCGTGGTGTTCTGGGCGGAGGCCGACGACGCTGCGCGGGCCGAGGTCGCGGAAAACGTGTTCGCGGCGATGCTCGACCCGCCTGCGGACGACGCCAGCGAAACCGAGCTGCTGCGCCTTGCGCTGGAGCGCGTACGCCGGTCGCAGGCGGTGCCCGACCTCGGCCCCGGGCTGGACCCCGGCACGCGCATGTACGTGCTGGGCCTCGCGCCCAACGCCTCGCGCCTGTCGATCCGCTACTGGATGCAGGGCGATCTCGGCGAATTCGCCCGGCGGCTGGCCGAGCATCACGAAGACCTGCGCCTGGAGCCCTCGCCCTGGCGCACCCCGCCGCCGCTGTGGCGTCTGCTGCTGGCCGCGGCGCCTACGCGCAACGGCAAGGCCAAGAGCGAGGACGTGCCCCCGCAATTGGCGGGCGAATTGGCCCGTGCCGTTCTGCAGGGCCATCGCTATCCGCAGAGCCTGCTCAACGTGCTGGTGATGCGCATGCGCGCCGACGGCGATGTCGGTCCCGCGCGCGTCGCACTGTGCAAGGCCGTCCTCGCCCGCAGCCGTCGCCTGCAACCCCGCGATACGAACACAGACCCGAACACCGACGACAGGAGTGTCCCCGTGAGCCTCGACCTCGCAAATACAGACCCCGGCTATGTGCTCGGCCGTCTGTTCTCCACCCTCGAAAACGTCCAGCGCGCAGCGCTCGGCGATCGACTCAACGCCACCATCCGCGACCGCTACTACGGCGCCGCCTCGGCCACGCCGGCCAGCGTGTTCCCGGTACTGCTGCGCAATGCCCAACACCACCTCAGCCGGCTGCGCAAGGACAAGCCGGGCTTCGCCGTCAATCTCGAAAAGGAGATCGGCGAGACCGTCGACCTGTTGCCTGCGGAGTTCCCGCGCAGCCTTCGCATCGAAGCGCAGGGCCACTTCGCCATCGGCTATTACCACCAGACCCAGGCCCGCTTCGCCCGCAGGGACGGAGCGCAGGCCGACGAAGACGACACCCAGGACGACACCACCGACACCGCAGGAGAGCCCGCATGAACGCCATCCAGAACCGCTACGACTTCGTCTACCTTTTCGACGTGAGCAACGGCAACCCCAACGGCGACCCCGACGCCGGCAATCTGCCGCGCCTCGACCCCGAAACCAACCGCGGGCTGGTCACCGACGTGGCGCTCAAGCGCAAGATCCGCAATTACGTGGCGATGGAGAAGGAAAGCGAGCCGGGCTTCGCCATCTACATGCAGGAGCGTTCCATCCTCAACAACCAGCATAAACAGGCCTATGCCGCGCTGGAGCTGGAGCATGAGTCCAAGAAGCTGCCCAAGGACGAAGCCAAGGCACGAGACATCACTGCATGGATGTGCCGCAATTTCTTCGATGTCCGCACGTTCGGCGCGGTGATGACCACCGAGGTCAACGCCGGCCAGGTGCGCGGCCCGGTCCAGCTGGCCTTCGCCAGCTCGGTGGAACCCGTCGTGCCGCTGGAAGTGTCGATCACCCGCGTTGCGGTCACCAACGAGAAGGACATCGAGAAAGAGCGCACGATGGGCCGCAAGCACATCCTCCCCTACGGTCTCTATCGCGTCCACGGCTTCATCTCGGCCAAGCTCGCCGAGCGCACCGGTTTCTCGGAAGACGATCTGGCGCTGTTCTGGCGGGCGCTGGGCAACATGTTCGAACACGACCGCTCGGCGGCCCGCGGCGAAATGTCCGCGCGCCGGCTGATCGTGTTCAAGCACGAGCACCCGATGGGCAACGCGCCGGCGCATGCGCTGTTCGGGCGCGTGGACGTGGCGCCGGTCGACCCAGGCAAGCCTGCGCGCGCCTTCGCCGACTACCGCGTGACGGTGGATCACGACGGCCTGCCGGCCGGCGTGAGCATCGTCGAGCCGTTCTGAACACGGTGGGGCAGGGCGGAGGCACGCGGCCATGCGCGACGACGACGAGGACGGGCTGGTGCCCATCTCCGCCCTGCAGCATTACGTGTACTGCCCGCGCCAATGCGCCTTGATCCACGTCGAACGCGTCTGGCAGGAGAACCGGCATACGGCGGAGGGCCGTGTGCTGCATGAACGTGCGGACGTTCCGCGCAACGAGCGGCGGCGCGGGGTGCGCACGGCGACCGCGGTCGCGCTCGTCCACCCCGGACTGGGGCTGGTGGGCGTGGCCGATGTGGTCGAGTTCCACCGCGATGCCGACGGGGTCGGCGAACGGCCTTTCCCGGTCGAATACAAGCGCGGGCGCCCCAAGGCCCACCGCGCCGACGAGATCCAGCTCTGCGCGCAGGCGCTGTGTCTGGAGGCGATGCTCGCCGTGCCCGTGGCCTGCGGCGCGCTGTTCTATGGTGCCACACGCCGTCGCAGGGATGTCGCATTCGATGCCGAGCTGCGTGCGCTCACCCTGCGCACCGTCGAAGAGGTGCGCACGATGCTGGACGCAGGCCGTGTGCCCACTGCCGAATACACGGCCAGGCGCTGCGATGCCTGCTCGCTGATCGACCTCTGCCAGCCACGCACGCTCGGCCGCGCCGCGGGCGTCGACGCATGGCTGCGTGCCCAACTGGAGGGCGACGATGCGTAAGCACCTCAACACGCTCTACGCCACCACCGAAGGCGCATTGCTGCGCAAGGACGGCGAGAACATCGTGATGGACGTGGACAGGCAGGAGCGCGCCCGCATCCCTATCCACATGCTGGAGGGCCTGGTGTGCTTCGGCCGCATCGGGGTCTCGCCGCAGTTGCTCGGCCACTGCATGACGCATGGCGTCGGCGTGACTTACCTCAGTCCGCAGGGACGTTTCTATGCGCGGGTGGAAGGCCCGGTCTCGGGCAACGTGCTGCTGCGCAGGGCGCAATACCGCGCCAGCGACGATCCGCGCGCCTGCGCGGCCGTGGTCCGCAACCTGCTGGCGGGCAAGATCCACAATCAGCGTGCCGTGCTGGCCCGCGGTTGGCGCGACCGGGGCGAGCGTCTGCCCGATCGCGACGCCTTCCGGCACGCGATGCAACGCCTGCGCCGTATCCCCCTGCGCCTGCTGCAGGAGCAGGACGTGGCCGTGCTGCGCGGGTTGGAAGGCGAAGCCGCTCAGGCGTACTTCGGCGTGTTCGATCAACTCATCGCCATCGAGCATGCCGACATGCGCTTCCGTGGCCGAAACCGCAGGCCCCCGCGGGACGCGATCAACGCCGTGCTGTCCTTCCTGTACACGCTGCTCACCCATGACTGCCGAAGCGCGCTGGAGACGGTCGGGCTCGACCCGGCTGTCGGTTTTCTGCATCGGGACCGGCCCGGCCGGCCGAGCCTCGCACTCGATCTGGCGGAGGAATTCCGGCCGCTGCTCGGCGAACGCCTGGCGCTCACCCTGGTCAACCGCAGGCAGATAGGCCCCGGGGATTTCCGCCACGCCGACGGAGGCGCCGTCACCTTGACCGACGACGCCCGCAAGACCGTGCTGGTGGCCTACCAGGAGCGGAAGCGGGAGGAGGTGCTGCACCCGTTCCTGGGCGAGAAGGCGGCCATCGGCGTGTTGCCTTATCTGCAGGCGCAGTCCCTGGCGCGGCACCTGCGCGGCGATCTGGACGCCTACCCGCCGTTTCTCTGGAAGTGAGCGCGGCGCGGAGCGTCGCGCCCGAAGGAGGGTGCCTTCATGATGGTACTGGTCAGCTACGATGTGGCCACCACGGATCCGGGCGGGCCCAGGCGCCTGCGCAGGGTGGCCAAGGCCTGCCGCGATTACGGCCAGCGCGTGCAGTACTCGGTGTTCGAGATCGAAGTGGAACCCGCGCAATGGGTGCTGCTGCGCCAGCGCCTGTGCGACCTGATCGACCCCGCCCGCGACAGCCTGCGCTTCTACTTCCTCGGCGCCCAATGGCGCGGCAGAGTGGAGCACGTGGGGGCCAAGCCAAGCGTCGACCTGTCCGGCCCGCTCGTGTACTGAGCCGCGAACCCCAAGCGATCGTGAATGTCCCGCCGGGTTCGCGCCCGGCATCCGCCCTGCAGCCACAAGCGCTTGCGCCACGTTGACCGCTCGGTAGAACCGTGGCCGGTCTCGGCACCTCGACGGTTCGCGGAAACCCGCGAAATGGGCCCGTCGCATCAATACGTTAGGATGGCGCCGTCGCGCCCCTCGCGGGCGCGTGGATTGAAACCTGACTGCACAAGCCATTTTGTGTCGTCGGTACTCGTCGCGCCCCTCGCGGGCGCGTGGATTGAAACACACGAATGGCGCCGGTACGGGCTATCTGGTGAGTCGCGCCCCTCGCGGGCGCGTGGATTGAAACCTCGCCTTCGTTTCCTCCGACCACTCGACGCAATGTCGCGCCCCTCGCGGGCGCGTGGATTGAAACAAGCGTACAGAGAGGCCGCGGGCAATCTCGCAGAGTCGCGCCCCTCGCGGGCGCGTGGATTGAAACACGGACATTGACATCGCCAACAACGCCGCTCGTGTGTCGCGCCCCTCGCGGGCGCGTGGATTGAAACCTCACAAACGATGGATCTAACCTGCTGTGGGCGGGTCGCGCCCCTCGCGGGCGCGTGGATTGAAACCGGGTATTGGGGAAAATGGCAATAGCCCCATGGGGTCGCGCCCCTCGCGGGCGCGTGGATTGAAACGTCGTCACGGTCGATATATTGGACGGTCTTCCCCGGTCGCGCCCCTCGCGGGCGCGTGGATTGAAACGTCAACGGCCCATGCAATTTAAGGCATGCGAGGAGTCGCGCCCCTCGCGGGCGCGTGGATTGAAACGCCGCCCGGCTCCAGAAAGCCGCGCATCTCAGGGTCGCGCCCCTCGCGGGCGCGTGGATTGAAACTCCCGGGTCATGTGGCCTAGGCCGCCGCCGACCCGTCGCGCCCCTCGCGGGCGCGTGGATTGAAACCTACTGTGACTGCGGCGCGTGCCCGGTCGAACATGTCGCGCCCCTCGCGGGCGCGTGGATTGAAACCAGTCAGGCGCGTCACCCTCGCCCTTGTAGGTCTCGTCGCGCCCCTCGCGGGCGCGTGGATTGAAACGCCCACATCCTCTGCGAAGAAACGGCCGAGGCCAGTCGCGCCCCTCGCGGGCGCGTGGATTGAAACCTCACGCTGAAGGGCACCACCACCGGGCGCGTCATGTCGCGCCCCTCGCGGGCGCGTGGATTGAAACTACGCAAAGCATGCGGTGATCCCGCTCGACATCCGTCGCGCCCCTCGCGGGCGCGTGGATTGAAACGACGGCATCGCGCCGAGCGAGGCCCGCGACCACGTCGCGCCCCTCGCGGGCGCGTGGATTGAAACGACGCGATCCGCGAGCACGGCTGCATCATCGCCCGGTCGCGCCCCTCGCGGGCGCGTGGATTGAAACAGGATAACCCGTTCGCCCGCCGCACTGTCCATCTGGTCGCGCCCCTCGCGGGCGCGTGGATTGAAACGACTACTGGGACGGCTACGAGTTGCATGTGCCGAGTCGCGCCCCTCGCGGGCGCGTGGATTGAAACCTGAAAAGCCCTCCACCCCCTGCAGGCACGAAACTCGTCGCGCCCCTCGCGGGCGCGTGGATTGAAACTTCGGGCGGCGGCGGCTCTTCCGGCGGCTCTTCGGGTCGCGTCCCTCGCGGGCGCGTGGATTGAAACAGGCTCACCCATAGCGGCGGCATAAACGGCTGAAATGTCGCGCCCCTCGCGGGCGCGTGGATTGAAACATCGCTCAAGAAGCTGCATTGCGGCGGGCGCCCACGTCGCGCCCCTCGCGGGCGCGTGGATTGAAACCCGTGCTATGTGTGTGTCTGCCCCCTCGATTTGGAGTCGCGCCCCTCGCGGGCGCGTGGATTGAAACAGGGTCGCGGGGGCGACCATAGTCGTTTGTCCTGGTCGCGCCCCTCGCGGGCGCGTGGATTGAAACTTCGCTCCCTGCGATTTGTCGGACGGAGTGACGTGGTCGCGCCCCTCGCGGGCGCGTGGATTGAAACATGTTCTGCTGAATGAGCTTCAGCAGACGCTGGCCGTCGCGCCCCTCGCGGGCGCGTGGATTGAAACGATGCGCACCAGGGACTGTACGCGCGCTTCGCTGGTCGCGCCCCTCGCGGGCGCGTGGATTGAAACATCCACCAACTCGCCGCAATGCATGCACTCGGCGCGTCGCGCCCCTCGCGGGCGCGTGGATTGAAACGCGTGCTATTCGATGCTCCGCGTAATCGCTCCAACGTCGCGCCCCTCGCGGGCGCGTGGATTGAAACCTGAGCGTCAAGGTAATGCTGGAGAGTGTTCATTGATGTCGCGCCCCTCGCGGGCGCGTGGATTGAAACTGGCCCCAAGAGCATCAAGGCCCATCTCCGCCGTGGTCGCGCCCCTCGCGGGCGCGTGGATTGAAACGATCCGTTCGAGCAATCGGCTCGTCGATTCAGCCTGTCGCGCCCCTCGCGGGCGCGTGGATTGAAACTTCGTACTCCGCTCCGTCGTGAGGATGCACGGATTGTCGCGCCCCTCGCGGGCGGGTGGATTGAAACCGAGCGCGGTTGAACGGGCTAGTCTCGGTCAGCAGGTGTCGCGCCCCTCGCGGGCGCGTGGATTGAAACGAGGTGAAGCCTAGGGCCGAAGACATCCCGCCGACCGTCGCGCCCCTCGCGGGCGCGTGGATTGAAACGAGACCGCCGAGCTGTCGGTGGTCGAGCGCAACGGTCGCGCCCCTCGCGGGCGCGTGGATTGAAACTGGGAGTTGTTCGACCACTTGGAAGGCACGTCCATGTCGCGTCCTTCGTGGGAGCGGGCATTGAAACGGCAAAGAATTCGGGGCGCCGCCGCAAAACCGGCGTGGCCCGTATACAGGTTGCAACAGGTCGAGTGCGGTGGAGGCTTGCGTATCCGATCGGCGGCGCCCTCCTGGGGACGCGGATCGTAGTGGAAGAGAGTCCGGTGGCGGCACGGAAGACTGCGGGCGTCGTGACGCGTCGTGGCACGCGATGAACCCGCCCGCCGTCGCTTGACAGCCCGATAGATGGACGATGTTCGGTCCAGAGTGCCGCACGTCGGGCCTGCATGGAGGATTCGGCTCGATTTGGACTTTTCGCTGTTTTTATTGGATTTTAGCTGCCGATCAGCGCATCTTTCCCTGAAAATTCAACTGTGAAGCCCGTCACGGTATTTGGGGCATGCGCAGCGCGAGCGAGGGGGGCTGTACCCGGTCCGTCCGATTTCGCATGGAGGGCCTGGGTGGGCCGGCGGAGGTGTGCCCACTGTCGTTCGTCGGTTTACACTCCTCACGCTCGACGTCTGTTCAGCTTCGTCGTTTCCCTGTCATTGCTATGGAGAGTCCCATGCATTCACGCACGAAGTGCCTCAGCGCACTGGCGACCCTGGTGTCGCTGGCCGTCGCACTGATCCTGCCATCGCCTGCTGCCTACGCCGCCGGACCAGCGCTGAAGTATGTCGTGCTGGTCGACGACGGGCGCAAGGCGGGTCATCTGGATGTGGAGCATGGTGACGACGGCATCGTGCGCGTGGATTACCTGTTCAAGGACAACGGTCGCGGGCCGGAGCTGAAGGAAGAGTTCGTGCTCGGCGCCGACGGCGCCTTCGCCACCTATTCGGTCCAGGGCAAGTCGACCTTCGGTGCGCCGGTCGAGGAGCGGTTCCGGGTGGAGGCGGGCGAGGCGGTCTGGTCGTCGACCTCCGAAGAGGGCCGCCAGCCGCTCGAAGCCGGTGCGTTCTATGCCCCGCTCGGCGGTACGCCCTATGCCACGAGTCTGGCGGTGGCCGCGCTCGCGAAGCGCGGCGGCGAGCGGCTGCCGCTGATCCCCGCGGGTGGCCTGTCGCTGGAGCAGGTGGACGAAGTGGAACTGGGCGGTGCCGGCGCTCCGGTCCTGCGCGCCCGCTTGGTGAAGGTGACCGGCATCGACCTGGTGCCCATGTTCCTCTGGCTCACCGGTGACGACGAGCCGCGGCTGTTCGCGTTCATCATGCCGGGCTGGATGCAGCTGATCCAGGACGGCTGGCAGTCCAGCGCGCCGACTCTCGAGGACCGCCAGCGCCAGGCCCAGCGCAGCGTGCTGATGGGCATGAACAAGCGTCTGGGCAAGCCACTCGGCGGCACGACGCTGATCCGCAACGCACGGGTGTTCGACAGCCGTGCCGCGGTGCTGGGCGAGCCCTCCGACGTGCTGCTGCGCGACGGCCGCATCGTCGCGGTCCTGGCCATGGGCGAGGGCGGCAGCGCGGACCGGGTCATCGACGCCGGCGGTCGGGTGCTCACCCCGGGCCTGTTCGACATGCACGGCCACATCGACGAGTGGCAGGGCGGGCTGCACCTGGCGGCCGGCGTGACCACCGTGCGCGACATGGGCAACGACAACGCCACGCTGCAGCGGCTGATGAGCGCCGAGCGCAGCGGCAAGCTGCTGTCGCCCAGCGTGGTGGCGGCCGGCTTCATCGAGGGCGAGAGCCCGATGTCGGCGCGCAACGGTTTCGTGGTCTCGAACCTGGCCGCGGCCAAAAAGGCCGTGGACTGGTACGCGGACCGCAAGTACGTCGGCGTGAAGATCTACAACTCCTTCCCGAAGGACATCCTGCGCGAGACGGTGGCCTACGCGCACAGCCGCGACCTGCGCGTGAGCGGGCATGTGCCCGTGTACCTGCGTGCGCAGGATGTGGTGGACGCGGGCTTCGACGAGATCCAGCACATCAACCAGGTGCTGCTGAACTTCCTGGTGGACGAGACCACCGACACCCGCACGCTGGAGCGCTTCTATCTGCCCGCACGGGGCGTGGCCGATCTGGATTTCGACAGCGCGCCGGTGCAGGACTTCATCGCCGCGCTCGCAGGCGGCCAGATCGCGGTGGACCCCACCGTCGCCACCTTCGACTTCATCCGACATCGCGCCGGCCAGACCGCCCCGGCGTTCGTGGCGGTGGCCGACCATCTGCCGTCCAATCTGCAGCGCAGCCTGAAGGTCGCGAGCTTCGACATCCCCGACGACGAGGCCGCGGCCCGCTACGAGCGCTCGTACCAGAAGATGGTGGAGTTCGTCGGCCGCATGTACCGCGCCGGCGTGCCGATCCTGGCCGGGACCGACGGCATGCCGGGTTTCACCCTGCAGCGCGAGCTGGAGCTGTACGTGCAGGCCGGGATGACCCCGGCGCAGGCGCTGCAGACGGCCACGTGGACCGCGGCGCGGCACTCGCGCACGATGGACGACCGCGGCGCCATCGAGGCGGGCAAGCGCGCCGACCTGGTGCTGTTCGACGGCGACCCCACCCGCGACATCGGCGATCTGCGCCGTGCGGTGCTGGTCATCAAGAACGGCGTGGCCTATGCCCCGAGCGAGCTGTACACCGCCTTCGGCATCAAACCGTTCGCCGAAGCGGTGCCGCTGGACTGAGCGCGCCCGGCCCGGCAGGGCCGGCCTCGCCGGGATGGCCGCTGGCATACTGCGCAGCGGCGACCGGGCGTGACCGCGGTCACGCCCGGCGTGCCACGCGATGATGGTCGCGGGCCTGTCCGGTTGCTGCCCATTCTCTCCGTTCTCACGCCATGGCCGCGCGACTTTGCCCGCGGCCTGTCTTCCCGTCCGTCGCCAGGAGTCCGCATGACCACCGCCTACGATTTTTCCGCCGTCGACATCGACGGCCACGACAAGGCCCTGTCCGATTTCTCGGGCAAGGTGCTGCTGGTGGTCAACGTGGCCTCCAAATGCGGCTTCACCCCGCAGTACGCCGGCCTGCAGACCCTGTGGGAGACCTATCGCGACCGGGGCCTGGTGATCCTCGGGTTCCCCTGCGATCAGTTCGGCCATCAGGAGCCCGGCGACGAGGCCGAAATCCGCAATTTCTGTTCGCTCAACTACGACGTCGACTTCCCGATGTTCGCCAAGATCGACGTCAACGGCGCCAGGGCGCATCCGCTCTGGGCGTGGCTGAAGGAGCAGAAGGGCGGGTTCCTGGGCATCGATGCGATCAAGTGGAATTTCAGCAAGTTCCTGATCGGTCGCGACGGCAAGGTGGTCAAGCGCTATGCGCCCACCGACACCCCCGAATCGCTGGCCCGCGACATCGAGGCGGCGCTGGCCTGAACGCGGCCGCCCGACGGAGGCCCGAGGAGTCGTGATGCACGATGACATCGACAGGGACGCTGATGTCGATCCGGGCGAACGCACGTTCGCCATCACCTTCGACGAGCGAAGGGAATTGCTGGAAGCGCAGGTCGAGGGCTGGATCGACACCACCGACCATCTGATCGCCCTCTTCCTCGAAGTGGCTGCGGTGATGCGGCGCGTCGGTGCGCGCAAGGTGCTGGTGGTCGATCACAGCCGCGGCGTGGTACCGGACGAACAGGGCATGCTGCGCCTGATGCGGGCCATGGTGGGGCAGGGCTTCGAGGACGTGCGTCTGGCCTACGTGGACATGCGCGGCACCGCGATCAGCCGCATGGAAGTGGGCGAGATCCTCGGCCTGGAGCGCGGCTACGAATGCCGCGTGTTCGACAGCGTGCAGCGCGCCAGGATCTGGTTGAACTACGGCGGCGAGTGAGCCCGGACCACGGGCGTCCGCGGCGACGGCGCTGCCGTCTGGTGTCCGGCGGTACGGCATGCGCTCTGCCCGCAATCGCCCGGACCGCGGTGTGGGCGTTGGTCAGGGTGTGCGCCCTGCCTTGCGGTCGGCGGCCAGCAGCGCTTCGCGCATGCCCCGGTTCCAGACCGTCCAGGTGTGGCCGCCCGGCAGGGTCGAGACCTGATCCTCCGGCAGCAGGCCCGCGAGAGGGGGCAGGGTGTCGCGCAGGTAGTCGCGGTCGCCATAGGCCAGCCAGACCTGACCCGGGCGGTCGCTGTCGCCGCTCCAGCTCTTGAGATGCCGCCAGAGTTCGCGCTGCCACGTCTTGCCGTCGACCTGCTGGACCGGGCCCGGATCCCACGCGGCCAACCCCCCGGCCTGGCGGATCTCGCGCAGCAGCGGCCGATCGCCGAGGAAGGGCGCCAGCAGCACGAGTCCGTCGAGTTCGCCGGGATGCAGGCGCTCGTACATCAGCGTGCCCATGCCGCCCATCGACGCGCCGGCCAGCCAGATTTCGCGATAGCCGCGCGCCCGCGCGGGCAGGATCACCTCGCGATGCAGACGCTCCGGTGCATCGCCGCGCATGTAATACCCCAGCGTCAGTTCGGCCAGCACCACGTCGGCATCCGGCCAGGCGCCCTGCACGGCATGGACGATGCCGCTTGCCTGCAGGCCGGCCAGATCGTCGCCACGCCCGGGCAGCACCACCATCAATCGCTGCGCGGGCTGCGGCGCAGGCACGAGAACGGTGGGGATGGGGCGCTCGGGGTCGCCCATCGCCACGCAGCCGGACAGCAGGGCCAGCACGGAGCCCAGCACCAGCGGTGCGGCCCGCCGGATCAGGCGGGCGACGGAAACGCTCCGCGAAGGCGCTGCGGTCTGGCGTGACGGCTGGGCGAAGGCAGGCTGGGGCATGGCGGCAGACCCGTGGCAGGAGCGGAGTGGCAACACGGTGGCACGGACAGCAGGCTAGCAGGCCCGCGGCGCACGGGCGCCGGCCGGGCGGAACCGCAGCGTTCCAGTGCAGTGCGCGCGTTCGCGGGTGTGCCGGCCTGCGCACGCAGCAGGCGAGGCCAGGGTCGCGTGCGCGCCCGTGGTCACTTCTCCACGAACGCGCGCTCGAAGACGTATTCGCCCGCGGTGCCGATGCGCGGCGAGGCGGTGAACCCGCGTGCGTCGAGGATGGCGCGGAAATCCGCCAGCATCTGCGGGCTGCCGCAGATCATCGCGCGGTCGTGCGCGGGGTCGAGCGGGGCCAGCCCGAGGTCCGCCGCGATGCGCCCGCTCTCCAGCAGGTCGGTCACGCGCCCACGCTGCGGGCGGCCGGCCCAGACGAAGTCCTCGCGGCTCACCGCCGGGTAATACAGCAGCCTGCGTGCGATCTCCTCGCCGAGAAACTCGTGGCGCGGCAGTTCGTTGACGATGTAGTCGCGGTACGCCAGATCCTCCGCGCCACGCACGCCGTGCACCACGATCACCTTCTCGAAGCGCTCGTAGGTGGCCGGGTCCTTCACCACCGACAGCCACGGCGCCAGGCCGGTGCCGGTGGACAGCAGATAGAGATGGCGCCCCGGGTGCACGTCCGAAATCAGCAGCGTGCCGGTGGGTTTGCGCCCGATGAGGATGCTGTCGCCCGGCCGGATGTGCTGCAGGCGCGAGGTCAGCGGGCCGTTCGGCACCTTGATGCTGAAGAACTCCAGCTGCTCCTCCCAGTTGGCGCTGGCGATGGAGTACGCACGCATCAGCGGCTTGAGCGCGCCGTCGGGCTGCGCCACCTCCAGGCCGATCATCACGAACTGGCCGTTGTCGAAGCGGAACCCGTCGTCGCGCGTGGTGGTGAAGCTGAAGTAGGAATCGGTCCAGTGGCGGACGTCCAGCACGGTTTCGGTGCCGTAGGGAGAGGCCATGACGAAAGGGGGGCAAGGGCGGGAGAAGGGCGGCGCGCATTGTACCGGAGCGGTCCGGAGCACCGGGGCCGGGCGCTGCCGCTGGGCATCCTGCGTCGCATGCAGGGCAGCATGAAGGCTCTGCCGGGCAGTGCCCTTGACCCGGATCAACTCCCGCACGGCTGCAGTCCTGTGCTGCAGGCATGCGTGAAAGCGGGCATGCGGACGCCCGCTGCAGCGGACGCGGTAAAATCCCGCTTCCACCCGCCAGGACGATGCCGACGTGTCCGCTGCCCACGCCTCCGCCATGCCCGCCGAACGCCGCCCGGTCTCGATCCGCCAGGACGACCTGATCCAGTCCGTCGCCGACGCCCTGCAGTACATCAGCTACTACCACCCGGTCGACTACATCCGCAGCCTCTCCGCCGCGTACGCGCGCGAGGAAAGCCCGGCGGCGAAGGACGCCATCGCGCAGATCTTGATCAACTCGCGGATGTGCGCCGAAGGCCACCGCCCGATCTGCCAGGACACCG
>ERZ1066122.736-NODE-736-length-32348-cov-42.902301_pt1 | contig 32348 bp, 24 predicted proteins | sample MGYA00382769_ERZ1066122 | MGnify/ENA primary metagenome ERZ1066122 (study PRJEB33369, sample SAMEA5778352) | biofilm metagenome | biome: Industrial cooling water; feature: Water cooling tower basin; material: Biofilm | place: United Arab Emirates | collected... | reverse complement strand
ATTCGGGATTCGGGATTCGGGATTCGGGATTCGGGATTCGGGATTCGGGATTCCAATGGGCGGCACGCGGCTTGGGTTGAAGTCCGGCCACGGTTTTGGGCGGCGCACACGCCGGTGCACCCCGGATCGACGATGACCACCGCTTTGTCGTCCCGAGCGCAGCGAGGGACCTGCTTCGACTGCAGTGTCGGCTCGCATCGCAGCACGTTGCCCGCCTTCGCTCAGCGGTACGCACCACGGTCGGGCCTGAAGGCCCTCCTACGATAGCGGGTGCTTCGCAGGAGGACCTTCAGGCCCGACTGAGCCCAGGATCACGCCTCCACCGTCACGCCCGCATGGCAGACTCGGCCATCCCACGACCGACATCACGCCACCCATGGACCTGCTCGTCGTCTGCACCGTCGCCCTCGCCGCTTCGCTGCTGACCTTCTTCTCCGGCTTCGGCCTCGGCACTCTGCTGTTGCCGGCGTTCGCATTGTTCATGCCGCTGCCGCAGGCGGTGGCGGCGACCGCGGTGGTGCACGGCCTCAACGGCCTGTTCAAGCTGGTGCTGGTCGGGCGCCATGTCGACCGCGGCATCGTGCTGCGCTTCGGCCTGCCGGCGATCGTGGCCGCGTTCATCGGCGCCTGGGTGCTGGGCCTGCTCGGCGATCTGCCGCCTCTGTACGCCTGGGAGGGCTTCGGCCGCCGGTTCGCGACCACGCCCATCGCCCTGACCCTCGGCGTGCTGCTGATGCTGTTCGCGCTGGTCGAACTGGTGCCGGCGCTGCGCGACCAGGAATTCCACCCGCGCTGGATGCCGCTGGGCGGCGCGCTCAGCGGGTTCTTCGGCGGCCTGGCCGGCATGCAGGGCGCGCTGCGCAGCGCGTTTCTGGCCCGTGCGGGGCTCGACAAGCACGCCTTCGTCGCCACCGGTGCCGCGATCGCAGTGCTGATCGACGCCGTGCGCACCGCGACCTACGCCCGCGACCTGGCCGATGAATTCGCGCGCCTGGATCTCGCCCTGCTCGGCGCGGCGGTGGTCTCGGCCTTCCTCGGCGCATGGCTGGGCAGCAAGCTGCTGAAGAAGGTCACGCTGACCGGCGTGCAGCGGGTGGTGGCGGTGCTGTTGTTCGTGTTCGCGGCGGGCTTGATCGCGGGGGTGTTGTAGGCGGGCTGTCGGCGTGATGTGGGGACGTCGCAGGCGCGACCCGACGCCCTCACCCCACCCGCGCACACACCCACACATCCACCCGCTTCACGCCCGCGCGCAGCAGGGCCTGCGCGGCGGACTGCACGGTGGCGCCGGTGGTCATCACGTCGTCGAACAGCACGACGTGGGCGGGCAGTACCCGGCCGAGCCGGGGCGGATCGACACTGAAGGCATCGCGCAGGTTGCGGCGGCGGGCGGCGGCATCGAGGCGGGACTGCGGGGCGGTCGCGCGCTGGCGGCGCAGCAGGTCGGCGCGCAGCGGCAGGTCGAGCGCGCGGGCCAGCGGGCGGGCGAGTTCGAGGGTCTGGTCGAAGCCGCGGCTGCGCAGACGGCTGCGGTGCAGAGGCAGGGGAACCAGCGCCTCGGGCGGCAGCGCCTCGGGCGGCGGCGCATCAGCCAGGGCCGCGGCGAAGGCCGGCGCCATCGCCAGGGCCAGGCTGCGTCCGGCCGCCAGGTCCTGGTGGAACTTCAGCCGCGGCAGCAGCCGGTCCAGCGGCGCCTCATAGAGGAACGCGGCCACGGTGCTAGCCTGCGGCGGCGGGCGGCGCAGGCACAGGCCGCAGGCGGGGGCCGGCGCGGGCAGCGGCCGGGCACAGCGCGCGCAGGCTGCACGCAGCCAGGGCAGGCCGCCGAGGCAGGCGGGGCAGAGGTCGGGGCTCTCCGTGGTCGTGCCCGAGTGCAGGCCCGGGAGCCGCATCGGCCCGACCAGGCCCGTGCTGGAACCGGCTGCCGACACGGCCGCCGTCGATTTCCCCGCACAGGACTGGCCGCATAGCTCGCCACACACCAGGCAGCATCGGGGCCAGGGCGGGGCCAGCAGCGAGCACGCCCAGCGGGCGACCGCCGGGGCGTGGCGCTGCCATTGCGTGCGCATGCCCGGCCGCCGGCCGGACGTGGCCGGATGGGTGGACACGGCGCACGATACGGGCGCGAACGGTGCGAACGGCGGGAATTTGCGCATCGGCGAAGTTGACAGGGCGGGTGAGGCTTTCCAGACTGCCCGTTCTCCCTTGCCGGGTCTGTCAGGAACTCTCGATGCCCGCTGTCGGTATTTCCCTACCCCTGCGCCACGACTGGACCCGCGATGAGGTCGAGGCGCTGTTCGACCTGCCCTTCCCCGAGCTGCTGCGGCAGGCCGGCGAGGCGCACTGCGCGCATTTCGACCCCAGCGAGGTGCAGGTGAGCACCCTGCTGTCGGTGAAGACCGGCGGCTGCCCGGAGGACTGCGCCTACTGCCCGCAGGCGCAGCGTTACCACACCGGGGTGGAAGCGACCAAGCTGATGAGCACCGAGGCGGTGCTGGACAAGGCCCGCGCCGCCAAGGCCGCCGGCGCCAGCCGTTTCTGCATGGGCGCGGCCTGGCGCAGCCCGAAGGACCGCGACATCCCGAAGGTGGCCGAGATGATCCGCGAGGTGAAGGCGCTGGGGCTGGAGACCTGCGCCACGCTCGGCATGCTCAGCGGCGATCAGGCGCAGGCGCTGAAGGCCGCCGGCCTGGACTACTACAACCACAATCTGGACACCGCGCCGGATTTCTACGGCGAGATCATCCACACCCGCGAGTTCCAGGACCGTCTGGACACGCTGGAGCACGTACGCGACGCCGGCATGAAGACCTGCTGCGGCGGCATCGTCGGCATGGGCGAGGGCCGCGCGCAGCGCGCCGGCCTGCTGCGCACCCTGGCCAACCTGCCGGCGCACCCGGATTCGGTGCCGATCAACCGCCTGGTGCAGGTCGAAGGCACCCCGCTGCACGGCACCGCCGCGCTGGACTCGTTCGAGTTCGTGCGCACCATTGCCGTGGCACGCATCCTGATGCCGGCCTCGATGGTGCGGCTGTCGGCGGGCCGCGAGACCATGAGCGACGAGCTGCAGGCGCTGTGCTTCCTGGCCGGCGCCAATTCCATTTTCTACGGCGAGAAACTGCTGACCACCGGCAACCCCGACACCGAGCGCGATCTCGCGCTGTTCGCGCGTCTGGGGCTCAAGCCGATGGCGGTGGTGGAGACCGCAGGCACCGTGCATGCCGATATCGTCGAAGACGGTGGACGCGATGCCGGGGTACTGCCGCTCGCCGACCCACCGTCCTGCAGTCGCGCCGCCTGACGACGCGACGCCGGCACGCCCCGGGCGCAGGCCCGAGACACACGCCCCGAGAAGCACGCCATGACCCGCCCACGCATCGCAGAACGCATCGCCGCCGCCCGCCTCCTGCGCAAGCAGCAGGGCCGTGAGCGACAGCGTCGCGTGGTCACCCGCCGCGACGGGGTGAAGGTGGAGATCGGCGGGCGCTGGCTGGTCAATTTTTCCGGCAACGACTATCTGGGCCTCTCGCAGCATTTCGCGGTGGTCGACGCCCTGCAGTCCACCGCCGCCCGCGAGGGCGTGGGCAGCGGCGCCTCGCATCTGGTCAGCGGCCATCACGCCGCGCACGAATCGCTCGAAAAGGAAATGGCCGACTGGCTGGGCGCCCCGCGCGCGCTGCTGTTCGGCAGCGGCTACCTGGCCAATCTGGCGGTGATGCAGGCGCTGCTGGAGGAAGAAGACGTCTGCGTGCAGGACCGGCTCAACCACGCCTGTCTGATCGACGGCGCCCGTCTGTCCGGCTGCCGCCTGCGTCGTTACCCGCATCTGGACCCCGAAGGCGCGCTGCGCCAGCTGCGCGCCACGCCCGACGGCGCGGCGATGCTCGCCACCGACGGCGTGTTCAGCATGGACGGCGACATCGCGCCGCTGCGCGAGCTGTCGCTGGTCGCCAAGGTGCAGCAGGCGCTGCTGCACGTCGACGATGCGCACGGCGTGGGCGTGATCGGCCCCGAGGGCCGCGGCACCCTGGCCGATGCCGGCGTGGGCTACGAGGGCGTGGTGCATCTGGCCACGCTGGGCAAGGCCCTCGGCGGCTACGGCGCGGTGGTGCTGGGCAGCGAGGAGATCATCGGCCATCTGGTCGAAACCGCCCGTCCCTACATCTTCACCACCGCCCTGCCCGCCGCCCAGGCCGCGGCCAGCCTCGCCGCGGTGCGGCTGGCGCGGCGCGAGCACTGGCGCCGCGAGAAGCTGGTCACCCTGGTCGCCCACTTCCGCCAGCGCGCGCAGTTCCGCGGGCTGGAGCTGCTGCCCTCGACCACGCCGATCCAGCCCGTGCTCTGCGGCGGCGACCAGCGCGCGGTGGCGATGGCGGCCGCGCTCGAAACCCAGGGCTATTTCGTGCCGGCGATCCGCCCGCCCACCGTGCCCGAAGGCCGCGCGCGGCTGCGGGTCACGCTCAGCTCGCTGCACAACACCGGCGAAGTCGATGCGCTGATCGACACCCTGTGCTGGGCGCGCGACACCGCCGACGGCAACGGCCCGGGCGCGGCGGTGGCATGACCGCAAGCTGCGGGATCGGGCGGGAGGCCTGGACGGGAATGACACGGATGTACGACGACGGCGGGCCCGGGCTGCGTTCCGGGTTCGGAACGACAGGGTGCGACACACCTCCGCACTCTGCGCCCGTCGCGCAGACGCAGGCGCACGACCCCGCGCGCGAAGCGGTGTGGTGCGCGCTGTCGGATCTCTATCTCGACACCGACCCCGCGCTGTTCCACGACGCCGCGGCGCGCACGCTCGCGGCCTCGCCCTACGATGCCGCCACGCTGCGCGCGATCCTCATCGACGAAGTGCATCCGGCATTCGCCTTCAACCTGATCGACATCGCCGGTGTATGGGAGGGCTTCGACCCCGATTGGGTACGCGAACGCGTGCACACCGTGCGCGCGCGGCCGCGCTGGCGGCGGGCGCTGTGGGCCGGAATGCGCGGCTACGCCCACGAACAGTGGGCCGCGCTGGCGCCGAAGATCGCGGCGCTGCGCGCCGATGCTTCCCCGCATCCGGTCGCATGAGCGACGGGCTGCACATCGACATCGGCGGCGACGGCCCGCCGCTGGTCCTGCTGCACGGCTGGGCGATGCACGGCGGCGTGTTCGCCGGGCTGGCCGCACAGCTGCGCACGCGCTACACCCTGCATATCGTCGACCTGCCCGGCCACGGCCGCAGCCGCGACGACGCCACGCCGCTCGCCTTCGACCCGGTCTGCGACGCGCTGCTGGCGCGGCTGCCGACGGCGCCTTGGGTCGGCTGGTCGCTGGGCGGCATGTTCGCCCTGCATGCCGCCGCGCGCGCGCCCGAGCGCGTGCCGGCGCTGGTGGCGCTGTGCAGCAGTCCGTGCTTCGTGCGCGGGCCGGACTGGCGCTACGGCGTGTCGGCCGAGATCTTCCGCGACTTCGCCAGCGGCCTGGCCACCGATTACCGCGGCACGCTGGAGCGCTTCGTCGCGCTGGAGGCCTTCGGCTCCGACCACGCCAAGGACGAAATGCGCGCGCTGCGCGCCGAACTCTTCGCCCACGGCGAACCCGCGGCGCGCGTGCTGGTGGACGGCCTGCGCCTGCTCGAAACCAGCGACCTGCGCCCGCTGCTCGACACCCTGCGCGTGCCCAGCCTGTGGCTGGCCGGCCGCCGCGACCGCCTGGTCGACCCGCGCGCGATGCGCGAGGCGGCCGAGCGCCTGCAGCACGCCGGGCACGCGCCCGCGCGCTTCGCCCAGGTGGAACACGCCGGGCACGCGCCGTTCCTGACCCACATCGATGCGGTGCTGGTGGAGTTGGAGGGGTTCTTGCGCGAAACGGCGGGCGAGCAACGATGAAAGGCCTGGCGTGAATCTCTACAGATACATTCCGATATTCCATCGCTTTGAGAATGGTCTGCGCCTGTATCGCGTCTTCGAAAAGCTCGGCCACGGCTTCTTCGTACAGAGCTGCGACTTCCTCCATGTCCACGAGCTTCGTGAACAGCGAGACGGACTCGACCACCAAATGCTGGAATTGCTCATTGAGGAAGCGCCCGAAACGCGAGCGGCGCAAGTCGGCGCGGCCACGATCGAAGATGCGATCGCTGCATTCGACGCCAATGTTTCGGATGAGGCGCAATGCATGAGCGAGGACGCGACGTGAAACCCGTCTTCGACCCGCGCCAAGTCCGGCGCGCGTTCTCGCGCTCGGCCGGCAGCTACGACGCCGCGGCCCGGCTGCAGCACGAGGTCGAAGGCTGGCTGCTGGAGTCGCTGGACTATCTCGATCTGGACGAGCGTCGACCCGCCGAAGCGCGCACGCCGCGCACCGTGCTCGACCTCGGCTGCGGCCCGGGCCGTGCGGCGCGCGCGATGCAGGCGCGCTGGCCCAAGGCGCAGGTGCTGGCGCTGGATCTGGCGCTGCCGATGCTGCGCACCCACCCGCAGCCGCAGGGCCTGCTCGCCCGCCTGCGCGGGCGCACGCCGCTGCGCGTATGCGCGGACGCGCGCGCGCTGCCGCTGGCCGAGCACAGCGTGGATCTGGTGTTCTCCAGCCTGTGCGTGCAGTGGATCGAGGACCTGCCGGCGCTGTTCGCGGGCCTGCGCCGCGTGCTGCGTCCTGGCGGGCTGCTGCTGGTCTCGACCTTCGGCCCCGACACCCTGCACGAGCTGCGCGCGGCCTTCGCCGAAGCCGACGCCGCGCCGCACGTCAGCCCCTTCGCCTCGATCGCCCAGTTCGGCGACGCGCTGGTGGCCGCGGGCTTTCGCGACCCGGTGCTCGACCGCGACACCCTGCGCACCCACTATCCCGACCTCGCCGCGCTGATGCGCGAACTGCGCGCGATCGGCGCCACCAACGCCCTCACCAGCCGCCGCCGCAGCCTGACCGGCCGCGCCCGCTTCACCGCCGCCGAGACGGCCTACGCCGGCTGGCGCGAACCCGACGGCCGCCTGCCCGCCACCTGGGAAATCATCACCGCCCTCGCCTGGGCGCCGGAACACGGCGTCCCGATTCGCGAAGCAGGCCAGGAAGTCGCTAGATTTCCGGCCGCAGCCATCCCGGTGCGACGTCGCGGCTGAGCCGGGCAGCACGACACCGGCGATGCACACATCCGGCTCCTGAATTGCAGCCTCGACCCGGATTCGGGATTCGGGATTCGGGATTCGGGATTCGGGATTCGGGAATCGGGAATCGGGAATCGGGAATCGAGAATCGAGAATCGAGAATCGAGAATCGAGAATCGAGAATCGAGAATCGCGAGCATCGAACCACATGCCCATCGAACATGACCGATGTCATCCCGAGCGGAGCGAGGGACCTGCTTTTACCAGTCCGTAGAAAAAATCAAAAACAGGTCCCTCGCTGCGCTCGGGATAACAGGAGTGGACGATTCACGCCACGACGAACAACCACGCATCGCCATGGCCGGCGAACCGACCTTACCCAGCGCCTATTTCGACTCCCGCATGCCTGACTCCAGACCTCCGCGATGCAATCCCGCATGCGAAGCCTCACCCCCGAATCCCGAATCCCGAATCCCGAATCCAAAACCACACGCCCATCGAAACATACCGATGTCATCCCGAGCGCAGCGAAGGACCTGCTTTTACCAGTCCGTAGAAAAAAGCAAAAACAGGTCCCTCGCTGCGCTCGGGATGACAGGAGTGGACGATTCGCGCCAGGACGAACAACCACGCATCGACATGGCCGGAGAACCGACCTCACGCAGTGCGTATTTCGACCCCGGCATGCCTGAATCCCGGCCCCGCAATGCAATCCCACTTGGGGAGTCCCGCCTCAGAGCCCCAATCCCGAATCCAGATTCCCAAATCCCGACTCCCAAATCCCAAATCCCAAATCCAGAATCCCTACTCCCCATTCCCGCCACCAACGCCCCACACCCGAAAAACGACGAGCCGCGCAGCCAGTCCTGGTCGGGGTAGTAGGCGAACAGCAGTTGCCCTTCGCGCAGGTCGTCGATGACCTCGCGGGCCACCGCCGGACGCAGGGCCGGACAGCCCAGGCTGCGGCCCAGGCGGCCCTGGCGCAGCGCCTGGCCGGGGTCGACGTAGGGCGCGCCGTGCATGACGATGGCGCGGTCGCGGGCACGGTCGTTCACGCCGGCTTCCAGCCCGTCCATGCGCAGGGAGTAGCCGTTGCCGCCGACATAGGTTTCGGCGGTGGCGAACAGGCCCAGGCTCGATTGGTAGCTGGCCTCGGCATTGGAGAAACGCCGGGCGTAGTTTTCGCCCGTGTTGCGGCCGTGGGCGACGTGTTCGCGGTGCAGCAGCCGGCCGGAGGCCAGATCGAACACCCACAGACGCGGCTCGGTGGACGGCCGGCTGTAGTCGATCACGCCCAGACGCCGCCCTTCGCGCACGCGGCCTGCGGCCAGGGCGCAGGACCGGGCCTCCAGCGCCAGGCGCAGGACTTCGGGATCGAGATCGGGGGCTGCGCCAATCAGCGCCTGCTGCAGCGACGGGACGGCACCAACGGTGCGGTGACCGCCACCCGCAGACGCATCACGCCCGGCGGCGGGGGCCGCGGCGGCGGCGTCAGACGGACCCGCGGACACCGGGCAGGCCAGCAGCAGGCCGGCCAGGGCGAACGCGGCAGAAGCGGCTCCCGGCAAGACCGGAGCCCGGAAGGACAAGCGCGACATCCCGGCAGGATAGCGCCGAACTCCCGCCTGTTCGACGCGGATCAGGGCCGCGGTTCAGGCTGGGCGGGCGGCGATGGCGGAGATGGAATCGGCGTCACAGGCGCTTCGCGCGCGGGGTCGCCTTCCGGGGCCTCCAGCAGCACCCGCTCCTGGGCCTCCGCACCGGCCGGACGCAGCGGCTCGTCGGTGACGATCACCGTGCTGCCGGGGCCGAGCGCGGCGTAGAGCGACCGGGCGAAGTCGGCGTTCACGCCGATCGCCCCGCTCGCCGTCAACGCACGCACATCGCCCTCGCCGGGCACCAGGGCCGCCACGGTCAGCGACTGCCAGCGCCGCGCCGGACGCGCGGGGTCGAGCAGGCTCCCGCCGGTCTCGCCGCCTGCCTGTGCGGGCAGGCCCGGCTTCGGATCGTCGAGCATCAGATAGAGGTGGGTGCCGCGCAGCGCACGTGCGGCCGCTTCGTCCCTCACCTGCAGCGGCGCGCGGCCGATCTCCACGCCGTCGCGCAGCACCACCACCCGCCGGTCGCCCAGACTGGCGATCACCGTCAGCGGGCCGGGCGAGACCGGCATCAGGGTCCAACCGCTGTCGGAGGCGGTGGCCACCGCGGGACGACCGGCGGGGTCCAGCGGTGCGGACAGGCCGGGCTCGATCCCGCCGGCCAGCGGCGCGGCGCGGTGGGCGATCACCACCGTGCTCCCGGACCGGGTCACCGCGAACAGTTTTTCGGCGAACACCCGCGGCAGGCGCACGCAGCCGTGCGAGGCCGGATAGCCCGGCAACGCGCCGGCATGCAGGGCCACGCCGTCCCAGGTCAGCCGCTGCATGAACGGCATCGGCGCGTTGTCGTACAGGTTGGAATAGTGCTCGCGGCGTTTTTCGAGAATGGTGAACACGCCGGTGGGCGTCTCGTAGCCCGGCCGGCCGGTGCTCACCGTGGACACGCCGATGCGCACGCCGTTGCGGTACACGTAAGCCAGTTGCTCGGGCAGGCTGACCAGCACCAGCAGCGGCCCCTGTGGAGCGAGCTCCGGCATCCACAGGTATTCGCCGGGCGCCAAGGCGATGCGCTGCGGGAGTTCTGCGCGGTCCTGCGCGCGGGCGATGGACCACGGGCCCGCGGCGGACAGGCCGCCCAGCAGCGCCGCCAGCAATGCGGCGCAGACACCCAGCCGCGCCGCGGCCGCGATCGCATGCGTCGGGCGAATGGAACCTGCATGCGGAAGCGCGGAGGCGGGCTGCGTCGACATGCCGTGATGCTAGCAGGGTGACAGCAACGGATCGCGCCAGGGCCCGCCGGACACAGCTCTCCGGATACAGCTCGCCCGCCACAGCTCGCTGGCCTCACCCGCAGGGCCGGCTCAGCGCCTGTTCGAGATCGTCGCAAGCGTTGGGGATTCGCGCCGCGCGCAGTGCGGACTGCGCAGAGAGCGTTGCGTTGCTCGGCACATGCACGCGTCGAGCAACGGCCGGCACGAAGCACCCTGCACGGCCGACCGTGAACAGGCGCTCAGAGCTTGGGCGAGAGCAGCTGGCCGTGCATCAGCGGTGCGCTGGCGCTGCCCAGGGTCTCCAGCATGTCGAGCAGGTTGCGGCGCTTGGACATCGACAGGCGACGGAAACGCTGCAGCAGTGCGCGCTCATCCTCGTCCAGTTGCACGGCCTCCAGCGCGACCGACGCCGTGCTGTCGCCTGCACCGGTGGCCATGCGCTCCGGCCCGCGGCCCACCGCCAGCCACTCCAGATGCACGCCGGTGAACTCGGCGATCTCGATCAAGTGACGGATGCTCGGCGTGGTGCCGTCCGCCTGCTCCCACTGCGTCACCGCACTGCGCTTCACACCGATGCGGCCGGCGAGTTCCGCCTGAGTCAGACGCGACGCCTGACGCGCCTTGCGGATTCTGGACGGCATTTCAGTCATGCGAATCTTGTCCCCTGGTCGGCGGCGACATGCCGCAGGCACACGCGGTGCCATGAATGATCGATCGCGCAGCGTCCTGCGCCATGAAGACGGGCGTGCGCCAGCGCGCACTGCCCGTCCATTCCCTGGTGTTGTCCCCTGTCCACAAGCGAACGCGAAGCGGGCGCCAATCCGGACGCGCCCTCGTTCGACCCCTCGCACGCCGCATCCAGCCCGGATCACGCGCGCGTCGCCACCCGCCGGCTGCGCAGCGCGGGTTTGGCGCTGCGCGCATCAGCGGCGACAATGCGCCACCCTTCGCAGGAGCCCTACATGACCGCCGTGCTCGAGACCGTCGAACGCCAGACCGGCCCCGATCCCGCCTGGACCGTCCTCTGGCTGCACGGCCTGGGTGCCGACGGCAACGATTTCGCACCGCTGGTCCCCGAGCTGGTCCGCCCGCAGTGGCCCGCCCTGCGCTTCGTCTTCCCGCACGCGCCGGTGCGCCCGGTCACCATCAACGGCGGCATGCGCATGCGCGCCTGGTACGACATCGCCGGCATGGACTTCACCGACCGCGGCGACGCCGAGGGCGTGGAGCAGTCGATCGCCCAGGTCGAGGCGCTGATCGCACGCGAGGCCGAGCGCGGCATTCCGCCCGAACGCCTGCTGCTGGCCGGCTTCTCCCAGGGCGGCGCGGTCGCCCTGGCCGCCGGGCTGCGCAGGCAGATGCCGCTGGCCGGCCTGATCGCGCTGTCCACCTACCTCCCGTCCGAAGCGCGGATGCTGGCCGCCCGCGTCCCCGGCGCCGAGACGCAGCCGGTGTTCATGGCCCACGGCATGTTCGACCCGGTGGTGCCGTTCTCCGCCGGACGCCGCAGCGCGCAGACCCTCGAAGGCCTCGGCTTCGCGGTCGATTGGAAGAGCTACCCGATGCAGCACCAGGTCTGCGCCGAACAGATCCGCGACCTCGGCGACTGGCTGCAGCACCGTTTCGACGCCGCCTGAGCACACATCCGCATGCGTATGGAGGCGTTGCGCTCGCGCCCATGACGAGGCGGCGCGCTACGCGCGGCGGCGCCGCCGGTACGGCGGTGACTGTATGGCGTCGGAACCACTCCGTGTGCGCTCGCGCACGCCTTGCGCGCGCGGCGTGACCTTTTCGCCCGCGCGGGGGTAACATCGGGCAGGGGGGACATGCGCTGATCCGCACTCATGCGGCTCACGCTGTCCGAAACGGAGGAGACGACCACGTGCAAGCGGCCACCGCCCACGACGTGAAGGTTCTCATCGCGGACGACGAACCGCTCGCGCGGGAGCGCTTGCGCGCGCTTCTGCTCGCGCATGCCGACGTGCACGTGGTGGCCGAAGCCGGCGATGGCGCCACTGCGCTCGACCTGTGCGAGCGCCACGTCCCGGACCTGGTCCTGCTCGACATCTCCATGCCCGGCCTCGACGGCCTGGACACCGCCCGCCGCCTCGCCGCCCTCGACGCGCGGCCCGCCGTGGTGTTCTGCACCGCCCACGACCAGCACGCCCTCTCCGCGTTCGACCTGGAAGCGGTCGACTACCTGGTCAAGCCCATCCGCCGCGAACGCCTGGCCACCGCCCTCGACCGCGTGCGCACCCTGCGCGCCGGCCTCGCCGCCGCCCATGGCGCCGTCAATGGCACCCAGCACGCCAACGGCAGCAACGGCGCGCACCCGGATGACAGCCACGCCGAGCACACCGGCAAACGCCGCCAACACCTCTGCGCCCGCCTGCGCGGCAGCCTGCGCCTGATCCCCATCGACGATGTGCGCTACCTGCACGCCGAAGAAAAATACGTCGTGGTCCACCACGCCAAGGGCGAAGACCTGATCGAGGAATCGCTCAAATCCCTCGAAGTGGAATTCGGCGAACGCTTCGTCCGCATCCACCGCAACTGCCTCGTCGCCCGCGAAGAACTCAGCGAACTGCGCCGCGCCGCCGACGGCCGCGTCGAAGCCGTCCTCAAACACGGCGACCGCCCGCTGGAAGTCAGTCGACGCTGCGTGCCGCAGCTGCGGGACTTCGTGAGGCAGCTGTAGGGCGCGGTTTGGCGCGACGTCCCGCGAGGGCTGCGTGCCCTGTCCAACGCGATCGCGGGAAAGAATCGCGCAGCGCGAGCGTCGTTTTTGACCTCCAGTCAATCTTGGTCGCGCTGCGGCCGACGTTGGCGATCACCACCGCCGACGACCTGCAACTGCTCGATTGGACCGGGCGCCAACTGGCGCCCGGCAAACGCGGGCGGATCACCGGCGACGCTCCAGCCTGCCTGCGCGACCTCGAAAGCAAGCCCGAGCGATGGGCAACCCGTGTTCGCGCGGTCGGCAGCGGGTATTGGCGGGCCATCGGCAGCGCCGACCAGCTGATCGAGCTTGCGCTGCAAATCGGACAGCATTGGCTGAAAGGGGTACGGCTCGCCGAACGGTTGGGGTGAACTGAAAAGGAGGGGAATCGAGGCCCGACAGGGAGGATGTGTCGTGGGCGAGGCATTGGCTGCCGCGCCTGATCACCGGCTTGCCGTGGTCAAACACCCAATATTCGCAACCCTCACGGATCTGGATCCGGGAATTATGGGCGTCCTTTCTTTTTACTACAGTGAAGATTTTTTTTCAGCACATGGTCTGTGAATACTCGAAAGCGCGGACTTGACCATAAAGGCAATAAAACAGCACCGAACAAAGCGCTCCCCAGGAATAGTCGGTAGCTCTTAAAATAATACGGCTTACCGTCTATTTCATACTTATAGCTGAACGATTTTTTCTCAATTTTCATTCCGATCGAGATCAGATTGAAATCAAAAAACCCGGAAACCGGAAGCCATCTAATCAGCTCTCCATTCGGCGTTTGAATCAACAGGAAATTATCGCACCTGTTTTTCAGAGGCTGGCTACATATCTCGCTTCTTCCGACAACCACGCCACCCACCTCGATACGGAAGAAATAAACGGCAGCAAACATACTGTAGCCAATCAGAATCACTGCTATGGCCAAAATAATATTATGCAGGCCTGAGCGAAATATCGGAGCGCGCATACGGTAAGGCTTCACAGTCCCAAAGAACTCAGAGTCAAAAGATAAATCTCTGTATCCGTAAATTGAGTGGTCAATCCACCGCCCGCACCAGCCCCAATGGTGACCCCACCACCTCCGCGATACGGTTTCGATGGGTCACGGAAAATATCAAACGATCCATGCGGACCAAGGCCAAGGCCAATTCCCATCGCCTCAAAAGGACCTGCAAAATCGCATATTGTAGTTGTCGTGTCGTTCGATCGAGTAGACCCAAAGAATCCAAGCGACAAGCCGAATGAAGCCTCATCACCCACCCCCGTTCCAATACCCCTACTCCTGTAGACGCCTATACGTCCACCACTATCAATAACGAACCCCCCGGAAGACATGGCAGAGAGAGGACCCCCTATAATATTTCCAGTCCCTCCGATATAGAGAACCCACAAACCCAATGGATCGATATTCGACAGCGGTGAGTGCATGGCATAAGCGTATATGCCAATACCGCACAAGGCAAGGACACCCACAATTCAGGAAATCCCTACACGCCAACGGCCGCTTTCCCGACAGACCTTGCCCGCAGCCGCAGTCATTCTTGCCACATGACCCAAGCCCGCAGCCAGCTTGTCCTGCCAGGTTCCCCTGGACTCTACCACTGTGTGCAGCGCTGCGTCCGCCGCGCGTTCCTGTGCGGAGTGGACGCCTACTCCGGACGGTCTTTCGAGCATCGCAAGGGCTGGATCGAGCAACGGCTAGGGCTTCTTTCCGAGTGTTTCGCCGTCTCGATCCACGCCTATGCGGTCATGAGCAATCATCTGCACATCGTGCTTCAGCTCGCGCCGGATGCAAGCGCCGGCTGGAGCGATGGGGAAGTCGCGGCGCGATGGGTGCGCCTGTTCCCGCCGCGACAGGATTCCGAGGAGGCGGCCGATGCCAAGCGCAGGCGGTTGATCGACGACCCGGAGCGGCTGAAGGTCGTTCGTGGCCGCCTGTGCGACCTGTCGTGGCTGATGCGCTGCCTCGCCGAACCCATCGCCCGGCAGGCCAACGGCGAAGATCATTGCAAGGGCCGCTTCTGGGAAGGCCGCTTCAAGGCGCAGCGTCTGTGCGACGAACGCGCGCTACTGGCCGCAATGGCCTACGTCGACCTGAACCCGGTGCGAGCGGGCATCGCGGATGGCCTGGAAGACTCCGCCCACACCAGCGTCGCCGCGCGCATCGCATCGGCAGACAAGACAGCGCAAGTCCTCGACGAACGGCTCGGCCCGATCCTGGGCGTGCTGCAGACACCCTTGGCGATCACCACCGTCGACTATCTGCAACTGCTCGACTGGACCGGCCGCCAACTGGCACCCGGAAAACGCGGGCGGATCACTGGCGACGCTCCGGCCTGCCTGCGCGACCTCGAAAGCAAGCCCGAGCGATGGGCAACCCGTGTTCGCGCGGTCGGCAGCGAGTATTGGCGGGCCATCGGCAGCGCCGAGCAGCTGATCGCACTTGCACTGCAGATTGGGCAGCGCTGGCTGAAAGGGGTGCGACTGGCCGAGCGCTTGGGGTGAACTGGAAAGGTGGGGAATCGAGGCCCGACAGGGAGGATGTGTCGTGGGCGATGCCTTGGCCGGCGCGTCAAATCACCGGCTTGGCGTGGTCAAAACCCTACATACGTAGCTCTCACGGCTTAACGCCGAAAATTTTGGTTGTCCTTGTTTTCGCCGACGCCGAAAATTGTGGGTGTCCTTGTTTTCGTGCGTGGTCAAAACCCTACATACGTAGCTCTCATGACTTAAGGCCGGAAATTGTGGGTGTCCTTGTTTTCCCGCTTGTGTTTTGCTTCTTCTCTATCAAAATATTCAACGGGAAATTGAATTAAGTTGCTGAAATCAGTTTTCCACACGTCCAGTTCAAATAATTCTCCAAACTGATCAAGATTAAGAGTAGCTATTACATCTACTAGATCTTTGTCCAAGAATTGATAATCACTTGCCTGCCTGCCGAAAACTCTTCCCTCACGAGGAATACCACTTGGAAACAAAAATAATCCGCCCATACCACCATCCTGCATGTCTGAAACCATCAATTTTTCCTGCCAGCCAACAGGAAGATCAAGCCCTTCAGATCTTGATACAAGAAATGCAATAATTCTAATCTCTTGCGGCGTTGGACTACGGATATCCATGAATTCTACCAATATTGATCGAACCGTTCGGAAGTCGGAAGGCCGTATACTGAATATTACGACCCGCAACATCAACAACAAAATTTGACGGTTTTCCTGCCGAAATTTGACCAGACACAGTAGCTAAGTGCTCACGAATTCTTGACTGAACTAAGTCGCGATCTAGGCCTAATTCATCCGTATGCCGGAAAGCATGATAAGTTTGATTGGGATTATTGCCGAACGTAACCCCAGCTGAGTCATCAACAGCTCGAAGAACGGGAGATCTGCCCGGGCTATTTATGGTGCCTGCAATATCCCTTCCAAGATCCCTTGCCAAGCCGAGATTGTCAAGAAATGGGGAAAACGAATCTGCCAAGTCGGCGCCTGCGTCATAATGATCCGCCAAGCAATCATTCCCAAGCCTGCGCTGCAGATCAGCTTGTCCCTGCGACAAATCTCCAAGCAATTCCGCGCAGAAAGCAGGATCGCGAATGCAAGTCCAGCGTACAGAATCGACGATCAGGCCCAGCGAATCGGACGAATTCAGCGGCGAACCCCCAACATAGGAGTACGTGCTCAGGCCTCCGATCAACCCAATCGGATCACTCTGACTGTACCTGCCCGCGCCCGCCTCATAGTCGCGGAAGTAGTTGTAATTCAACCCCGTCGCCACATCATACCGCTGCCCCGGAAACCGCATATCGAACACGAACGCGGTCGAGTCCCCATCCGGGTCCTGATTCGGCGCGGTATCGCCGAAGGCCTCGCCAGTCAGCGGCCAGGCCCACACCGCCGTACCCTGCGCGCCGCGGGCCGGGTCCACCACCACGCGCGGGGTGCCGAGGGCGTCGGGTTCGATGTAGTGCAGTACCTGCGATGTGCCGTCGCCCACGATCAGACCCACCGGCAGATCGCCCAGCCAGATCACCTGCTGCAGCGGGATGGTCACACCCGCGGTGAGTTTCTGGTAATCCCCGACCCAGCGTCCGGCTTCGTCGTACAGGCTGTAAAAGACATTGCCTCCGATCCACTTGTGCACGCGCTCGCCGCGGCCGTTGTAGACATAGTTCATCGTGGTGACGCCACCCGCCTTGACCTGGGTCATGCGGTTGTGGTCGCCGTAGACGAACTCCTTGGCGGTTCCACCGATTGCCGTGGTATTGCCGTTGGCATCGAAACCGCGCGCCACGCCACCGACATCAGTCAGGCGGTGGCTGGCGCCTGGGTAGGTATAGGCCGTACTCGAGCCGCCGACGGTTTTCGCGGTGCGGTTGCCGGTTTTGTCGTAGCTGTAGCTCTCCAGCACGGCGCTGGTGCTGCCGTTCTGGCTCTGGGTGAGGCGGTTCAGGCCGTCGTAGCCATACACACGCAGCGGCGGTTCCGCCTGGTCGGCAGTGCGCAGGCGCTTGAGGTTGCCCACCTGGTCGAACTCGTAACCCAGGTCGATGCCGCCGGGCGCCTGCACTTCGACGAAGCCGGGCTGGTAGTTCAGATTGCGACCGCGCTCCATGATGCGGCCATTGCCGTAGGTCCAGCGGTTGACCGGGCCGAAGGCATAGTAGGTGGCACCGGTCAGCACCACTTGGCGGGCGCCGCCGCTGGGCGTGTAACCGATTTCCGTGACGCGCCCCTGCGCGTCGTACAGATAATCCACCTCGGCATTGTCTGGGTAGGTCATTTTCTGCAGACGGCCATTGGCCAGATAGGCCCAACGCAGGGTGAGCACCCTGCCGTCGACGGCCTGCACGCGCCGCACCAACTGGCCGAAACGGTCGTAGCAGTAAGCGGTGTTGCCGCTGCCGTCGGTCATTCGGGTCAGACGGCCCACACCGAAGGTTTCGCCGGCAGCACACTCGGTTTGCGCAGTGTCGTAGACGTACGACGCATTGAGACTCGATGTGGGATAGCCGACCGAGACAAGACGATTGAGCGCGTCATAGGCGTAGGTCGTGGTGACACCGCGTGCATCTGTCTGCGAGGCACGGTTGCCGGCGCTGTCGTAGGTGTAGGTGGTGGCGCCCGTATCCGGGCTGGACAGCTGGGTGAGGTCGCTGAATCCGTTGTAGGTGTAGGTGGTGTTGAGGCCCTTGGGATCGTTGACCTGCACCAGATTGTCTAGGGCATCGTAGGCGAACGTGGTCTGGGCGTTGATGCCGAGGCTGTCCTGCAGCGTGCGGCTCAGGCGATTCAGCGGGTCGTAGTCGTTGTCGGTCCGACGGCTGAGTGCGTCGTTGGCCAGGTCCAGATTGCCGTTGGCGTCGTAGGTGAAGCCCGTGTTGCGGTTATAGGCGTCGGTGACGGTCTGCAGCTGACCCAGCGTGTTGTAGGCGCGGCTCAGCGTTGCGGTGAGTGTACCGCTGGGGTCCTTGGTGTCTTCCTTAATGCGATCACCGACCACATTCAAGGTGTAGCTGATGCTGTTGCCGGCGTTGTCGGCGATGCCGGTGAGGCGGTGCGCAGCATCGTAGGTATAGGACGTGAATGCGCCGTCCGTCTGGGTCACCTTCTTGACGAGACCCGTCGGCCAGTACTCGATCTGCGTAATCTGATCGTCGGCCTCGCTGGTGTCGTTCGTGCCACGCACCTTGCGCGCAGTCACCCAGCCGCGCGGGTGGTATTCGTAGTCGGTGCGCACGCCATTGGCATCAATCGTGGCCAGCGGGCGGCCGGCACCGTCGTAGGCCGGTATCTCGACCGTCTGCGAAAGCGCGTTGGCCACCTTCCACAGATCGCCCTTGCGGTAGGCGCAGGTGGTCGGCGCCGTGGCGCAGGCAGGATCGTCGGTCTGGCGGTAGGTGAACACCGTCGAGTCGGCCACATCAGTGCGCGCACCGTCGGTGGACTTCACCAGCCCGACGAGGGGGCATGTGCCGGCGGTGACGTCGGAGGCTTCACAGTACGTGGTGGTGGCGGTACGGGCGACCGAAGTGGCGGGGTCGGTGACGGTGATCGAAACGACCTGCGCCCTCGCGTTGTGTTGGAAATTCGTGCGCTGCATTGCAGCACCGGCCGAGTCTCGTATCTCGACCGCAGTCTTGAGCTTGTTGTCGGCAGACCATGTGTTGACGATGGAACGCGTCTTGGGGTCGGTTTCGGCCTCGATGACCTTGGCGACCAGGCCGGCCGCGTTGTACTCGGTCTTGGTTTTCACGCCGCGGCGGTCGGTATGTCGGCGCCAGGTGTGCGCCGTGTCGTATTGCCAGCTTTGCACGCCGTCGGATCGAGTCTCGGACAGGGGCCTGCGGCGATAAGCCGTACTCGCCGGGTTTTCGAAGGTGTAAGTGACCGTGTCGCCGTCGATTCGCTCGACTCTCGTACTCGTCGTGGAGAGGTAGGTCAAGTGGGTATCGTATGCACCGTTGGCATGGACGCTGCGTACGGCACGCCCCGAAGCATCGAAATAGTAGTCGCTCAGGCGCGTACCGCTCTCGTCGGTGACGCCGGTGAGCCATTTCCAGAAATCAGAAGGCGCGCATCCGGAAACAGCACCTACGCAGAGATGATCCGCTTCGCCATAGTGGTAAAGACGCGACTCGCCGTCCCGGTACTGGACTTGGGACAATCGTCCCGCAGCATCGTACGCGTAGGACGCCCAGGGAAGCCCTGATTCATCGACTATCGCGGTAAGACGCGTCTCGTTCCGGGAGGCCCCGCTCGATGGGTCGAGTACGCCGATCTGTTGATGCTGGAACGCCAGTGCGCGTCCTCGCGCGTCGAGAATCGTCTCGAGCAGGCCATTGCTTGCGTACGCAAACGAGAGATTGCGCTGCGGATTGGCGTCGTCGCGTATGGACAGTAGAAGCCCTGCGGCGCTGTACAGGTAGTCCACTCCCCCATCATCGGCAAGCAGCCAGCTACCGTCTGTCTGTTTCTCCAGGATTCGACTGCGATTGTTGATGGAGCGGTATTGGGTGGTCGACCCGGAGATCAACCTGAATTCCTCGACATTGTTGCCGGAATCGACACGATAGGCGGGCACCGATGTCGACACCGATGCCGGGGGCATGATCAAGCCCGACCAGGAATGCGTCCAGTTCTCGCCGAACCCGAAGGTGGCCGGCCGTGCAGCGGCCGAGCGGTAAGTGCGCTTGAACGCATGCCCCGCCCAATCGAAATCCGCTTCGAACAGGAGCTTCTCGCCTGTCGCCGGGACGCAGGGGTGGCCGGTGCACTTATTGTCGTTGGTATCGGCCGGATAACCGTTGTAGCGATAAATATTGGGATCGTAGGGGGTGGCGGTGCAGATTTTCGGCCAATTCGAAACGGTGAAGTTGTTGCCGACCCGATAGCCCACGGGGCATCGATAAGAAAGCTGCTTGAAAATCGTCGTCGTGTTCTGCGCGCTCTGCGATGAGCATGTGCCGTCCGAATTGCGCACTTTCCAGCTGTAGACGATCTTGCGCATGCTCGACGCGCTGACGTTGTCGCTATGTGCGATCACGTAATTGTAGGTGACGCCGCCGTCCGCGTAATTGGTCGGCGAGCCCCAGTAGCGCAGCGGATCGACGTGCGAACCTTCCGTACTGACCTCAAGATTGCACTGATTTTTCCACTGGGACTCCGACCTGTACCAACTTTCGAACTGGCCGACCACATAACTCTCGCTGTTGCCGATGCACTTCCATCCGTTGTTGGAGGGATCGAAAATCTCGAAGCCAGGCGTCAGCTGCGTACCGGGCGCGCAACGAAAGCCGTTCTGCCCAACCCAATAGCCCCCTGCGCCGGTAGGTTCAATCGCCTTCGGCTCTAAGCAGTATTTGTACTGCACCACCCCATTCCCGGAAATCACCAAAGGACTGCTGCAGAGGACGAGATCTCCACCGAAGTTCGCGTTGCTCGGATGAGCCCGCATTGCCGCCGCGGCCTTGGCGAGCGTCGGGTAGCTCTGCCCATTCCAGCTGTAGTACTCCTGCGCTTGGGCAGACAGCGGAACCAGGGCCAAAACAAAAACGGCGGCGATCCAGAAAGCACGCATGAGAAGTCCTTAGCGATATCCATGTAGACACAGAGGACATTGCCGACTCTATCGGCCGAAGCGGCAGATCGCGCGTGCCGGGACGCGCTTGTCCAGTGCAGTTCCCGAACGGCCAAGCGACCGTTCGATCGTCGAGATTACGAGAACGCTCAAGCCGTGTCCGCATGTCGACGTGCGACATGCTGCCCCATCTCGTTCGCAAGGACTGCGACCAGGATCAACATACGGCGCTCGACATGGCCGGGCACGCGTGCCGGCCTGCAGTCGCGTAAACTCCGGATGAACGTCTCGAACCCCCGACCACAATGCTCAATACAGCCAGCTCACCCCGCCTTCTGCCCCTCCTCGCCGCCACCCTCCTCGCCGCCTGTTCCGGCGACAAGCCCGCGCCCGCGGCGGAGGCGCAGCCTGCGCCTGCGCCGGTGGTAGTGGCCGCGCCGGTGGATGAGCACTCGTACGCGCAGCCGGGCAAGGTGGCCATCGATCATCTGGCGCTGGATCTGAAGCTCGACTTCGATACAAAGACGCTGTCGGGCACGGCCACCTACACGCTGGACTGGAAGGACCAGGCCGCGACGGCGCTGGTGCTGGACACGCGCGATCTGACCATCCAGAAGGCCGAGGCAGCCGAGGGCGACGATGTCTGGAGGGCGCTGAAGTTCGAACTGGAGACGGCCGACAAGGTGCTGGGCAGCAAGCTGACCATCCAGACGCCCAAGCGGCCGAAGCAGGTGCGGGTGACCTATGTGACTTCGCCGAAGGCATCGGGCCTGCAGTGGCTGGAGCCGGCGATGACCGAGGGCAAGCAGCTGCCCTTCATGTTCAGCCAGTCGCAGCAGATCCACGCGCGGTCGTGGGTGCCGCTGCAGGACACGCCGAGCGTGCGCTACACCTACAGCGCGCATGTGACCTCGCGCCCGGACGTGATGGTGCTGATGAGCGCCAACAACGCGCCCGATGCGCCGCGCGACGGCGACTACAGCTTCGAGATGCCGCAGAAGATCCCGTCGTATCTGATGGCCATCGCCGCGGGCGATCTGGTGTTCAAGCCGATCTCCGCGCGCAGCGGCGTGTGGGCGGAACCGGCGATGGTGGACAAGGCCACCGCCGAGTTCATCGACACCGAGAAGATGATCGCCACCGCCGAGGCGCTGTACGGCCCCTACCGCTGGGACCGCTACGACCTGCTGGTGCTGCCGCCATCGTTCCCGTACGGCGGCATGGAGAATCCGCGGCTGTCGTTCATCACGCCGACGGTGATCGTGGGCGACATGTCGCTGGTGGCGCTGATCGCGCATGAGCTGGCGCACAGCTGGTCGGGCAATCTGGTGACCTTCTCCAGCGCCAAGGACGCCTGGCTCAACGAGGGCTTCACCAGCTACGTCGAGAACCGCCTGATCGAGTCGCTCTACGGCAAGGAGCGGGCCGACATGGAGACCGCCATCGAGCGCGACGAGCTGAAGAAGGAATATGCGCAGATCGACGCCTCCCTGCAGGTGCTGGCGACCAAGCCCGGGGTGCTGAAGGACCCGGACGACAGCAGCAGCGCCACGGTCTACACCAAGGGCGCGTGGTTCCTGCATTACCTGGAGAACCGCTTCGGCCGCGACAAGTTCGACCCGTTCCTGCGCGGCTATTTCGACCATTTCGCGTTCCAGAGCATCGATACGCAGCAGTTCGCGGCCTACGCCAAGCAGAACCTGCTGGCCAAGTACCCCGGCACGATCTCGCCCAAGGAATTCGATGCCTGGCTGTACGAGCCGGGCATCCCCGGCGACGCACCGCAGGCGCAGAGCCTGCGTCTGAACACCGTGGACAGCGCGCGTCTGGGCTGGCTGGGCAGCGGCCAGCTGCCGCCGGCGCAGCTCACCGATGCCTGGACCACGCAGGAGTGGGTACATTTCATCGAGAAACTGCCGCAGACCCTGCCGATCGACAAGCTCGCGCAGCTGGATGCCGCCTATGCCTTCACCGGCACGGCCAACGGCGAGCTGGCGCAGCGCTGGTACCCGCTGGCGGTGCGCAGCGGGTATACCCAGGCCAACGAGGCGATCGCCGCGTTCCTGCAGCGCATCGGCCGGCGCAAGCTGATCATGCCGACCTACGAGGCGCTGGTGGCGACCGAGCCGGGCTTCGCGCTGGCGAAGGAGACGTTCGAGAAAGCGCGTCCGGGCTACCACCCGATCACCACCGGCTCGGTGGAAAAAGTGCTGGCCGAGGCCAAGCCGGTACCGGTGGCGCCGCAGGCGACGCCGGAGGCCGATGCGGCGCCTGCGCCGAACGTGCCGACATCGGCGGTCGACGCGTCCAACCCGGCGCCTGCCGCCACCCCGGGTCGATGAGCGCATGAGCGTCGAAGCCGGACGCGGCGGCCGCACACGCCGTCAACGGGTCTTCCTGATCGCCAACATCGTTGCCGGCGTGGTGCTGGCGGCGATGGCCATCGCGCTGTGGCGCGATCCGGGCCTCGCGGTGCGCGGTGAGTTCGAGCGCCAGCGCTGGGCATTGGGCGCGGACAAGCACGCGGTCGAGATCGACGGCCAGCGCGTGGTGTACGTGGAACTGCCCGCCGACCGTGCCGATGCGCCGACGGTGGTGATGATCCACGGCTTCACCGGCGGCAAGGAGAACTGGTACCGGCTGGCGCAGGGCCTGCGCGGCAAGTACCGGCTGGTGATCCCCGACCTGCCGGGCTGGGGCGAAAGCGAGCGCATCGAGGGCGAGGACTACGGCTATCTGGCGCAGAGCGCGCGGGTGGATGCGTTCGTGGCCGCGGTGTCGAAGACGCCGGTGACCCTGCTCGGGCATTCGATGGGCGGCGGCATCGCCGCGCTGACCGCCGCGCGCGCACCCGAGCGCATCGCGCGCGTGGGCCTGCTCGACGCCGCCGGCGTGCCCTTCGCCGAAAATGCCTTCGGCCTGGGCGTGCTGGGCGGCGACAACCCGTTCGCGGTGGAGGATGCCGAGTCGCTCCAGCGCTATCTGGAGACGGTATTCCACGACCGCAGCGCGATCCCGTCGATCCCGTGGCCGGGCAACTATTTCTATATTGCCCAGCGCCGCGCGCAGGCGGATTACGAGCAGTCGGTGCTGGAGCGCATCGGCCGCAGCGGCGAGCGCTTCCTGCCCGGCGAGGCGGCGGAAAGCATTACCCAGCCCACCCTGCTGCTGTGGTGCGCGCAGGACGTGGTGATCGACCCCAGCGCGATGCAGGCCTACGCCGAGCGCATGCCGCAGGCGCGGCAGGTGCTGCTGGACGGTTGCGGGCACATGTCGCTGATGGAGCGGCCGGGCGAGGTCGCGCAGGCGGTGGTGATGCTGGTGGAACGCGCGCAGCCGCAGCAGCGCGGCTGAGCCCGATGTGGCCACTGCCGCCCGTACGCACAGCCGGAGGTGCACCATCCCACACGCACAGCCGCGCCAATGACTACCGGACACACACAGCCGGACACGCACAGCCGGACACACACAGCCGAACACGCAGAACAGGACACGCTCGACACGACGCGCCCACAGAGTGCGATCGACCGCCACAGACCGAGAGAGACGACGATGCAAGCTGTTCGCACGCCCAGCACACCCCGCCCGCTGCACCTGCGCGGCTCCGCGCTGCACCTGCTGGCGGCGACCGCACTCGCCCTGACCCTGGCCGCCTGCAGCGACCCCGAGGCCGAGCGCGCCGCCGCTGCGGCGCAGGCGGCCGCGAAGGAACAAGCGGCCGAGCAGGCCGCCGCCGCGGTCGACGGCGCGGTGAAGGCGGAGGACTGGCGCACCGCCAAGTCGCTGGCCGACCTGCTGCTGCACGACCACCCCGGCACCGCCGCTGCCGAACGCGTCCGCGGCGACTACGACGCGATCAAGGCCAAGGCCGAAGCCGCACGCGAGGCACAGCGCCTGGCCGCGCTCTGGGCCTACGACAGTCAGGGCGTGCCCGGCGGCCTGCAGCTGTCGGCATCGATCTATGCGAAGGACGAGGTGAACGTGGGCGGCACCGGCACCACACCGGTCCGGCTGATCTTCCGCGACCACCCGTCCTGGGGCCGCAGCAGCTATCTGGTCCTGAACGAGGGCGATTTCGACTGCTACGGCGGCTGCCGGGTCAAGGTGACGGTGGGCGATGCCGCCCCGGTGTCCCTGCCCGGCACGCGTCCGGACACCGACGAGGCCATCGCGATGTTCATCGACGACGAAAAGCGCATGTGGCGGTTGACCAAGGATGCCGCCCCTGCTGAAGGCACGCCGGCGCGCACCATCACGGTGGAATTCCCGAGCAAGGGCGCGGGCAAGGTCACGGCGGTGTTCGAGGTCGGCGGGCTGGACCCGGGCCGCCTGGCGAAGTGGAACTGAGCTTGGCGCAGGACAGACCGACACGCAGGCCGACGCACAGACTGACCCGCAGCTCCACCCGCAACGCGCACCGCGAAGGCCATGCAGCGATCCACAGCCGGTCGCACCGGGCCGTCCTCGCCCGCGGCCACGGCTTGGGTTCAGCGGCCCCCGCCGCCATAATCGGCGCATGAACATCTCTTCCGACAACCCGGACCACGGCTTCCAGTTCCCCGGTGTGTTCGAGATCACCGCGATGGGCCGGGCCGATGCCGGGCTGGAGGACCGCGTGCCGCAGTTGCTGGAGGCCGCGGGCATCGAGGTGCTGCGCGAGACCGTGGCCGGGCGCAGCTCCTCCGGCGGGCGGTTCGTGTCGATCCGCCTGAGCTTCCGCGCGACCTCGCGCGTGATGTACGAAGCCGCGCACGCGACGCTGCGCGCCGATCCCGATGTGAAGTGGACCCTGTGAACGCCACGCGTCGGGCGTGCCACCTTCGCGATCATCGCCGTCAAGGAGGACGCGCATGAACCAGAACACCGACCCTGGCGATTTATGGCATGTGCTCTACGTCAGTCGCGAAAGCTACGAGATGGAAGCGGCGGACATGCTGAAGCTGCTGTTCGACGCGCGCGACCACAACCGCCGCGCCGGGATCACCGGCCTGCTGCTGCACCACGGCCATCGCTTCATCCAGCTGCTCGAAGGCCCGCGCGCGGAGGTCGAACCGATGTTTTCGCGGATCGCCGAGGACCCGCGGCACACCGAGGTGACCGTGGAAAGCGACGGGCCGCTGACGCAGCGCCTGTTCGCCGACTGGAACATGGGCTTCGCCGACATTCCCACCCTGCACGGCCGCAGCGCGCTGGCCAACGTCGAGTCCGAGGCGGAGGCGCTGGACCTGCTGCGCGTGCTCGGCTCGTCCGACCCGCGCGCGCGGCGCATGCTGGATTTCCTCGGCGATGGCGACATCGCCCTGCGCCTGCGCTGAGCCGACCATGACCGCAACCGGCACCACGCCCTTCGCCTCGACCCCCGCCAGCGCCCGCCCGGCCCTGCTGCGCGACCTCGGCCGCCAGGCCTATGGCCCGGTGTGGCGGGCGATGCAGGCCTTCACCGACGCACGCGACGCCGACACGCCCGACGAGCTGTGGCTGGTCGAGCACGACCCGGTGTTCACCCTCGGCCAGGCCGGCAAGCCCGAACACGTGCTGATGCCCGGCGACATTCCGGTGATCAAGGTCGACCGCGGCGGGCAGGTGACCTACCACGGCCCCGGACAGATCGTGGCCTACCCGCTGCTGGACCTGAAACGGCTGAAGATCGGCATCCGCGACTACGTCTGCCGCATCGAGCAGGCGATCATCGACACCCTCGGCGACTGGAACATCCACGCCGTGCGCCGCGACGGCGCGCCGGGCGTGTACGTGAACGAGGCCAAGGTGGCGGCGCTGGGCATCCGCGTGCGCCGCGGCTGCACCTACCACGGGCTGGCCTTCAATATCGCGATGGACCTGGAGCCGTTCCGCCGGATCAACCCCTGCGGCTACGCCGGGCTGGCGGTGACCGCGATGCTAGACTTGGGCGGCCCGGGCAGCCTGGAGGCAGTCAAACCCGCGCTGGTGGGCCATCTGGCCGAGCAGTTCGGCCTGGCGCCGCAGGCCGCCTCCGCGCCGGACCTCTCGGCGTACGTCTGACGCACCCGCTTCGACCCCCAGCGCAGACGGCCTGCTCGCATCGCCACATTCCATCGTTGTCATCGCGATCGTGACCACCGCACGCACGGCGCACCGCCGCAGGTGATCACTGGACGCTTCTCCCTACACGCTCCTTCCCAGACGCTCCTTCCTCGCCGATCTTCCCTCGCCAGACACCCGCCGCCATGCCGGACACCACCGCCTCCAAGTCGATCCCGCTCGCCGTCGTCGCCGACCCGGCACCCGCCGCTCCGCTGGAGCCGGGCGTCAAGCAGGTGGCGGGCGACAAGATCGCGCGCTCGCCGGTGCAGTTCGCCGACGCCCCGGTACTGCGCAAGCCCTCGTGGATCCGCGTGCGCATCCCCTCGGGCAATGCGGTGGCCAGGCTCAAGGAAAAGCTGCGCGAAAACCGGCTGGTGACGGTCTGCGAGGAGGCCAGCTGCCCGAACATCCACGAGTGCTTCGGCCACGGCACCGCCACCTTCATGATCCTCGGCGAGGTCTGCACCCGGCGCTGTTCGTTCTGCGATGTGGCCCACGGCCGGCCCAAGCCGCCCGACCCGCAGGAACCCGAGAACCTGGCGCGCACCATCGCCGACATGGGCCTGAAGTACGTGGTGGTGACCAGCGTCGACCGCGACGACCTGCGCGACGGCGGCGCCCGGCATTTCGTCGACTGCATCGCCGCCATCCGCGCGCGCAGCCCGCTGACCCGGATCGAGATCCTCACCCCCGACTTCCGCGGCAAGGGCCGCATGGACCGGGCGCTGGAGATCCTGGCGGAGAGCCCGCCGGACGTGTTCAACCATAATCTCGAGACCGTGCCCGATCTGTACCGCAACGTGCGCCCGGGCGCGGACTACCAGTGGTCGCTGACACTTTTGCAGCGCTTCAAGGCACAGCATCCCGAGGTCGCCACCAAGAGCGGCATCATGCTGGGCCTGGGCGAGACCATGGAACAGGTGCAGGCCACCCTGCGCGACCTGCGCGCGCACGACGTGGACATGGTGACCATCGGCCAGTACCTGCAGCCCAGCGCGCACCACCACCCGGTGCTGCGCTACTGGACGCCGGACGAGTTCAAGGCGCTGGAGGACTACGGCATGGGCCTGGGCTTCACCCATGTGGCCTCCGGCCCGCTGGTGCGCAGCTCCTACCACGCCGACCGTCAGGCGGCGGAAGCGGGTCTCGTCGACGGCTGAGGACGCCGCGCGTCGCCGACGCATCGCCCGCGCGGCGCACTTGCCCGCCCGCCTCACTCACGCGCACGCGCTCACACACACACGCATGCACACGCAGGCTGCAGGCCGCAGCCTGCAATCCGCAGGCAGTCCGGCGAAGTTCCCTGCGCGGGCTCCGTGAAAAGTTCCGGAGATGGGAAGCTCCGGAGATCAGACGTTCCGGACGAGCGAAGTTCCGGGTATCCCCGGATCGCAGCCTTCCATCGGCAGTGACTTCAGACCCGATGCCGTTGCGGAAACTTCCGGTAGAGTCGGGAGTCGGAACGATCATGGACCGCATTCGGGCGAACTGCGACGGAGTTCATCTCCTCGCCCGGCACCGGGTGTAGTCTGGGTCGACGGCCCGGAGCCCAGACTTCGGCCATCCCGGCACGCGGTGCATCCGCATCGTGTGCGTCCACGTCCGAGAATGTCATGAACACTGTCGCCAAGCTGCTTCCCGTTTCGCTTCTGGCCATGGCCCTGTCGGCCTCGGTCGCGTGGATGACCACCGCCCAGGCCGAAGCCGGCGGACCCACTCCCGAGCAGACCGCCGCCTCGCGGCTGGTCCAGGGCCTGCTGTCGGGCAGCAGCTTCGCCTATCGGCCGCGCAAGCTGGACAACGCGCTGTCGGCCGAAGTCTTCGACCGTTATCTGGAAGCGCTGGACGGCGGCAAGCTGTTCTTCACCGCCGCCGACGTGGCCGCGATGTCGGTCGACCGCGAGCGCCTGGACGAGGCCATCGGCAGCGGCGATGTCGACCCGGCGTTCTCGATCTTCAAGCTCTACCAGCAGCGGGTGAACGAGCGCGTGGGCTATGCGCGCAGCCTGCTGAAGCAGGACATCTTCGACTTCACCGGCAACGACCGCTGGGAATACGACCGCGAGGACGCGCCCTGGGCCACCGATGCCGCCGAACTGGACATGCTGTGGAAGCAGTCGGTGCGCAACGACTGGCTGCGCCTGAAGATGGCCGGCAAGCAGCCCGAGGAGATCCGCAAGACCCTCGACAAGCGCTACGCCAACATCGTCACCAACGTCTCGCAGCTCAACGGCAGCGACGCGTTCCAGAGCTTCATCAACGCCTACACCGGCGCGATCGACCCGCATACCGATTACTTCGACCCGCGCGCGGCCGAGCGCTTCAACCAGAGCATGTCGCTGTCGCTGGAAGGCATCGGCGCGCAGCTGCAGAAGCAGGACGACGTGATCGTGATCCGCGAGCTGATTCCGGGCGGCCCGGCCGCGCTCAGCGGCAAGCTGGAGCCGGGCGACCGCATCGTCGGTGTCGGTCAGGGCGGCGAAGGCCCGGTGGAGGACGTGATCGGCTGGCGCATCGACGACGTGGTCGACAAGATCAAGGGCGCGAAGGGCACGCTGGTGCGTCTGGACATCGTGCCGGCCGAAGCGGTGCTGGACAGCCAGCCCAACCGGATCGTGCTCAAGCGCGCCAAGATCCGCCTGGAAGAACAGGCGGCGAAGGGCGAGGTGCTGACCATTCCCGGCGCCGACGGCGCACCCGCGCGGCGGATCGGCGTGGTCAAGCTGCCGGCGTTCTATCAGGATTTCGAGGGCCGTCGCCGCAACAGCAACGACTACGCCTCGGCCACCCGCGACACCGCCAAGCTGCTGCGGGGCTTCCGCGAACAGGGCGTGGACGGCGTGGTGATCGACCTGCGCAACAACGGCGGCGGGTCGCTGACCGAAGCGGTCGAGCTGACTGGTCTGTTCATCGACCGCGGCCCGGTGGTGCAGGTGAAGGAAACCCGCGGCAAGGTGAGCGTGGAAGCCGACCGCGACCCCGGCGTGGCCTGGGACGGTCCGCTGGCGGTGCTGATCAACCGCGCCTCGGCCTCGGCCTCGGAGATCTTCGCCGGCGCCATCCAGGACTACGGCCGCGGCCTGGTGGTCGGCGAGACCACCTACGGCAAGGGCACGGTGCAGAACCTGCTGAACCTCGACGATCTGCTGCTCAACCGTCCGGAGAAGCCCTACGGGCACCTGAAGCTGACCGTGGCGCAGTTCTTCCTGCCCGGCGGCAGCAGCACGCAGAACCGCGGCGTGGTGCCGGACATCCAGTTCCCGGTGAGCGTGGATGCCAGCGAGTACGGCGAAAGCACCTACGACAACGCCCTGCCCTGGGGCAAGATCGCCGCGGTGCCGCATACCCAGTACGGCGACTTCGCCGGGCTGCTGCCCACGCTGGACACCCGCCACAAGGCGCGCATCGCCGAGGATCCGGAATTCCGCTGGTGGGCCGAAGACGTGGCGCAGTTCCGCGAAGAGCGCGCACGCAAGTGGGTCTCCCTGAACGAGGCCGAGCGCCGCGCCGAACGCGACCGGGACGCCGCCAAGCGCAAGGAGCGCCAGGAACAGCGCAAGTCGCTGGGCCTCGCGCTCGACCCGCTGGCCGACGAGACCGACGACGGCCTGACCGCCAACGAGCGCAACGTGGTCGCCGAGGCCGCGCGCGACAAGGCCGCCGAGGACCGCCCCGACCCGCTGCTGCGCGAGTCCGCGGCGATCCTGGCCGACGCGATCCAGGTGCTGGACGCCGACAGCCAGTTGACCGCACGGGTGCTGCCGGAAACCCGCTCGCCGGTGCAGTGGGCGCAGTAACCGCCGCTGCACACAAGACGCAGGAGCGACCGCGAGAGCGGCCGTAGAAGCGGGCCTGGGAGCGGCCGTAGGAGCGGCTTCAGCCGCGACCCTCGCCAAAGACGCATGATTCGACCGCAACGGCGGGCTTCGGCCCGCCGTTCGCGTGTCTGCGGGGCTACACCGTCGATTCTTCCGGCAAAAAAAGCAGGTCCCTCGGCTGCGCCTCGGGACGACAGCCTCTTGCGATTGGGTCGTCGTCGCGCTTTTCTCGTGGCCTTGCGAGGCGAAGCCTGAACCATCAAACATCAAGCGTTTTGTCCACGCACGACCCGCTTCCCGCTTGTGGCTTGTGGCTTGCTGCTTCCCGAATCCCCAATCCCCAATCCCCAATCCCCAATCCCCAATCCCCAATCCCGAATCCCGAATCCCCAATCCCGAATCCCCAATCCCGAATCCCCAATCCCGAATCCCGAATCTCCAATCCCGAATCCCGAATCCCGAATCCCGAATCCCGAATCCCGAATCCCCAATCCCGATTCCCGATTCCCGATTCCCCAGCATGTCATCCCGAGGCGCAGCCGAGGGACCTGCTTTCGTCTCGATCTCCACCGTCGGCGCCGGAACAGGCATGGGTCGATCAACGCAGCGGCAAACCACGCACACCCGACCCGCACCCCGTTAATCCCCCCACCGCAACATCCGGATAGCGGGCCCTGCCTCCGCGGCGTAGGGTGTCCGCATCGCCGCTTCCACCGTGCCCCGGCACGCCATTCGCCATGCCTCGCTCCCTCCCTGCCGCGCGCCCCACCGCCACCGACGACCCGCTCACGCAGGCGCGTCATCTGCTCGACGCAGGCGAACCCACGCTGGCCACGCTGGCCGCAGAAGTCGGGCTGAGCCCCGCGCATCTGCAGCGGCGATTCCGGGCGCGCTACGGGCTGAGCCCGGCGGAATATCTGGCGCAGCGCAAACTCGGCACGCTCAAGGCCGCGCTGCGCGAAGGCAGCGACGTGAGCGCGGCGCTGTACGACGCCGGCTACGGTTCGCCCTCGCGGGTGTACGAGCACGGCGCGGCGCGGCTGGGCATGACCCCGGCGCGCTACCGCGCCGGCGGTGCGGGCGAGGAGATCCGCTACAGCTGCATCGACACCGCGCTGGGCCGGGCGCTGATCGCCGCCACCGCGCGCGGCATCTGCGCGGTGGAGCTAGGCGAGGACGACGCGGCCCTGGCCGCCGGCCTGCGTCGCGAATTTCCGCAGGCGCGGCTGCAGTCGGTGGAAGCCGGCCGCGACGACTGGCTGGCGCCGCGGGTGCAGGCGATCGCCGCGACCCTGGCCGGCCGCGCGCCCGAGGCCGCGGTGCCGCTGGAGCTGATCGGCACCGCGTTCCAGACCCGGGTCTGGGAGGCGCTGATGCGCATCCCTGCGGGCGACACCCGCAGCTACGCCGCCCTGGCCGCCGAGCTGGGCGTGCCCACCGGCGCCCGCGCCGTGGCCGGCGCCTGCGCACGCAACCGCCTCGCGGTGCTGGTGCCCTGCCACCGCATCATCCGCGGCGACGGCGCATTGGGCGGCTACCGCTGGGGCCTGCCGCGCAAGCGGGTGTTGCTGGAGCGCGAGGCGGGCAAGGCCTAGCGGCCAGCGGTGGAAGGTGGAAGGTGGAAGGTGGAAGGTGGAAGGTGGAAGGTGGAAGGTGGAAGGCGGAAGGCGGAAGGCGGAAGGCGGAAGGCGGAAGGCGGAAGGCGGAAGGCGGAA